>Ga0308012_10001678_pt1 | contig 11617 bp, 9 predicted proteins | sample Neamet179_FD_203133 | JGI IMG/M metagenome (GOLD analysis project Ga0308012, IMG submission 203133) | Marine microbial communities from water near the shore, Antarctic Ocean - #179 | ecosystem: Environmental > Aquatic > Marine > Unclassified | place: Southern Ocean | collected 2014-07-25 | reverse complement strand
GCAGAAACACCAGCAGCGCCATGACAAGCAGCACACATTACAGATTTTCCTTTACCCGCTTCAGCATCACCGGCAAATACAGGAGATGTCATCATAATTGTTGCTGTTGCAACAGCAAGCATCATTTTATTCATAGCTTCACTCTCTTTGGTTCAAAGTTATTTGTAATCAAGGTAAAATGCAAGCATGAACGTTGAGTTACAAAGATAGAATTCTGTTCTGAGTATATGAAAAATAATCGGACTTGTCGTTGATTTTTTTATAAAAAGCGCTTATTAGCATCAAAATTTAGTCGTATAATTCACTATAGTTTACATGGGATTAAAACTAAGCATTATGAAACCTATAACACCATTACAAAATATTGAGTTGATATCTTATCAACAAGATCATTTAAGTATTACTTTTAAAAATGAGTGGTATCAAGAAGATATTACTTCTTTAAGTGAGCTTATTCTTTTACCAACAACGCCAGTAGTTATTCAAGAGAAAAATATAGGGGCTGATAGAGAGGATATTCGCTTTAGTTGGAGTAAAAATTACTTTGTTTTGAATTTTGATTATTATAGTCAGTCATGTTGGATTGAAGGTCAAGATAATGCAAGTACAGAATGTTTGTCGGCACTTCATTTAGCACTTAATTCAGCAATTTTAAAGCAGTAATCTTCTACTTAGTGGATACATAAAAGCTTAATAAAGTAGAATAGAAATTGTCTTTGTTAATCGAGCTTTAATTACAATTTCATTTAGAGGGTGTATCTAAACTACCCTCAATAAAGGTGGCGTGTTTAAGTAAAATAATTGTAAATGATGTTACCAAAAATTAATGTCTTACTAGACCGGATAGTATAAAATATGTCCCAAGAGAAAAAGACGAAGTAGACACAAATGAATACAGATAAATCAGAAGAAAATTTAAGTAAATCAGGTGATATTTTACCGGGAAAACAAACACCTGAAAAAAACAGTGAAAAACAAGAGTTTCATCAGTTATTTACCTCTCATATTGTAGGTGTATTTATTCTTGTTGCTGTCCTATTAATTTCTTCAGTTTGGCTACTATCTCAGCAGTATAAATTTTCTCAAACGCTTATTACTGAACAGTTAACGCCCTTGAAAACTCAGCTGCTACAGCAAGGTTACCTGATTAATTCAAATGAATTGATTGATGAAATATTTCAGAATAGCAAAATCAACGAAACTGTCATCTTGTTAGAAAATCTTTCTCTGCAAAGTAAAAAACTATCCTTATTAAAATCTGAACAAAAATCAAACTACCAGCAATGGTTTTCTAACAACAATGATGCGACAACCTTAATTACTAATATAGTAAGTAACTATCAAAAACATATAGTGTTAAGAGAGAATGCATTGATTCAAATTGATACTTTACTCGATGCTATAAAAATAGAATTAGCGAATAATAAAATATCTTCAAAGCAATATGAACTACTTACAAAAATAGATAATAAACTTTCGGACATTGTAATTAAGCTTAAAGGCTTAAATTTACAAACACCACTCGATATTTTTGTACCTTTAAGTAATCAAATTCATGAAATGTTTGTGGAAGATTATACAAAGCAGTTGGCTAATCTGCAATATGAAAATCAGGGCATAGCGGATATTGTTAGAGACTTTCTTCGTTTTGAAGATCTGATATTAAAACATGGTTTATTAGTAAAGTGGCAAGCACAATTAAGCTTAATGAAAGATTATCATCTACAGTTAACTTCTCAACAACAGCAATTACAAAGCATCCTTAACGGTTTAGTGAAAAAAAGCTTAGCTGAAAGTAACTTAGTCACTAGTACAATAAATGATTCTGCAGTAATAAATAAACAAATTATTACTGTATTGCCACGATGGATATATATCGCCTTGTTTTTACCCCTAGCCAGCATTGCTGGGTTACTTTTGCTAATTAGAAATAGAATTAAAGTGGCGAATCAAGTTAATGTAAATATCATTCGTCGGTGTGTCCAAGGTGAAGGGAGGTTGTTGATAAATAATGAGAACAATATTATTCAACAAAAAATAAAATCTTTTTATAGTGCGGAATTTGAACAGTTATTAAATGAAATACAACAAAGCAGGGCCAGCAGTTATAGTGAAAAAGAATTTTTATCCTTGACTGAAAAAAATCTAGAGCTTGAAGATCAAGTAATTAAACACTTAGCTAAACAAGATAAGTTGGAAATAGAGTTAGAGTTAATTGGCGTGAAGAACTCTGAAAAATCAATTCTGGAACAGCACTGCCTTAATAATCTTCATATTGTAGCCATAAAACAACTCGTATTTTTAGGAAATAACGCAGTTGACTCAAAACAAAATATTACTAACCTAAATAATCACAGCGGCGATAGCCGAGAAGAAAATAATCTATATTCTGCCCATATCCACGCGCGGTATTTAGTCAGGAAATTACGACAGATTAATTATTACCAATATTTACAAACTGGAGAAGCAGTTTTAACACTCAGTGATGTTAATCTTGCAGCTCAAATTCAGGCTGTTTTATTTAATTTCCGTAATAAATTACAAGCTTGTAAAAATGTAGTTTTGGTGAATATTGATGAAAAAATAAATATTGGCGTTAACCTCGACGCAGAATTATTTTGTGAAATGTTGAACGTTTTTATTGGTTTATCTTTTTCACAACAAAAAGGAATACACTTAGCACTAAGTATAAAGTTGGTTGATAAAAATAATGGGCAACAAAAAATAAGTTTTAGTGCTCAAGTGAGCAGTAAGAATGAGATTTTACCATTGCCAAAAGTACTAAAAGTTTTTAATGACGAAAGTGAAGAGCAAAATGAGCTCGGTGATTATTTTTGTATACTTTTACGATATCAACATGGTGATGAGGTTGTCGCACAATCAAACGATGAAGGGTATTCTTTTGGTTTTAATTTATCGTTGGCTGTGACAAAAAGTATCGTTCAAAAAAATTATCCTCTACAGGTATTCCCTGATTATTTACCTGCTATTGAAAATAGCTGTAAAGCATTATTTAATAAATATATTACTATGCCAATAGAGGTATTAATAGCTGTAAAAGAACCGAATGAATTTCAAAAGTTGCAACAGTTTCTGCACATATTGGGGTTACAAACAACATTTGTAACTACCAAATTAATGCTAAAAACAACTTGGCAAAGTGGTCGTTTCTCTGTCCTTATGACTGATATTGATTGCAAGCCCTTTATCGATTTTTTGGTTGATGAGCCTAAAGACTCTTCTACAGATTTGGCTGTAATTAAGGGGGTCTTTAGTCTGGCAAACGTAGTTAATATTTCAACAAAATCGGATGAATATTCTCATTGGTTTACTGGAAAGTTAGATGCACAAACTGGGATTGATGAATTAATAAGTGTAATGGCACCTTGGATCAATGAGCAAGAAGGTTATAGCTCAGAAAATGATAACAGCTCAAACATTAATAACCAGTCAGACTCTTCCGTTATACCTATTAAAGAATTTTCAGGTTTTGAAGTTGTCGAACAAAAATCAACACCTATAAAGCAAGAAGGTAGCTTTGATTTTGACCGTTATATTAAACACCAAGGCTCTGCAGAATTAGCTCTCTTTATGCTCGAAGAATATACAACCGAAAATAAGGTATTAGTGGAACAGCTAAGTCAATCCTTTGCAATTAACGATAGTAAAAATGCTGAAGCGGCTATTCAAGCGTTAACGGTTAACAGTAAGATTCTTGCGGCAGATCATTTGTTGGAACATTGTCAGCATTGGAAGAAACTACTTACTAGCCAAGGGTTGGATTATTCTGATAAAGCACAAGTAAATTTATTAAGTAAAACAGAGCAAGCGGTACAGGATGTCAGTCAGTATGCGGATGCCGTGGCCTAGTATTATTTTCATTATCATTCTTATTTATTAAGACTTGTAAGGACCCTCTTGAGTAATAAAGCGCAAATGGTAAATAATAGCCCCTGTATTCGGAATTGTTGTTTAGATGAATGCGATATCTGTTTGGGCTGTTTTCGTCATATTGATGAAATAGTTGCTTGGCGCAGTTATTCTGATAAAGAAAGAGAGCAAGTTGTAGCAGAGTGTCAGCAACGGCAAGATGATAAATCATCTACTACTTAAAAATTCAGTTTTATATTAGAAGTCACAGGCTCTTATTTAGAGATACTTAGATTTAAATGTATGAACCTAAAGATAAGCAAGCTTCTAAACTAACTGTAAATATTGATATTTATTCGTTTATTTTGTAAAGTTTATCCTTCATTCAGAATTTAATCGAAATAAGAAGGACTTTTTGTGATTGATAAGAAAACACTAAAATCTATACTCAGCTTTACCGAGAACCAAACTCCAGCACCCAGCTTTATACTTATTTACATACTCACTTGGCTTGCTTGGCACAATCAATTGTTCAGTAATTTTATCGATGCTCAGGGCGACTTTTTAACAAGGGTAACGACATCTTTTTCATCAATGGAAGAAAACCAATACCTAGTTGTTTTTTTTATAACTTGTCTTATTATTTTGGTCAGGCTCGCCTTTAACTATTTTAGCTTTCGCTCAAGAGAACTTTTGAATTCATCAGATGATATTTTTGAGAGTATGAGAGATGATCAAAAATTCGCAAAGGATAGTGACATCGGAAAGTTAATGGAGTCATTTTCCAAAACTAAACAACAATTGGTTGATGCTAAAGTTAAAGAAAAAGAAGCTATTGCGGATAAGAATGAAACCATTAAAAAATTATTAAGTTTGCAACATGAACTTGATGAGGCAAGAGCCGATATTGAGGTGCTTACTAAGGCTCAATCGCTTTAATCATTTATTGGAGAAGGTCTAGGCATCTCTGGTCAGACCTTTTTCAATAGAACGGATTAATCTCAATGTTAACCTATGATTTTTCTGCTGTTCTGCTGCAACATTTTCAGTGAGAGCTATTTTAGCGTTCTGTTGTACAATCGCCCAATTAATATGCTCTTTTACTAGTTCACTGGCTTCATGCTGTTTTTCCATTAGTGCGGTAATTATTTCTTCGCTATATGGTGCATTACCAAGTGCTACGGCAATATTTCGCAACCAACTTTGAAAGCCAATACGCCTTATGGGGGAGCCCTGTAACGTATTAAGAAAATACTCTTCTGACCAAGAAAATAATTCTAATAAACTTACATCATCTAAATTGTTTCTTGCTTGAAAATCATCAACAAGGCTAAGTTTTGCGTACTTGTTCCAGGGGCAAATCAATTGGCAATCATCGCAACCGTAAATACGGTTACCCATTAAAGGTCTTAATTCTTCGGGTATTGCGTCAGGTGACTCTATAGTAAAATAGGAAATACAACGTCTAGCATCAACGGTATATGGTTCAACAATGGCATTGGTAGGGCAAATTTTAATGCAAGCTACGCAGGTTCCGCAGTCATTATTTTTAGTCGAGTTGAGCTTTTGTGATTTAATTGCTTTTTGCGCGGTTATTGTATATTCATTAGTGGTTACTGGGAGGGGAATATCGACAAAGAGCTCTCCTAGAAAAAACCAAGAACCGGCTTCTTTATTGATTAATAATGTGTGTTTACCAGCCCAACCGAGTCCTGCCTTTTCTGCCAGTGGTCTTTCCATTACTGGTGCAGAATCTACAAAGGGACGGCAATTAAAATTACTACAATGATCTGCTATTTTTTTACCTAGTTGCTGTAAACGTTTACGCATCAATTTATGATAATCACGACCCAGTGCATAACGGCTGATATACGCTTTATCTTTATCTTTCAATATACTAGCAAACTTAGCATTTTGGGGTAGGTAATCTAGGCGTACGCTTATAACCCTGATAGTACCAGGGACCAATTCAGCGGGTCGGGCGCGCATTAACCCATGACGTGCCATGTAATCCATATTACCGTGGTAATTATTATCTAGCCAACGTTCAAGGACGCTTTCATGAGCAGATAAGTCAATATCACTAATACCTAAATCAGAAAATCCCAGATCTTTACCCCAAGCTTTGATTTGTTCTGCTAATACTTGATAGTTGATAGAAGGTGTTGTCATAAAATTAGCTTTAGAGAGATTGTTAAAACGTAGTAGAGGTTAGAATTATAACCAGAAAGTAAGCGTTAAGTTTACCACAATATCTGTCGATGATATTGATGTATAATATGAAGATAGTTTGAATCGTTATCTAATTATATAAAGAATAGTGTAATTTACCTTAAAGCCAGTGAGAATTATTACATCCATTTTCAAGGTTTATAGTGCTGAATAATAGTGATATTTATTATACAACTAGATTGGCTGCTATATTCATGGCGCTTCAGCTGATATTATAGTATTAAATAATATCGCCTAGTTTATCAACGGTGATTTTTTTCGAGTGATTTTTTACCAGTGATTGACCATAATCATTTCATACCATTAATAATGGTAATTACTCAGTCAGTGACGTTGTAATAGTACTAACAATAAACATAGATAAGAAAAATGAAACAATTAGAATTTTTTTTAGCTGATGAAGCAGCTACCATTGCCATTGGTACAGGGCTAGCAGGAGTACTTAAAAATGCGAGTGTTCAACAAGCATTAGTGGTTTACCTTAATGGTGACTTAGGTGCAGGTAAAACTACACTTACTCGAGGTTTTGTCCGAGGTATGGGGCATAAAGGAAATGTCAAAAGTCCGACCTATACTATAGTTGAACCTTATGAGTTAGCGGAATGGCGAGTTTTTCATTTTGATTTATATCGTCTCGCCGATGCAGAAGAATTAGAATATATGGGCATTCGAGATTATTTTAATAACGATTGCTGCTGCTTTATTGAGTGGCCAGAAAAAGGCACTGGATTATTAGCTAAAGCAGATTTAATTATTAATATAGCTTATCAAGATGAACAAAGAGTCATCAATTTGCAGGCAGAGTCAGCACATGGCGAAAAAGTAATGGCAGCACTTGCACAAATAATAAAGTTATAACAATTGGGATGGGTTGGATGTATCACAGGTTTATTCTGGCAAGTGTAAAGCTACGCACAATTATGTTGTTCGGCGCTTTGATTTTATCAAGTTTATTTTCAGTAAATAGCTTTGCTGCCAATAGTATTGATGGTATTCGTGTCTGGCCGGCACCAGAAAATACTCGAATTGTTTTTGATGTTAAACAAAAACCAGAGTTCAAGTATTTCACCTTGAGTAAACCCGATCGTTTGGTCATTGATTTCTCCAACACCAAGAATGCAGTTGCCTTAAATAACCTTGCGACTAATGATCCTCGTATTAAGCGGTTCCGTTCCAGTGTAAATAAAGGTAAAACACGTTTAGTACTCGAACTTTCGCAGTCTTATCAACTTACCGTATTTCCCTTAGCACCAGCAGGACAGTACGGTAATCGTTTGGTTATTGATCTTTATGATAAAAACCGAAGTAAAAAGAATGTTTCTAGTCCTAAACAAAGTGTTGGTGATATTATTATTGGCATTGATGCCGGGCATGGCGGAGAAGATCCGGGCTCGATCGGTGGCAAAGGGACCTATGAAAAAAAGGTGACGTTAGCGATAGCTAAAAAGCTAAAAAAAGTAATTGATAAAGAAAAGGGCATGAAAGCCGTCCTCATTCGTAGTGGCGACTATTATGTTGATTTGAATCGTCGTACGAGTGTAGCTAGAGATAACAATGTACATTTTTTAGTGTCAATCCATGCCGATGCTTTTCATACTCCGGGCCCTCATGGTGCTTCTGTTTGGGTTGTAACAGAAAAGCGTGCTGAATCTGAATTATCTCGATGGTTAGTTAATAGAGAGAAAAAATCAGAGTTACTGGGTGGTGGTGGTGGGGTAATAAAAAACACCTCAGACAGTAACTTAGCGTTTACTTTAGCTGATATGAGTAAAGAGCACTCTCTTGGTGTAAGTTTCGGCGTCGCGAATAATGTAATTAAAGAACTTAAAAAAATCACCAAAATGCATAAGAAAACGCCTCAAAATGGTAATTTTGCCGTACTTAAATCATCAGATATACCGTCAATTTTGGTCGAAACTGGTTTTATTTCAAATCACAAAGAAGAGAAGAATTTAACATGGTCTAAACACCAACAACGTTTAGCGAATGCCATTCATCAGGGTATTAAAAATCACTTTCTAGCGCACCCATTAACGGGTTCTTATTTTGCTACAGTTGGCTATAAAAAACATAAAGTACGTAGTGGGGAGTCACTCTCTGTATTAGCCAAACGTTACAATATATCGATGAGTAAACTTAAATCTATTAATAATTTAAAGTCTAATTCATTACGAATTGGACAAACGCTAAAAATTCCTCGTACCGGATAAATTTCTATGACTATTGCTATATTGCCTGCGCGTTTGGCTAACCAAATTGCTGCAGGTGAAGTGGTTGAGCGTCCCGCATCTGTAATTAAAGAATTAATTGAAAATAGTTTAGATGCAGGTGCTACATCGATTCATATTGATGTTGATAAGGGAGGCATCAAAAAAATAAAAATTACTGATAATGGTCAAGGGATCATTAAAGACGAATTAACGTTGGCATTAAGCCGACATGCAACCAGTAAAATTAAAAATTTAAATGACTTAGAAGCAATTGATAGCTTAGGTTTTCGCGGTGAAGCATTAGCCAGTATTAGTTCGGTTTCTAGATTAACGCTTACCTCTAAACCAAAGTCGCAAACAACAGCATGGCAAGCTGTTGCAGAAGGGCGAGATATGTTGGTTGATATAAAACCAGCAGCTCATCCCGATGGTACTAGCATTGAAGTACTCGATTTGTTTTTTAATACCCCCGCGAGACGAAAGTTCTTACGTACGGATAAAACTGAGTTTAATCACATTGATGAAGTAGTGCGTAGAATTGCACTTGCCCACTTTGAAGTTAGCTTTACCTTAACGCATAACGGTAATACTGTTCGCCAATATCGTATAGCAAGTACCCATGCACAATGCACTAAACGTGTTGCTTCTATATGTGGGCCGAAGTTTATTGAACATGCGGTAGAAGTAGATTGCCCGCATGACAATATGAAGCTTTGGGGTTGGTTAGCAAAACCAAGCTTTTCACGTAGCCAAAATGATCTAAGTTATAGCTATGTAAATGGTAGAATGATGCGTGACAAACTGATTAATCATGCTATTCGTCAAGCCTATGCAGACTTATTACCGTCAGATACTTATCCTGCATTTGTGCTGTTTTTAGAGCTTGACCACAGAGAAGTTGATGTAAATGTTCACCCTTCAAAGCATGAAGTGCGCTTTCATCAAAGTCGTTATGTTCATGATTTTATCTATTCGGTTTGCAATAAAGCATTAACGTCAGAATTAGCAGGTGAAGAACTATTTAATACGCCCAGTGGAGGAATTACGGCTGTAACTGAACAGTCATATTCTGCCATCGGTTCAGCTGCGATTATTAGCTCTAATGAAACCCAAACTAATCCGCAGCCAAGCGACTGTCAACCATCAGTAAGTTATGCTCGTGCTGATTACGTGACACCTTTGCAGCATGTTAATGATGCTAGCAACGCACAACCGGGTTACGGATACAGCGGTCACTCTCAACAAATAAAAACTAATACCGTTTCTCCCGTTGCGGCTAATAACTATCAATCGTTGATGACACCACATCGTGATCATTCAAAGCAAAATTTATTGGCGGGCAATAATTCCCCGCGAGAAATTGTACAAGACCAATATATTTCGGAGCTAAATAATGACTCTGCTAAACAGGGCCAGAATATATTTTTTAGTATTCAAGAACCAGGATATGCGCTCTATAAAGCTGAAAGCGGCGTTAGGGTTTTATCATTATTCCAATTAGCTCAAAAAACTAATAGCAAGCTCGTTGCACAAAGTTGGCAGAAAAAAACTGAACAATCAGACATTATAATCGAAGATGTTATTGAGGGGTTAGTAAGTCAGCCCTTGTTATTACCTGTAATGTTAAGTCTTTCTGATAAACAGTTCGCTCTTGCATTAGCGGAGCAGGAGTTACTCTTCAAAGCAGGCATCATTTTCGTTGAACAAGGTAAAAATAAAATACAAATAAGACAGTTCCCTGCCTTGTTACGTGAACAAGATGTAAGCAATGCGCTTATTGTGGTTATTGATGATCTTATTAAAACGTTAAATGCCGATCCTGCTCATGTTAATAAGCAACTGTGTGAAACAGATTGTCATCAGAGTATTGGCCTCGCAATGGTGAGTACTCAATATGATGAAAAGCAAGCTGATATTTTGTTAAAACTGACAAATAAAATGTTTAACGAGCAACTTAGTCAGCAATTGCTCTTGAATTCTATCCCTCTTGACCTTACATCACATGTAAAGCAGTTACTTTAATTAACTCAAATAAAGAGTTAACCAAAATAAAGAGTTAAACCTTAGTGTCAGTTCAAAGTCTCACAGAACAAAACCAGCCACCTGTCATTTGTTTGATGGGACCAACAGCATCAGGTAAAACTGCGCTGGCGATGGCACTGCAAGAGGCTTTACCTTGCGATATTGTCAGTGTTGACTCTGCACTTATTTATCGAGATATGGACATTGGCACAGCCAAGCCAACAAAAGAGGAATTAGCACAATACCCTCATAAACTTATTAACTTACGTGATGCCAGTGAAAGTTATTCAGCAGCAGATTTTTGCCGCGATGCTTTAGCAGAAATTGCTGAAATCAGAAGTAATAACCGTATTCCTTTGTTGGTCGGCGGTACTATGATGTATTTCAAAAGCCTTATTGAAGGTATTTCTCCTTTACCAACCGCTAATCCTGAAATACGTCAAACAATTGAAAATGAAGCGCTAGCTAACGGTTGGCAAGCAATGCATGACCAATTAGCGGAGATAGATCCCGTTTCGGCTGAGCGTATTCACCCTAATGATCCACAACGTATAACGCGAGCGCTAGAGGTGTACAGGTTAACTAGCAACACTTTGACACAATTGACTCAAATAAAAGGTGATAAGCTTGGCGGCGATGTTTTACAATTAGCAATAACACCGAAAGAGCGCAGTACTCTTCATAAACGTATTGAACTACGTTTTCAGCAAATGATAGATTTAGATTTTGAACAAGAAGTGATTAAGCTAAAATCACGAGATGACTTACACCAAGATTTACCTTCAATTCGTTGTGTTGGCTACAGACAAATGTGGCAATACCTTGAGGGTGAATTTGATCACGATGAAATGATTTTCCGTGGAGTTTGTGCAACAAGACAATTAGCTAAAAGACAGCTCACTTGGTTAAGAAATTGGCCCGATTTACATTGGTTGACAACAGATGACAAAACCAACTTAACTCAAGTTTTATCACTGCTTGAAACAAGAAAATAAAGGGCGAGCAAATATTAAGCAATAGTTGAAAATTGATGTATAATTAATTTTGAGCTATTTTATACAACGTTTTGTTGTATTGTTTTCATAGTTTTTTTCAGATAATTTTGTTACTGCGTTTTAATTTTAGCAGTAACCTTTTAACAATAATAAAGGACCATATAATGGCAAAAGGGCAGTCTTTACAAGACCCATTTTTAAATGCATTACGTCGTGATCGCATTCCAGTTGCAATATATTTAGTTAACGGTATTAAGTTACAAGGACAAGTTGAATCATTTGATCAAT
>Ga0308012_10001676_pt1 | contig 11630 bp, 7 predicted proteins | sample Neamet179_FD_203133 | JGI IMG/M metagenome (GOLD analysis project Ga0308012, IMG submission 203133) | Marine microbial communities from water near the shore, Antarctic Ocean - #179 | ecosystem: Environmental > Aquatic > Marine > Unclassified | place: Southern Ocean | collected 2014-07-25 | reverse complement strand
GCTCTTGCTCGTTTACGACCGGTATTAATGACTGCACTCACTTCATTATTAGGCTTATTACCAATGTTAATCTCTACAGGTGTGGGCGCAGAGATACAAAAACCATTAGCAACGGTTATTGTTGGGGGGTTGGTCAGTGCAACATTACTAACACTGTTTGTATTGCCTGTGCTTTACCAAAAGTTCTCACAAGAAAAAATTAAACAATTTATCTAAACTAAATTTTGATTACGTTAATAATAAACGTGCCTATGCATCTGACTCAGGGATGTCATCCCCGTGGTGTCTTAATCGGGGCTCCAGTTGCTATAAAGTAATGGATCTTCGATCAGATACTTCGAAGATGACATTTACAACAAGTTCATGAGCTAACTACATAAGCATGATAATAAATAGGTTTGGGTAAAAATTTAAACGAAGAATATTGGCATTTACTTTATGCTGGTCACAAAGCGTGTAAATATTCTTCGTTATTTAACGAAATAAAATTTAATTTTTACTAAAAAATAAATAATTTTACTGGTAGATCTCTTGCTAGCAGTTGCCCTTACTCGCTTATGTTTTTTTGTTATTTTAAAGTGTAAATAATCTGTAAAAAAAGTTTAATAATAAGCTGGTAATCACGTGAAATTCTGATAATCTCTTACCCAGTTATTTTTCTTAGTTGCTTTTTTGTACAGCTAAAAAATAACTTAATAATAAAATTATCCACATATAATAAAAATAATAATATTGTGTATTAAAAAGCTTGAACACTTCGCTTTTTCTCAATAAAAACAATACGATATATTTATACTGCCAGTTTTGCTCTCCGCAATAGCCTGGCTATTTTTCGTACTTGATCACAAGGTTATCCACAACCTGCACCAATAAAGCACACCGATAAAGTGGAGCTAAACTGCGCTTTGTGGCATGCTTAGCCATCTTTAGCTTATTTTAGTCGCTTTGCGCAATTCTTATGACAACATCTGAAACTTCCCTTGGTTCTAATAACACGCAATCACCCTTAATATTGGTTGATGGTTCTTCGTATTTATTTCGTGCTTATCATGTACCCTACTTGCAAGCGCTTGCAACTGCCGATGGCCAACCTACGGGGGCAATTACCGGCGTATTAAATATGTTCCGCAGTCTCAAAAAAGATTATCCCAATGGAAACATCATCGCCATTTTTGATGCCAAAGGAAAAACCTTTCGTAATGACATGTTTCCTGAATACAAAGCGAATCGTCCGCCAATGCCTGACGATTTACGCACTCAAATTGCGCCTATACATGAAATTATTACCGCGATGGGTTTACCGCTTTTGGTTATCCCTGGCGTTGAGGCCGATGATGTTATTGGTACATTGGCAAAACAAGCCGATGAACTAGGTATCGAAACAGTTATTTCAACTGGCGATAAAGACATGGCACAGCTTGTTACTCAGCATGTGCGTTTAATTAATACCATGACAGACGTCGAAATGGATGTTGCTGGCGTAAGTGAAAAATTTGGTGTTCGTCCTGATCAAATTATCGACTACCTTGCTCTGATGGGCGATAAGGTTGATAACATTCCAGGTGTTGTTAAATGTGGTCCTAAAACTGCGGTTAAGTGGTTAGCAGAACATGGCACGATGGAAGAAGTTATTGCCAATGCTGATAAAGTTAAAGGCAAAATTGGTGAAAACCTCCGTGATGCATTAGAACAGTTACCGTTGTCTTATCAATTAGCCACTATTAAATGTGATGTTGAGTTAGAGCAAACAGCTGGAGAACTGGCGGCTAAAGAACCTGACACTGAAGCGTTAACTGAGCTTTATACAAAATTTGAATTGAAACGCTTGTTAGCCGATTTAGGTAAAAGTGGTAGTGACACAGGTGCAAGTGCGTCGAGTTCTTCTAAATCATCAAAGTCAGCAGCCACTTCAAGTAAAGCTTCTGGTTCAATAGGTGAAGCAGGGGTTGAGATAAAAGCGGTAGACGTTGAAGAAAGCCAATACGATATTATTTTAGACAAAGCGGTCTTTTCAGAATGGCTTACTAAGCTACAAGCGTGTGAAGCTTTTGCTTTCGATACTGAAACCACCAGTGTTAGTTACATGAAGGCTGAAATAGTCGGCGTATCTTTTGCTATTGAGGCTGGAAAAGCTGCGTATGTGCCACTGACACATGATTATATTGATGCGCCAGAACAGCTTGATAAAGACTGGGTATTAGCACAACTAAAACCATTGCTTGAAAGCACAACCATTAAAAAAATTGGTCAAAACCTTAAATATGATGCCAACGTATTAAGCCATTACGATATAGCTTTGCAAGGTATTGATTTTGATACCATGATCGAATCCTATTGTTATAACAGTGTTGCTACACGTCATAATATGGATGCACTGGCACTGAAATACCTTGATTATAAAACAGTACATTTTGAAGATGTTGCAGGTAAAGGCGCGAAACAGCTTACCTTCAATCAAATTGATATTGAAATTGCGGGTAACTACGCCGCTGAAGATGCGGATATCACCTTACGTTTACATAATGCGATTTTTCCTGCATTAGCACAAACGCCTGAAATGTTAAGTGTATTTACCGATATCGAAATGCCGTTATTACCAGTACTTGCTCGTATGGAACAAACCGGCGTATTAATTGACAGTGATATTCTAGCGGATCAAAGCTTTAGCTTAGGGCAACGTTTAGATGAACTAGAAATTGAAGCACATAATTTAGCCGGTAAAAGTTTTAACCTGGCTTCTCCCAAGCAATTACAACAAATTCTGTTTGAAGAGTTAAAGATTCCGGTCATCAAAAAGACACCAAAAGGTGCACCTTCAACTGCGGAAGAAGTACTGCAAGAATTAGCACTTGATTATCCATTACCCAAAGTGATTTTGGAAAACCGTGGTTTAAGTAAATTAAAATCGACCTATACCGACAAGTTACCGTTAATGGTTAGTGATAAAACAGGGCGTTTGCATACTTCTTATCATCAAGCTGTTACAGCTACTGGTCGTTTATCTTCAACCGATCCAAACTTACAAAATATTCCGATTAGAAGTGAGCAAGGTCGTAAAATTCGCCAAGCCTTTATTGCACCTAAAGATCACAAGATCGTTGCGATAGATTACTCGCAAATTGAATTACGTATCATGGCGCATTTATCTAACGACAAAGGTTTAGTCACAGCCTTTAGTGAAGGTAAAGATATTCATCGAGCGACAGCAGCTGAGATTTTTGCCGTTGAGTTAGATGAAGTAACCACCGATCAACGTCGTAGTGCTAAAGCGATTAACTTTGGTTTAATTTACGGTATGTCAGCCTTTGGTTTAGCTAAACAGCTCAATATAGGTCGTCATCAAGCGCAAGAATACCAAGACAAATACTTTCAGCGTTACCCTGGCGTTTTAACTTATATGGAAGAAACACGTCAACAAGCCAGTGAACAGGGTTATGTTGAAACAATTTTTGGTCGCCGTTTATACTTACCTGACATTAATGCTAAAAATGGTATGCGTAAAAAAGCCGCTGAACGTGCGGCAATCAATGCGCCAATGCAAGGTACCGCTGCTGATATCATTAAAAAGGCCATGTTAGCTGTCGATTCATGGTTACTTGAACAAAATGATGATCGTATTAAAATGACCATGCAGGTTCATGATGAACTTATCTTTGAAATACACCAAGATATTGTTGAAGAAACTACGCAGAAGTTAGTGACGTTAATGAATGATGCCGTAGAGTTGAATGTACCATTAATTGCGGAATCAGGCATTGGTGATAACTGGGATGAAGCTCATTAGCTAACCAATTAACTCGCGCCTTTGTCAGGCATACACGGTATATGACTCAATATAAAAAATCCCGTTATGGTTTCGATCGTCACGGGATTTTATTTGAACTAAAACCCGTTACCCTTCAAAAAAGCAGGGTTAAGCATTTGAATATATTTTTTTATTACCCAACCAACGTTGGATCAGCGCTTGTGCACAATCAGGTCGCTGGCGTGATAATAGGTAGGCTTTTTGTTTGATCTCGGGAATTAAATAACCGTCACGTAACAGGTCGGCAATTTTTAAATCGGCTAAACCTGTTTGTTTGGTGCCGAGTAATTCACCAGGGCCTCTAATTTCAAGATCTTTTTCTGCAATAACAAAACCATCATTACTTTCACGTAATACCGCTAAGCGACTGAGCCTCGACTAACTGCTGAATCGTGATGTGAAATACTGCTCGTTAAGTGTTGTTTTCATACTGCACATGTTTTATCTGTTGGTAAGTTGTATCTAAATAGATACTAGCTTTACTCTTTCACGCTATTAACTATACATATTACGCAAGATTTGTAGTGCCTAAAAAAATACGTAACAATATAATTATGTATTATGTATTATATAACAAGATAAAGGCAAACAGGTCGTGAGGTCTGGACGCAAAGTCACCAGTCTGTTTTTTAGCAGATAGTGGGATTACCTAGGTTAGTATATCTTCGATAACATTCCTCAATTTAGTTTTGATGTTTCATTTATTTCGATAACCTTCCTCTGTGTTTTATCTTCATCAACAATCAGTGATACAGCATATTGCTGTGCAAAAGAATTAGGAAACAATTATGAATAAAAAACTAGTCATAACTTTTTTGACTACTACTTTGTTTTATTTTTCATCAGCATTTACTGACGAAATAACATTAAATGAGCCAGTATCAGGGCCTTTACTTTATTTAGGAATACCTACTGTAGTGCCAGGTATTATTGAAGCTGAAAATTTTGACCTCGGTGGACAAAACGTTGCGTATTATGATGATAACCCTGACTATAATGCGGGAAAAATATATCGTGATGAAGGCGTCGATGTTCAAGCTACAGAGGGTGAAGGCGGTTATCATCTTGCGTAGGTGAGAGAAGGCGAATGGTTAATTTATACCGTCGATGTGACTCAAAAAGGTAATTACAATCTACAGATAGAAGTTGCAGTAGAAGACCCGAATAGAAAAATTAGTCTGTATGCTAATGATACTTTGCTTTTAGACAAAGGGATTATGCCGCAAACAGGTAGTATGACTACTTGGAATACTGTCACCTTTAAGAATATTTATCTTCAGGATGGTGTTCAACAATTAAAATTTGAATATCACGGCGACTCTCAAAATATCAAACACTACAATTTAGTGCTAGTAGGTGTTGAGCCAGGTGCATCAGATCAAGATGCATCAAGGTTATTATCGCAAGCTGCGTTCGGCCCAAGCATAACGGCCATTAATGAAGTTAAAGCTTTAGGCATTGAAGGCTGGATAGATAACCAACTAACGTTGACGCCTAGTTACCATAGTGACATTACAGGAACTCTTGGACGCCGAGGCGTTCACTGCTGGATACCATTTTGGGAAACTGCAGTTTATCGAGACGACCAATTGAGACAATAGATATTTTTCATAAGGGAAAAACAAAAGAGCTGGACATTAGAAAGCCTATTGTTGAAGATTTATTGAATAACTCTCAATATAATAATGTGTTGGATCAGGCTTATGCTGATAGCCTTAAAGCGGCAGAGAATAATGCTAGAGCCCTTGAAGATGATTTCAATAATATTATTGATTTAACAACAGATTTTTCAGAGGGCTATTTAAGTAAGCAGTTAGAAACAGTCACCAAAATGATTCGAATAGGTAAAGAGAAAGGACTCACTAGGCAGATTTTTATTGTAGGAACAGGCGGTTTTGATACGCATGAAAACCAAGAAGCTTCACATCCTAAGTTACTGGCGAATGTAAGTAATTCGTTGGCAGAGTTTTACCAATCTACGGTTGAAATGGGAGTGGAAAACGAAGTGACTAGTTTTACCTTGTCAGAATTTGGTCGAACTCTAGGGCCAAATGCTGATGAAGGTGTGGGTACAGATCATGGTTGGGCGGGGCATCAGTTTATACTTGGTGGAGCGGTTAAAGGTGACTTGTATGGTGAATTGTTACCTCAGTCACAAGCAACGTTAGATCGAATGAATGGTGGTTTAGCACCAACTACAGCCAGTGAAGAAATGCACGCTTCACTGGCACAGTGGTTTGGTGTGAGTCGTGTAAATTGTAATGAAATTTTCATAAATTTGAAAAGTTTTGTTAATGATAATGAAGCATTAAGAGTTGATTATTTTTCATAATTAGAGGAAAAATAATTTTAATAACAACTGTCGACAGTTGTTTATTCTGAGAGCAGTTTTAGTGTCACTCACTGTACCTCAATATTCAGAAGCGTTAACCATTCATCGTTATTTTATTAGAGGCAAATCACATCGGGTAATGGGAACATAAACAGCAATTTCAATGCCGCCGCAGATTGGTGGGAAAATGTAATTAGAGATGATACTTGAATCACGATTAATTATGGTTGGGATAATGACTCTTTATTCAAAGAGCTACAAATATTTTAATGCGATTGCCTTAAGCGAAACACATAAAAGTAAAATTTATTAGCAAGTTTATAATTGTGCTCTATAATTTACTTTTAATATTATCGTAAATGTAAAACAAATACTATAAATCAGTGCTTTATGTTGTTTGGGATTATTTTAATAATATGTAATTGCAAGAGTGTAAAATAATCGACACACATACTATCTAACAGTTGAAAAAATTTTTAAATGATGGGGAGAGAATATCAATTAACTGTAGTTAAACCACCAACAGAAAGTGCGTTACCACGGCGACAATGCATGAGACTAAAAATCTCAACAGTGCGCCTTCAATTACCATGTCTTTAATTAGTTAAGTAGCATAAAAATAAGGTATAAAATTATATGTTCAAGTTCAAAAAAATAAACCATAAGCTTCTTTTTTCATTTTTATCTCTATCTTTAACTCCACTCATCATTTTTTCTTTTATCAGTATTAACATGGCAAGAGACGCCATTGAGGAGCAAGCTTTTAATCAATTAAACTCTGTAAATAGCATAAAAAAAGTACAGGTTGTATCTTATCTGTCGTCATTAAAAACTACCTTACAGGTACTCAGCGATAATCCTAATATATATGATGCTATAGGCGACTTTTCTCAAGCATTGAATTTGAATGGATTGGACAGTGACGAATGGCGTCAAGCAGAGAGTAAATATGCCACCCATTTTAAAAAAATCAACACTGTTAATGGTTGGTATGATTTGTTTTTTATTAATGTACAAGGTGATATTATTTTTACAGCAGCGCAAGAGTCTGATTTAGGGATGAATATACCTCAATCTATTCTTAGGCGAACCAGTATAGGTGATGCCTTTAAACAATCGCAGCAAAGTGCTCAAGGTGAAGTATCATTTAGTGATTTTAAGCCTTACCCACCCTCTAACGATGAACCAGCCGCCTTTATGATGGAAAAAATCATCAATTCAAGCGGGATTCATATTGGCTATGTTGCTTTGCAATTTCCTTTAGCTGAAATCAATAAAATCATGAAACAACGTGACGGAATGGGGCAAACAGGGGAAACTTACCTCGTTGGTCAAGACAAGCGAATGCGCTCAGATTCTTATTTAGACCCTAACGGGCGTTCGGTTATCGCTTCTTTTGCAGGTGATATTGCTAATAATGGAGTGAATACCGATGCCGTAAAATCTGCATTTAACGGTGAAACAGCAAGTCGGATAATTATCGATTATAACAATAACTCCGTTCTTTCTTCATTTACTGCTTTAGATTTAGGAAATTTTAAATGGGCGTTGATTGCTGAAATTGATGAAGTAGAAGCTTTTAAAGCAGCTAATACATTAATTACAATATCTGTAAGCATATTGATCGCAGTATCCGTGTTCATTAGCCTTATTGGTGTTTGGATTGCCAAAAATATCAGTCATCCGATAATACAAGCTGTTGCGTCAGTACAACGTGTAGCATCAGGTGATTTAACCGAAAAGGTAAACGTTAATCAAAGTGATGAGTTGGGATTATTACAACAGGCTATGCAAGAAATGGTAGCTAAATTGAAGGGTATGGTTGAGCATATTTCAAGTTCAGCTGAGCAACAAGCTACCGCCTCTGAGGAGCTTTCCAGTATTACAGAGCTAACGAATGCAAATGTGACTCGACAGCATCAAGCAACAGAGCAAGTTGCTACCGCAATAAATGAAATGAGTGCATCAATTGATGAGGTTACAAGTAATACCTCTGAGGCTTCAAGTGCAGCAGATACTTCAACAAGACTTGTAAAAGATAGCACCGTTAAAGTAAATAAAACAATAGAACAAATATTACAATTATCAGATGACATCACTAAATCTAAAACGCTCATTGATGAAGTTCAAGCGGATACAAGTAATATAGCTAATATTTTGGTTGTTATAAAAGGTATTGCTGATCAAACAAACTTACTTGCACTAAATGCTGCAATAGAAGCAGCTAGAGCAGGAGAGCAAGGGCGTGGCTTTGCAGTAGTCGCTGATGAAGTTAGAAACTTAGCACAAAACACACAAAATTCGACTGTTGAAATCGAAAGTACAATTAAATCATTAGAAATAAAGGTAAATGCGGCAACAGAATCAATGAATGCTGGTTCAGAGCAGGCTAAATTAATTGTGGAAGAAACTAATGAGGTAACCAACTCATTAGCAGAGGTTGAATCATCTGTATCATTAATTTCAGAGATGAATATTCAAATTTCTACCGCTACACAACAGCAAAGTGCTGTAGCAAAAGAGATAAGTCAACAAGCAACAGAAATAAATGATATTTCAATTGAAACAGGTGAAAGTACAGGTGAAATTTCAACTGCGAGCGATGAGCTAGCGGCTTTAGCCTCAGATCTTACAGAGCAAGTAAAAGTGTTTAAAGTTTAATCTTTCTAGGGTGATGGGCTTTGGGAGGTTCTGTCGAAAATTCAAATTACGTCGGTTAAATTGAAGTTGTGCTTTCTCTCAGGCCTATCACTTCTTTAAGTTCATCCAAAAAGAGGTTGTTGGTCTCTTGGGTATCTAAATCTTTCTGTTCGATGACCATGTTAAGCAATACAATTGAACGCCCATTAACTAACAAGCTTACTCGCAGAAGATGATATTCGTGACCACAGGCATCACTCCAGTCAACAGCTATGGCAAGCGACGTAATATTAGCTCCGCTTTTATCAACAACGGCTTTACTAGGTAAGCCACTACTGTTGGGTGCCTTGTCAAAAAAGGCCTTTGCAGCGGGATCATTACGTGCATCACTCAAGTAAAAATCAACAATGGCACCATGCTTTTCAACAGATCGATAATAGTAATCCCATTTCCCTTTAATTTTGATATAGGTCTCATCCATTCGCCAAGTGTCTGCCACCTTACGTTTTATTAGGTTTAAATTAGGCGTAAGAGTAACGCTCTTTATTACCCAACCAACGTTGGATCAGCGCTTGTGCACAATCAGGTCGCTGGCGTGATAATAGATACGCCTTTTGTTTAATTTCAGGAATTAAGTAACCATCACGCAAAAGGTCTGCAATTTTAAGATCGGCTAAACCCGTTTGTTTGGTGCCGAGTAATTCACCAGGGCCTCTAATTTCAAGATCTTTTTCTGCAATAACAAAACCATCATTACTTTCTCGTAATACGGCTAAACGTTTGGTGGCTGTTTTTGTTAGTGGTGCTTTATATAATAATACGCAAAAAGAGGCTACTGAGCCTCGGCCAACACGGCCTCGTAGTTGGTGAAGTTGCGCTAAACCTAAACGTTCAGGGTTTTCTATTACCATTAAGCTAGAATTTGGTACGTCAACGCCCACCTCAATAACCGTGGTGGCAATCAGTAAGTGTAAATCACCCGCTTTAAAGGAATCCATCACCGCCTGTTTTTCAATTGATTTCATACGGCCATGCACTAAGCCAATTTTTAATTCAGGTAATTGTTCTTGTAATAAAATAGCGGTATCTTCAGCCGCTTGGCATTGTAAAACTTCGGATTCTTCGATTAAAGTACACACCCAATAGGCTTGCCTGCCATCTTCCACACAGCCTTTTCGAATACGTTCAATAACATCAGCTCGACGAAGATCAGGTAATGCTACGGTATTAATTGGCGTTCGCCCTGGTGGCAGTTCATCAATAATAGAAGAGTCTAAATCAGCATAAGCCGTCATTGATAAAGTACGGGGAATAGGGGTTGCTGTCATGATCAACTGGTGAGGATATTTATTGTCGAACACCCCTTTTTCTCGCAGCGTAAGTCGTTGATGAACACCAAATTTGTGTTGCTCATCAATAATAACCAATACCATGTTTTTAAAAATCACATCGACTTGAAATAGCGCGTGTGTGCCAATAACCATTTGCATTTCGCCACTGGCTATTTGTTCTAAGGCGAGTCGCTTAGCTTTTACTTTGGTTTTACCCGCAAGCCAACCCACGTTAATGCCTAATGGCTCAAACCAATTAGCAAAGTTAATGGCGTGTTGCTCGGCCAAAATTTCAGTGGGTGCCATTAAGGCCACTTGATAGCCCTCGCTAATCGCTGTTAATGCGGCAAGCGCGGCAACTAAGGTTTTACCTGAACCAACATCGCCTTGAACTAAGCGCATCATGGGTTGAGTTTTGGCTAAGTCAGCTTTTATCTCACCAACTACGCGTGTTTGTGCATTCGTTGGGGTAAATGGTAATGATTTTAGAAATTTCTGCGTGACTTTATCATCACCAACTAACGGTAATGCATCATGTACATCACTGCTTTGCCTGAGTTTAAGCATACTTAAGTTATGAGCGAGTAATTCTTCTTTGATTAATCGTTGTTGAGCAGGGTGGCGACCTTGCTCTAATTGCTCTACTGATACATTGGGCGGCGGACGATGAATTATTTTGAGAGCTTCACTTAAGGAGTACTGTTCATTAAAAATATCGGGAGGAAGTAATTCTTCAACTTGTCCGCGCTCTAGGCGTATTAAGGCTTGTTCGGTTAAGCTGCGTAATGATATTTGTCTAAGCCCATCGGTACTCGGATAAACAGGGGTTAGCGTTTCTTCAGCGGTGGTTAATTCTCTATCGTCATCAAGGGATTTATATTCAGGATGAACAATTTGATAACTACGAGGCCCGCGTTTTACTTCACCATAACAACGAATAGTTTTACCAATGGCTAAACTGTTTTTTTGGCTGGCGGAGAAACTGAAAAAGCAGAGTTGGATGCTGCCACTGCCATCATGCAAGGTAACGACAAGCATACGACGTTTACCATGAGTAATTTGACTGTCAGTAATTTCGCCAATGATATTGGTTGATAAACCAATAGATAAATCGCGCACTGAAGTTACACGCGTTTTATCTTCGTAGCGTAAAGGCAGATGAAAGAGAATATCTTGTACGGAGATCAAACCAATTTTAGCGAGTTTCTCCGCTAAACTTGGTCCAACACCTTTGAATGTGCTTAAGGGGATTTGTGATAATTTACTTAGCGCTTCCAATGCCATAAATAACTCTTATTCTTTAGTTCTCGGCTTACTTAGCTATTAACTTACTTAACTTTCAACCTACCTAGTCATCGAGGTGTTGCCAAGCTTTTTTGTTCATTTGCATTTTTTGCCACCATAGTTCATCAGCGACAATTTGACCTTCTTCATCTATTTCAGGGTACGGCAAACCTTTACGTTGGCAAGCTTCTGCAAAAATAGGATGACCACCTTCAAATAAAGTACGCTGACGACGTTC
>Ga0308012_10001670_pt1 | contig 11643 bp, 22 predicted proteins | sample Neamet179_FD_203133 | JGI IMG/M metagenome (GOLD analysis project Ga0308012, IMG submission 203133) | Marine microbial communities from water near the shore, Antarctic Ocean - #179 | ecosystem: Environmental > Aquatic > Marine > Unclassified | place: Southern Ocean | collected 2014-07-25 | reverse complement strand
ATTTCATTGTGGAAATATTCATAAGCTTCATTTGCATTTTTAAATTTTGTTTTCATGTTTATTATAATAGTATTTGTAAAATTCAAATATCTTCTCCCATATAACTACTTTTTTGTAGACTTCAGGGGATCTATTTATTTTATCGTTAATGTTTATATCTATATACCATTCAAATGTACTAGCTGCAAAAGGACTGATCTTGATTCCATTGTTACAACACCATTGCATATGCTTATACATTTCACTTGTGGGCATCATCTCGCCCATGTTTATCTTCTTAAATGCTGCCATTTATTCCCACGGCATTGGATCATTGTTAGATATAGGCTCATGAGGTATAAAACAACCTGATTTTGGTTCCCACTTAAAATGAGACTCAGCACCGTTCTCACCTAAGTTCTGAAATTTAACTTTTAAAACTTTAGCTTTAACTGTTTTCTTTTCATAGTCTCTGTGAACTAATATACCATGATAAGACGCATCATACCATTCACCACCACCTTTAATATTATACATAGTAGGTTCTTCTATCTTACCGTCTTGAGTTTTATACATTTTAGTAGGATGTGCTACAATAAATACTAATACATCATACTTCTTAGCAAAGATTTCTATCTTCATTAAGTATTCCATTGTGTATCTATTAACATCATCAGAACCACTAATGTCTCTTACCTTGTTAAATGGATCAATAACTAAACATTTAATACCTTTACGTTTAACTAGCTCAGCTCCCTTACGCAGAACAGATTCTAATGTGTAACGTTCCATATCAATATGAAAGTAATTAGTATTACAATGATCAGCTACTTGATTCCAGCGCTCACCACCTATGTCTTCTGCTGCTGGCATACCTTGCCAAGTTTTACGCATTAACTTATGAGCATGTAAATAAGTTGGTTGATTCTCTGGCGAAGCAAAAGCCGTTTTCCATCCATAGTTAGCGTTGTAGCCAACAACCATTTGATCGACGAAATCTGACTTACCGGAAGACGGAATACCTGTGACAGTAATAAATTGACCAGTGTAAGTCGAGAATATGCTATCAAAATGTTCCAAGCCAACTTGAAATCCTGGCTTAAAGCCATTCCTAACAAAGTCGGTAACTTCATCTTCAACATCCCTGAACGTTGTAACATTTTCAAGCGGTACTGGTCTTGCTCCTGATATACGCTCTGATAGTTTTTCTTTTCCATGCTTTTGTAAATATTCATTAGCATCTTTACAATCCTCAAACGACGTAATGAAACAAACTTCAGAACCTAGCCTACGAATAAGCTCAGACTGTAAAGCTTGACCTGCGTCATCTGAATCAACCGCTAATATGATCTTGTCTTTGTCTTCAAAGTAATCAATACAATTATCTAAATAGTCTAAGTTATTAGAATTTAATGTAGCTCCATTAGGAACTGATATAGCATTTGTTATACCAGCTTCATGTAAAGCTAACACATCCATTTCTCCTTCAACTATTACACAGTAGTCATAACCTATGATACTATTAATATTGTAAAATACTTTTTCAGCACCTTTATATAATTTAAAGTTTTTTCTTCCATCGCGATACTTAACATTAATAAGTTGATCGCCCATAAAATAATTAAACTTTATAGTGTTCTCGTTTTTACCTGTCTGAGGCATCCACTCTGTACCCTCGCCAACTTTACAGTCGTTAAGAGTATGAGTTGATATTCCTCTTGTTTTAAACCATTCAGCTACTTTGTCACTTATACCAAAATCTTTGTCTGGAACTTCAGGATTAGGCTGAACAGGTCTTATGTAGACTTTTTCACTAGCTCCCTTACGTTGATAAGTATGTAGTTGAAATGATGTATTACAATTGTGACAAGTACCGAGACCCCGTTCCCAATCATATGAAGCACATTTTGCTTTCACATTTTTAGGTTTTCTATCAGTAGAACAGTTAGGGCATATACCCTGTTTCTTTCCTTCTTCAAGCTTATGTTGATTGAATTCATCAATCAAAAATCCATTGATCTCTGTTGTCTGCATTTAATTTAATTTAATTGTTCATCTTCTAAACATTGTGGACATATGTCACAGTAAGCGTGATCACATTTAGTCATGATTTCACCACACATCTCGCAGGTGTCATCGTGTGTAAATGTTCCCACTAGAAAGGTAAATCATCTGGTTCAGCAGAAACCGATTTAGCAGGAGCTTGTTGACCTCCTTGAGCATCATCTCTAGGAGCTGCAGCCACGTTGTCACCATTTGTCCACACTACTTGAACGTTACCTAGATAAGTCTTAGCTGTTTTAGTTTCTCTTTCTTCTTTAGACTGAGCAACTACTACAGGACCTTGATTACCAAATTGATCTGGCTCGTCGTTTATAGTGATTGTTATAGGTAAATACTTTCCTTTCTTACCTACTATGATTTTGTTTTTGTCAATGTTGTTTAAATTGATACTTGCTTTAATAATACTTGCCATAATTATAGAGTTTTGTTTATAAAATATTGTTGAGGATCAAAATCCTCTGATTCAAAAAATAATTTGTATTCAGCTACGGCTCTTTCTACTTTATCTTTACCGTTCTGAAGAAACTGAGATGAGCAATCAAATATTCCTATTTGATGCGTGGATTTATCTATAACTATAAATATCATTTCATAGCCAAAAAGCTCTTGATATATATAAGCCTGACTATCATAATTGTATTTCTTAGCTGACCAGTTAAATTTTGTAATATCTGCCGTCGTCTTTAAATCAATTATTAATTTATCTGTATGGTTTATAATATCTGCTTTACCTTTCCACATTTTACCTTCAATCTCTTTAATACCAGGTACTTCATACTCAACGTTGTCAGGTCTTATTAAACCTTTACACACGTCGTTACTTAACATTTTGTCAATCATTACTTCTAATTGATCTACTTCATGCTGTAGTAAACATATTTCTCCACCTGATATCTCTTTGTATAACTTAGTATTTCTAGTTGTAGCTTCTATTATCTTAAACTTTTTAAGTTTTTCTGGTTCTAATATAGCTGTATGAAAATAACCACCTACCATAAATGCAGGTCTATTCTCCATAGGTTTACCAAGGTTCAAAGGGTTTGTAAACAATGTAGAGATATCAGAATTACTTAAAAACTTTTTACCAAATGCGCCGTAATAATGCTCATCTAGTTTAAGCTTTTCTAATATCTCTTTTTTTGTATCTTCCATTTTATAGGGTTGTTAATTCTTGCTCTACTTCTTTAGATAGAGCATACTTGGCTTTAATAGCCTCAAGCTTTCCACCTGCTTTAACATAGTCTTTAGCTTTTGTAAAAGCTGGATCTTTAGTTGAAGTTAGTGTTGGCTTGCTTACTTTAGTTGCAAACTTCTTTTTTCCATGATCATTAGTTGCATCACTGTCAGCTGTATCATCAATAAGAAATAGATTTCCAAGGGCATATTTTTTACCGTAGGAAGATGCTGAACCAAACTGTTGAGGCACGTTCATACCTTTCTGGTTTAAATCAACTCCTACTATAGCTTTTGCTGAAATAGTATCTTTACCGTCAAATATTGTGGCAGTTGATTCTATGACAGGCATAGTAGGAAATGATGTGTTCATTTCTTCATTGATTGTTACACTTACTCCTAGTTCTAATAAATAGGGTTTTGTTGCTTCTAGAATGTCTTCGGCTGATCTGAAGTTGTACTTGCCGAAGCTGTTAAATCTACTCTTTTTCGATTTAAACTTTGTTTGGATTGTCGCTAATTTTTCGTTTATGTTCATTCGTTGTTATTTAAATTGCTTATTAATATAATTACATGTTTTAAGATTAATTTACAGATAGTCAAGCACTTGCGAGTGATCTACGTTGTCTATTAGCTTTTGAACAGCTTGTTTTTTAAGCTCTGATACTCTTACATAATTGCTTACGCCTGTTATATCTAATTCTTTAGCTATTTCTTTAGCTGAATGCTTTTCGCAGTCTAATCCGTAGCTTAATCTTAATACTTCAAATTCTTTTGTGTTTAAATGTTTCTTAAGTAAACCAGTTAAATATACATTCATTAATTGTATATTATAAGGCTCTGATTTATCAGGTATTTGAAACATCATATTTTCGTCGTCATCATTTGTTACCTGAGCATCTATAGATAGAAATATACTATTAAAGAACATAGAGACCATTTTCTGATCCTTTCCATTGTTCTTACGTATTTCTGTTAGCTTATGTTCAGGTATTCTCATATCTCCTCTTAGAATATCTATTCTTCTTCTAATGCCTCCTCTTATTCTTTTACTAAAAAAACTTTTTAATGTTTTTTCTTTATCTTCTGATTCTTCTAGTAAATTCCAGTCTAGTCTATCTACTGCTTTAATTAAGCCTTCGCTGCCTATTTGAATTAGATCTGTTATAGCTAATACTCCTGAAGCTTGTTGTGATGTAGCAAATTTTCTTGCAATGTTTTCTACAAGAGGTAAAAATTTAATTATTAAATCTTTTCTTGTTAATTCAAAATAATCAAATTCAGGATCAGGCATACATGCTTTAACATCTTCTTTATACCTAATGTAATTCTTTATATTATATTTCTTCATTGTTTTGGTTTAAAAGTTCTTTTTCTTTTTTAAGTTCATTGTCAATATTTCTTAATACAGTTCTTACGGAACACTTTAATAAATGTGCTATTTTTTTCCATGTAATGTTTTCTCCAAAGTCATGTATTTCTAACATACGCTCATAGACATCATCAGGAGTTATTATTTTATGTCTACCAACCATTTTACCTACTATTTTCATCTTATCAACTAATCCTAGTCCACAAAACTCATCAAATATTATCTTTCTAGATCTATTTTTAGGTGGTATTTCTAAATCATACATGCTTACATCATAAACTATATTTTTTCTTAACTGTGGAGTTACATTAAACGTTACAAATCCATTAAATTTGTCACATATTATCTTAGCTAACTCATCAAAGCTATCTGGATCTAACTTAGGGTTAAGATACCATAAGACTATTAAGTGCCATTTAAGACTCTTATATGTAGTTATTTTAGCTTTACTACGAAATAGTTCATAGCATTGGTATGTTCCTGTTGCATAATAGTTTCCCCAATCAAACGTTTCTGTTGGTACGTCTGTAAGTGGGGATTGTCTATATATTATACGTCTCTTGTTTAGGTATTCAAGGTTCCTGTGTGACATTAGCTTGTTACTATTTTATCTCTATTAGCTTTTGTCACCCTTGGTTTAATAAAATTCTTAATTTTAGTTCTGGTGCCGCGGAAATCGGTTTCAATTAGGTGTTTATATATTCTTCTTCTTGTCATGGTCTTAGTATTAGATGTTCGGTTTTTGATGCAACTGTGTGCTTTTCTTGTTCGTAGTAATTCCAATAAGCTGTGACGCTACAGCCTTCCACTTTGTATTGGTCTGGCATACACTGTGGTGGTTCTTCGAAAGTAGCCATAGGTATACCTGCTGGTGGATGTTCTAGTATTTCTGCGCATTTTGTAATTGTTAAATGTGTTTTATTATATCGTTTTGTATATTCTTCGCCTAGCGCTATCATATGATCATACAACCATAAATATTGCTTCATATTTTGTCTACACCATATAGTTGATGGGTGATTGTAATGAGCTTTCTTGTAAGGTATATAACTATTGTCTTGAGCTAGTAGTTCTGTGTAATGATGATGCGCGGTACAAAGCATCTGGGCTGATTCTAAGATCATTTTGACCACATGCTTGTTGTATTGTATCTGTGCAGCTTTTACAGGATCTCTATTTAAATAAAATATATTCATTTGTAGTGTTCATCTAGTAGTTCATTAGCTATTTCTATACTTATCATATTGCTGTTGTACAGCTTCCATATTAGTCTACTCATAGTTACGTAGTGTTTTGAAGAGTGGATGTCTGTAACTACCGGCTTTAGTGCGTTCGAAGTATGTGAACGTAGCACGTTTGCCCATGTAGTCATGAATATTGTTTATCATATTTGCTAAGTCTGTGTAATTGTAACCCTTACCTGGGGGACAACCGAACTTAATACCTTCATCATCTTGCATTAAGAACTTACCGAGAGTACCTTCACGCTTGCCTTTGCCTGCTTCATAGCCTACAATTGTAGCTTCTGTATCGTGAAAGTCTTTGAACTTTTGTAAACTGTAAGAGCGTTTGCATTGATACGGAGTGTCTAGACGTAATATAGAGCCTTCGTAGCCTTTATGTAGATTAGCGCCGTGAATAACTTTAGCTCCTTTGTCACATAGAACTTGTTTTGTAGGCACATAGCGTACAGAGTCTGTATACATATCGCTTGTACATAGCTGATCCATTCTGTAGCTGTATGATTCGTTAAGTACTGTTTCTACGTAGTCATAGCAATGAAACTGTACTAATTCTTGAGCTTCTAAGCGCTGCTGATCAGTTGGTTTTTGTTTTCTGACTAATGATATGATCTTTTCGAAATCGTCTCTTAGATCATGATTGTACAGCTCGCCGTCAAGCACAACATCAGGATGTATTTCGAAGAAATATTCTAGATCTTGTAGTATGTGAGCTATGTTAAGCCACGGTTTACCTGTACGAGAGTATGCGTGTACTTCGCCTTTGTCATTTAGTTGAATTAGACAACGTACGCCGTCTAGTTTTGGTTGCATATAGACTTTGTTAGTCCAGTCGATCGGCTTTGCGTCAACTTTATATGCTAGCATTGGTTTTATCATATTTGTTATTTAAGGTTTTTTAATTGTGTTTCTAAGTCAAGAATTGTAGCTTGTAATTCTGCACATCTTGGATAGTTTTCTAGTTTAAGATTATAGTCTAGAGCAGTCATAGCTTGCGCTAGGTCTGATAATAGCTTTTCTTCAGGGTTATCAGTAACTTCTTTAAGATCTTTTATAAGATCTGTATCCCATTGCTTTTGTTTTTCCTCAAGAGCTGATATTACAAGCTCTGCTACTTTTTGTGATAGATATTCTATTTGTTGGTTTGTCATACAGTTATATTATCTGTTATTTTTCGTATTAAGTTTGTAAATCATATATATTTAAATTTAGATGCCCAATCAGTATAATCTAAATCTTCAGTTTTAAACTTTTCAATTAGCTTATCAACAGTGCCTACAAAATGACATCTGTTTTGATGATTGTCATATTGACTAATCCATACGTCTTCTTTGCCACACCATATGATATATGTGTAAGCAGTGTCTAATTCTTGATCGTTAGTGTATAAATATTGGCTACTGTAATGAAAATCATGTACTAAATGCGCTGAAATTCTTGAAGGATCAGCAAAGTTTGTGAAACCTTTATCATCTTGCATATGTTTTACCCATTGAGCTAATTCTACGCCTAAAAAATCTATATAACCATCGTGATGGAGATACATATTTACAGCGCTTTTGTCACTTACCATGTTTGGATTCACTGCAAATCCAGCCACATAGTGCTCTGCGTGTTGTCTGTTTATCACAAACGTGTTACTTCTTGTACTCATATTATTAATTTAATGTTAGTGGAGGTGGGCGGAATCGAACCGCCGTGTAGTCTTTCGACCTAACCAAATCACCCCCTATATTACTTATTAGTCGTTGTTTGCTAATAAGTTTAATAGATCTACAGCGCTAGTATCAGGCACTTGTATATAACCTTCGTCAATTAGCTCATCAGTTATAGTTTCTGTGTAAAGTTCTACTAATTCTATATATAGTTCGTTTATAGCGTCTGATACATAACCATAATTATCGTCAAGATCACTTACAAATATCTTAGCGTCACTGTGATCTGCGTCTACAATAGCTTGTACTAATAAACTTTTTAACTCATAATCTTCTTGATATACATCTTCGCTTACAGATATTTTATTATAATCATGAGTAGCTACATAGACAGTATAACCATCAGCTGTACTTTCTTCTGATATATAATAATCTAAGTTTGAATCCCATGAGTCTGTTAATGTTAGATCAAAGTGCTTGCACACTGCTTCCATAACATGTTCAGGATCGTGAGAATCTTGTTCGCTAAAACCTTTCATTATTAATCTTTCTTCGATAAGCTCATCAGTGATGTACTTAGGTTGTTCTTGCATTTCTGCGTGTTTTTTAATTGAATCGCTCATATTGTAATTGTTTATTGTTATTTAATATATTATCTGAATACATTCGTATTTAGTTTGTAACTAGTGAGGAATCGAACCTCATACTCGTCAGTAGTAATAATAGAATCTGAAATTTTGTGTCATTACACCTTTTGTTCAGAATATTATATCCATACCTAGTTATTAGTCATCGTTAGTTTTTCTGTGAAGTACTCGCCTGACATGTGCTAGTAAAGTTGTCTTCCTCTTTCTCACTTAAGAGCAGTGCTCAGACTGACTTATTCAGTTATGTGATTAAGCATTGGTATTTTAAATTGTACCGCTTATTCCTAATTAACCTACTTACCTAGCTAACTCCATTCTTGGAGCATTATAATTGCCATATCTTTGATGGACTTAAATTCTTGTGCTGTAAGATCATTATAGTTTGTTATACGTTCTAATGATCTCTCTATGTCATCTATTAATTGACATGCTTCTCTTGCTACTATATCTTTATCTATTCCGCTATCCATGTTAATCCTTTATAGTTAAACCATTCAGTGATTCCGTGAGATTCTTTATTATCATTGTAGATAAAAGCGAATGATGGTGGTAATTCGCCGACTGCATAACCTTTATACTTTAGTCCTTCGCTAGTTTTAACGGTAGTTTTTGATGTGAATTTTAATCTTTGCATAATTATTTATTTTCTACGCCATGCTTTGTGTACAGCAGCGGATAGTGACTGAGATACAATTTGAATAGTATTACCGGTTTTGTGTTCGATTATAGGTATATAGCTATAAAGCTCTGTTGTACTACACTCGACACAGTTACGGTAACCTAAGACTAATCTGCCTTCAGGTATTACATTTGTACATTTACATTTCATATTTATTATTATTTGTTACGTTTATATTATCTGATTATCGTCGTATTTAGTCTGTAATTAAAGTGTCGATAGAGTATAATACTTTGTCGTATTCTATAATTTTAGCGCAATAAACACATATACACTTGTCGTATATGGTACTGTAAACTGGTTTATCTACTATAAGTGGATCACCTTTGCCCATTTTATAACTTAATACACACAAGCATACTATTATTACAGTTTTTGATATTGTTTTTAATTCTTTATTCATATTAATCTCCTTTATAGTTAAATGACGTGTCATCATAGTAAGCTTGAACTGCTGTGTTATACAACATATCATACTCTGCTTTGTCTTGCATTTGTACGTCACGCCATTCTTCTACGTATTCTACATTACCTGATTGAAAGCTTTGACCGTTCATGTGACACATAAATGTATTTCCGTCTTTTGATTTAATTATTCTCATATTCTTGTATTTTTTCCATTAAACTCCACACAGCGTAGTATTTATCTTTGAAGTATTTTACTTCGTGTTCACTGTCTTCGTATTTTTCTTGATAATCATTTCTCAAAGCATTTAAGCCATGATAAATAAACTTTTGTTCTTGTTTTGTAAATTGCATAGTCGTTTATTATATTATCTAGATAACATCGTATTTAGTTTGTAAGAGTTATATCTTCTCCAATATTCTACTTCAGCCATTTCTAGTTGTTGTTTAGTTAGTTTAAGTATAACTTTACTGTTTTTTGTTCTTTTCATAATTAATCTTGATGCTTTTTTAGTGTCATGTCGTTTATCTTATTGATCATCTCGTTACCTACTAAAGTGAAGTAACCAGGTGCATAGATTGATCTTTTACCGTCAGCTTCAATTGCTAATACATCTTCTTCTGCTTGTTCAATAGCTTGTTTAAGCGCTGTTTGGATGAAATACTTTTCAAATCCGTTAAATTTAGTTTTACTCATTTTATTTATTGTTATTTATTGTTATTAATTCACTGATTCTGTTTCTTGCTTTCCATAATATAGTATTATATTCAGAAGGTTCTGGTTGACAGTTACTGTTGTCAAAGTTCATTAAGTGTTGTACTCTGTCTACACAAGTAGATATTAACTCTCTTTTGTAGAAGTATGATGACTTAGTTATTACTTTAAGTTGTTTGTTGATTTGATAGAATCTTTTAGTAGAGTTTTTAACACTCACTCTTACCATACCACTTTCGTAACACACACCGATTCTTCCATCAGTTAATTTGAAATGTAATGATCCTTGCTTTGTAATTTTAAATAGTTGCATTGTCTAGTATTTTATTGTTATTAATAATTGTTAGTAATTCTAATTTTCTTGCTTCTGATTCCTTAGTTGGAATGAAGACAGAGTGGAACTCGTCGATGAGTTGTAATTCTTGATAGTATCTGTTCATAGTATTGTTATTAGTTATTTATATTATCTGTTTAGTATCGTATTTACTTTGTAATTACCAACCACCGAAAGTGATAGTTGGATTGTTAAAAGATATGTGATAGATTATGTTTAGTAAACCTATTACTGTTAACGTACTTAAACCAATTAATATAGTTTGAATTGTGTAATGTTGAAATTTTCTTTTCATTGTATTAATTTATATTGTTAGTTGAAGTGTAAGAATCGAACTTACGTAAACCATTACTTCATTTTCACTCAGTCCATATATCGTGGAGTGACTCACCGAATTAATTAGTTATTATACTAATTGTACATTTCTTAATACTAATGGAATATTTCCACTTGCAGTATACGATTTGTATTTATTGAAACAGTTCATAGTTTCTAGTTTTGATTTCATTATATTGTAAGCAATATCGTGATTGTAAATGATTTGAATACCTTTTTTGTTTGTGAATGAAATGATTTGGTTTTTACCGATTAAAGATTTTCTGATTACAAATCTTTTTGAAATTAATTGTGACATAGTTATTATTTAATTGTTATTATTTATTGTTTGTTACTTACATTTATATTATCTGTATAACATCGTATTAAGTAAGTATTTAGTTAGTTATTTTGTATAGTATGTTATTAGAATTTAATAGTTTAATTATATTGTTTGATTTATATTGTGATAATATAATTATTTTATTATTGAGTGATTTAATATTGTAATGATTATTAGTTAGAATATTAATTGTTTTTTTGATTTGATATTTGTTTGTAGTTAGTTTGATATTATATAGCTTTATTGGTTACGTTTATATTATCCGTTGATCATCGTATTAAGTATGTATGTGAGTGTAGTATTATTATAGTAATGATGATGTCATACTGTCATACCACAATATGTCATTGTGTCATACAACTAAACTAGTTTAGGTTTTACTTAGTGTCATGACAATCAGTCACATATGTCATGACAAGATGTCACACGGTATTGAAATGTGTAGTGTGTAGACAGAACTTAGTAGTGATGACAGTCTAATGTGGCGAGTGAGACGAGTAGCTGTGTAGATCTAACGAATACGTGAATAGTTCCTGCGAATACTGATAATATCGTAGACATGTCATGTAAAAAGCAATAATATATCGATCAAATTCTAGAACGAAAGGGGAGGCTGGCCAATTTGAAAGCGTTTCGGAAAAGTAAAAAAAAAAGTAGAGAGGGGGGGCAACGCTATACCCCTATATTTATGACACTTTTTATTTTCACACTGACAGTAGGT
>Ga0308012_10001663_pt1 | contig 11688 bp, 9 predicted proteins | sample Neamet179_FD_203133 | JGI IMG/M metagenome (GOLD analysis project Ga0308012, IMG submission 203133) | Marine microbial communities from water near the shore, Antarctic Ocean - #179 | ecosystem: Environmental > Aquatic > Marine > Unclassified | place: Southern Ocean | collected 2014-07-25 | reverse complement strand
TCAAAAAAAATCGTCAAAAACGTAAACGTTTTTAATTGTTAAAAAACAGCATTCCAGTTAGAGTATTTCAATTAAAAATAATTTTAAAACGAGTAATTCTACAGGCTCGTTAGGTTATCAAGGAGAAGTAATGACTTTATTTATATCATTAACAATTTTGGCTTTTGTAAATAGTGTTTTCAGCCTTATTTGGGTAAAAGTATTTTTATCAAAAAATGCAACTATATCGTCCCCAAAAGTATTCACTAAATTTAAAGAAATGGCTAGATTTCAAATGTACCAATCTTTAGTGCACAACTCCCTTTTAGTGGGGACTATATTATCTGGACTTTATGGTGTTTTTATTTCAGACGAAATAAATCATATTTTATTTAGTTTCTTGCAGGTTTCATTGTTCTTATTTGAATTCATTATGAAATCCCCTCAAGATGAAGCAAGAAATATGAATATCTGGGATGAAAGTAAAAACGATGAATACCGAGATATTTGCAATAGATGGATTAAAAGTTCACTTCCCAATTTTTAAATGTGTGACAACACCTAATAAGCAAATCAACTAGGACTAAAAACAGCTGGCCATTGCTCGTGCCTCGCTTATTTTGGCCAACAATTTTTAGCCTGTTATTTGGGCGTTATCGATACAAAACCTAATCCGAAGCATTGAATAGTGCTTCTTAGCTAATGACCGTTTTGTGGTAGGAACCGAAGTATTCATTATATCACTTGATGTTTCCCTTTTACGCACGAAAATCATATTTACTTTTGGCAAACCTAATGATATTCAGTTGTCCAATCAATGCAATTAGGTGATGAAACTGATGTAATTGTACAAGTAGCCTCAAGCTAACTTGATTTCATAGCCGTGATATTTAAACCAATCACATACTTCCTAAATAATCTTACTGATTTTGAAATAGCAATAAAAATCCAACTATCATCTCCCTTGTGAACGTAGCCGATTTTAGGTCATCTCATTAGTAAATAACTAGTACTGTTGTGGCGTTCGTTTTATTATTTAATGCAAAGAAGCGATATATCAAATTTACAAAATGCCTAAATTAACCAAAAAACATCAGCTAGATAAAAGAAAAGACAACCTTAATGCATTAGTTACCTTTATTAAGCCGGTACATCAATCTATCAATGAGCCCTTAAACCCCGATTCTTTAGCCAGTGTAGCTGAAATGTCAGCTAGAGGCTCTTTTGTCAAAAGCTATGATGATACATCAAAAGAAAAAGGTGTGGCTGTCACACAAGCCCTTATATATGAAAAGCTGTTAATGGGGGATCTTCAGTCAGTTGATTTAGATAATACCGACTTTAAGTGTGATTCTATATATTTTAAAGAATTCTCAGATGAACTTAAAGCGGCTGGGTTATTTAATCGTGCTAAGGCTATTGATATATTGCTCGCTAAAACGAAGCTAGTAACCAATGTAAAAGATGTGTTTGTGTCTAAAATAGGGCAAAAGGCACGAAAGCTTAAAGGACAAGAAGCAAGCCCTGAAGAGCTGAAATTACTTGATAACTATTTAATTGAGCTAAAGGAGTGGTCTTTAAGGGCATACACGTATGACTGCGACAAAAGAAAAACATCGGGACTAAAAGCCCGAGTTAAAACGAGAGGACCTGATGCTGCAGATAAATGGTTATATCAAATGGCGATGGAGGATTTAAAGCTTAATGAAAATTCATTTTTAGACTTGTCGGATGACGAGCTTAATGCGCTACCAGACGACGGTACATTGCACTGGTCACCTGAGCCACCTGATAACCCCCTTGATTTTAAACTATCAGTACGTTTTTTTTATGAGCAGATAAAAAGTAAATCAAATTAAATTTTAAAATCGACACAGCCACGGGTGGTGCGTCGGTTCATTTTTGCATTATGTGTCATGTATCCAATTCACTTTAAAGAGAATCAAACATGACTAATAACGTCCAATTAAGAATACTTAGAAAACCAGAAGTTTTAGAATTAACCGGCTTCAAAAAATCCACTTTATATACTCGAATCCAAGAAGGTCTTATGCCTTCACCTATCTCTTTAGGTGGAGCTAGAGCTGTGGGTTGGATCAACCACGAAATTCAAACCGTACTGTCGGCATTTTGTGCAGGTAAATCCCGTGAAGAAATCAAACAACTCGTAAGTGAATTAATCGCTAAACGCAGTGAACTGGTTTAGGGGAACTAACATGAAACCAGTAACAATGAACCAACCTTTTAAACCCACCCAGATCACAACGGGATCATACATACAGACAATCGAACCCTATAAGGTCAATGAAAGCAATGAGTCTAGCCTTGATGGTATAGGATACTTAATACAGACACATTGTCCGAATATTCATATCGAAAATGGAAAGTCTATAATTGATCTAATTAAAGTAGTTTTTCCAATAAAAAATAAACAGCAAATCACTGATGTTAAACACTGGTTATCAATCTGGTTAAGAGAAATTGGTATATCAGTTTCAACTACAAAAGCAACACTTCGACATCACAGTCATGGGGTTAAGTTATTCCCGCTTGATGAAAGCAATGATTGTTGTGGCGCTTTAAAGTGGGATGAAAAGAAAGGAACTTTTCAGCTAGAACTTACTGGGGCAGGTTGTTGTTATGTCAACGTATCACCACGAGGATTTTTACCTGTGTATGCTTTACTTACATACTTTAAAGGTAAAATTACTGAAGTCGATATTGCTGTAGATGACTACACAGGAAAGTTTAACTTACGTTATTTTCAGAAAGCGTTTTCAGCGGGTGATTATAAACCCAAAAGAGGAGATGGCCCGACCCGTAATCCTGAGAGGAAATACCCAGGTACAGAGTACTTAGGTAACAGTGGCTCGAATAAATCTATGTGTATTTATGAAAAGTGGCGTGAAGTTGGTTTACCTAAGTCACACCCCTTGTATAAGTTATGGACAAGGCATGAACTTACCCTTCGAAGGAAAAATAAATATGCAATTGGGTTTGATGTATTAACCCATCCCGACGGTTATTTTGTTGGTGCTTATGAAAAAATACATCGCAGGATAATTAAAAACGTGCAGCCGAGAAATGTGATTCGTGAAAAGTCTGTAAAGTTAACTAATTCACTGAGTAAATCAGCGACTAATGCAAAATATAGTTATGGCCGTGTTATTACTAAAGTTGCGAAATTTGTTGGTGATGATGAGTTGGCTGTAAAAATAATGAGTCGAAAAGGAAGCCCTAAAAGGTTCTTGTTGCCTAGTTATATTGATGAAACACAGTTAAAAGAAAATAGTTTTGACGGCAATGAAGCAAGTTTTAATGATGATTTTATTGCTTTGATAGAAGCGCATGATCCACTTTTAAAAAAGGGTAGAAGATGAGCACTCAAGTAATGGCCATAAGCAATAACGCCATTAAGCTTAATAAAAATAGTGTGACCGTCACACAGCTACGTGACCCTAAAACATCGTTGTATTTTCATTACAGTAAAGTAGATCGAGATAAAGGTGTTTTCTATGCTCGCATCTATAAAAACGGCGAAGATAAAAAAGTACGTATTGGTAAATACCCTGAAATTAGTGCCCAACGTGCGCATCAGGCCATATCTAATATTCACTTAAAGGCTGACTGTTTTGCTCATAATGAACTTAAGACAATGGCAGAGTTATGTGATTGGTATATCAATCGCACCAAGAGCAATAAACAAATTAAGGTTAAGACCGTCAAACAAACCGTATCGTTAATAACTAATCATATTAAACCGTACTTAGCACACCTAATGATTGAAGGCATAAATGAAGGGCAGATAGACCAATATTGGTTTACGCCCATTCAAAGCAAACTAGCACTATCAACTATTGCTTTAGGATTAACTACACTCAATGCGATGTTTACCTGGGCCACTAAGTTAAAGTTTTTAAGCAAGAACCCAGTAGATAAGTTATCAATTGCTCATTTTACTCATCAACGACCTGCAATAAAAATAGGACGATTGACTGATGTAAAACTTAAACAATGTTTAAAAACCTTCAATGAACTGCCTATGCAAAACCAGCTATTGCTCGTTATGTTATTGCTGCACGGAACCCGTATTGGAGAAACGACTAATGCTCGCTGGGATGCCTTTGACTTTAATATGTCTCTTTGGCGCATACCAGCAAGTGACACTAAAACAAAAAAGCCACATGTTTTACCCTTATCACCCATAGCAATCGAATGGCTTAAAGCATATAGACGTTTTCAGTACAGGACTAATCGTTCAAAGTATTTATTTCCACAAAGTACGAATAAACGTAAACCGCAAAGCGCTAATGTAAGCTCTCGTCTAATAAGTAGTATTGGTAAGGGTGAATGGACAGCGCATGACATTCGAAAATATGCGAGAAGTCATTGGCTTGAAAACGGTGTTGATTACATCATTGGAGAGTTGTTGCTAAATCACAGTCTGAGCAAGCTAGACCAAAGTTATATCCAAACAACAGCGATGAACTTATGTCGTGATGCTTTAGTACAGTGGAGTGAATGTTTGTTAATACTTGGCTTACCCAAGCCTGTTCGGTAGTCAAAACACCACAATAAAAGGTAAATAAAGTGACCGGTATATTAACGGAATATCAAAAACGATAACTGAGCTGCAAGTTACAGCAGCTATACCCTGATGTGCTATTGAATCATCCTCGAACTAAAAGTGTGTCTAAAAGGTCTAGATAATTGCTATTTATTAGTGAACCTACTCACAATAACAGTAATGTTTCACAGAGCTTCGCGCACCTATAGTGTGTTTTTTAAATACTGTGCGATTAACTCTAACCCTTATTTAGTATAGGGTTAGGTGCTTTGCGCACCTAAATAGTATGCGCACTTTGATTGTGTTTAATTACCACATTTATTACAGTCTATTAATTGTTCTAGTTCATTAGGTGATAGATCGCAGAGCCGTCAGTATGCCTTTACTCATATTGAGTAGAGTGTCTAGTTATTATATTCATGACGAGGGGGCAAAAATATCTTAACGCCGTAATTTTTTTGTTATAAAACATGTTGTTATATTTTAATAGATATTAATTCAGGAAGTTATAGTTGAAACGGGTGTACAAAATCAGATGTTTAAGGATAAACCCCTTACTCAATATGAGTTTTAACCTGCTGTTTTTATTGGTTAATTTGACATAGTCGTTAGCTATGCATATCATATGTAAACTAATTTCATAAAAAAAGTAGCCGTAACTATGAATGACCCCATGCTCAATAAAGACCAGTTGGAAATAATCAGGCTACGTAATGAGGGGAAAAATAACTCTGAAATTGCTGTGATACTCGTTAGGAGTAAATCATCTTTAGGGAAAGCCATAAATAAAATCAATAAAATTGATCCATACGCAATCAAAGAAGGTAAGGCTATCCACACAGAGGTGTCAAATATTGAGAAGTTGAAAGCTAAACAAATAGCTATTTCACTTGAGGAGCTCAACATTCAAGTTATTGATTCACTATTGCGTGAATCGTATCCAAAATTATTTAATGATGAACATATACCTTTAGCACTTGGTATTAGGCAGCTTATAAATGAAGCAGGCGTACTTGATGAATTCACTGATTTAGCTAAGAAAACATTCTTTAGACGTTGGGTACTTCACCCTGATTACAGTAAATCTTGTTTAGTTTACCAACATCGATTTGATTTAGAGGGTAATAAAGTAGGTGATATTTTACCGAGGGAGTTAATACAGGCTAAATCGATAGTTAAACATGGCATACAACATGGTCTAAAAAAAGTGAATAAAAATGCATCTGCTGATTTGATCTATTCGGTACTAAAAAAGTATTTTTCCCATGTATTCAATAAATCTAAGCTAGTGGAACTACCGCTTGATATGGATAAGCAGTTGTTAGCATCACCGCTCCTTGAGGGGTTTACTATCAAGGATATCAACAAAGTGTTAGATCAATGGAAAAATCGTATAGCTTATCAACAAGCAATTAAGCATCAAAACTTTTTTACTAATATTGATGGTTCTGAAAGCTATAACATAAATCAAAATCATAAACTTACCAATTTCACAAAAGTAAAAGAAATATCAAGTACTACCGGCGTTCTTAAAACTAAGCCTATTGAAAAGAAAAAAGAGCCAATTATTATTACTAAAAAGCGTAGAACACTTTCACTCTCAAAATAAAGAGCCACCATGGCTTTATCTCTATTTATTTTATATCCATTATTATACTGAAGACCTAATCCATACAATAGATTTACTACTTAAATAAATAGGCTTAGGAAAGTAGCTATTCTTACTATGTGCGCGTTTAAATATTCTAGAAATCCTATTTTGCCATTACTTCTTTAATCCTTAACATAGTAAAGATAGCACCTTAAAACCTATGTTTATTAGTACATCCACAATGGGGTTTCCACCTGCTATTGGTGGTATTATTTACCAGCAAATCAGTTAAGTTTATATCAAAGTCCCAATGTTCAAAAATAGAGTGTTTAGCTAGAGAAATAGGCGTGTTCATAGTATCCTTAATTTAAATTAGTTGTTTGAGCGTAATATACTGTCAGCTGATTTACTTCATATCCAATCAATACCTTGATTTAAAGTACTTTTCCTCTCTAATCTGTTTGACAAATTGTCACAACTCCTGCACTTTATCTAGTACATAATGTTTTATACAAACCACCAAAAACGAAGAACAATAAACGGACGTTATATGCCTTCTTTTACCAGTAATTTCGAGTTTCTTAAACAGCATGATCCTGTTTATTTTCAATTGGCGAATACCGCCGAACAAGTCTTTGCTAGTGATCCCAATACCACACTGATGAAATTACGCCAGTTAGGCGAAGCGCTGGCGCAAGATATTGCTGCTCGTTCTGGGGTTGATTTTGACGATGCTACAAGTCAGCACGATCTACTATATAGAATAAACCGTGCGATAAGCCTTGAACCAATCATTAAGCAGTTATTTTATACACTACGAGTTGAAGGCAATATAGCCAATCATCAGTTTGTAACTAAACATAAAGAAGCATTAGACGGTTTAAAGTTAGCGCGTGAACTAGCAATCTGGTTCCATCGTTCTTTTGCTGATCTCAAACAGGCTTTTAAACCTGGACCATTCATTTTACCTGAAGACCCTAGCCATCAACTTCGCCAGCTACAAACTCAAATTCAAACATTGCAAAACCAGTTACTTGAGAATAATGAACAAATAGAGAATGATCAAAAACTAACTAACTTATTGGCGCAAGAAAAAGAAGAATATGCGGTACTTGCTGAACAGATGGATGTTGAAGCTAGAACACTCGCTCAACAAGCACAATTACATGAGCAAATTATCAGTGAGCAACAGCAAGCCTTTGAACAACGACTTAAAGAATTACAGTTACAACTCAAAGAAAAAGATAAAGAAGTTTCAGCAGCGCGAAAGCAAGTTGGTAAACGCACTAAAAAAGCCAGTAGTAATTTTGAGCTTAATGAAGAACTCACACGTATTATCATAGACCAACAACTAATCGATGTTGGTTGGCAAGCAGACACCCAATTATTAACTTACGCTAGCGGTACTCGCCCTGAAAAAGGTAAAAACATTGCTATCGCAGAATGGCCTACATTGTATCAAGGTGAAAAAGGTCGCGCTGACTATGTATTATTTTGTGGATTAACAGCCATTGCAGTAGTTGAAGCTAAAAAAGAAAATATCAATGTCGCCGGGAAAATACCCCAAGCCGAACGTTACGCTAAAGGTTTTAAAGTTCACTCACCTATAACAGGAGCATGGCTTACTGAAGGTAGAACAGTTGCCTGGGCAGACGAATCAGACAACCATTATCATATCCCCTTTGTTTATTCTTCTAATGGCCGTAATTTCAATAAAAACCTCAAAGAGCTCTCTGGCACTTGGTTTCGTGATGTACGTAACGCAAGTCATGCAGCTCGACCATTAGAAAGCTTTCATTCACCTGAAGGCTTAATTGATAAACTAACTCGCAGCAAAGAAACGGCAGAGCAACTTCTGCAACAAGAAGGTTTTAATTACCTAGGGTTACGTGACTATCAAGAAAAAGCAATTAAGGCGGTAGAAACAGCATTAGAGCATGATAAAACCAGCTGTTTACTGGCTATGGCTACGGGCACAGGTAAAACCCGTACCATTATCGGCTTAATGTATCGTTTTCTAAAAGCCGAGCGCTTTAAGCGGATATTATTTTTGGTTGATAGAACAGCCTTGGGAACCCAAGCGAGCGATTCATTTGATGAAGCGAAGCTTGAGCAAAATAAAACACTGTCTTCAATTTACAATATTGCGCAATTAGGCGATATGGCCACTGAAGCAGAAACGCGAATTAAAGTGGCAACGGTACAAGCCATGGTTAACCGGATCTTTATCTCTGATTCACCGCCAGCATTAGATGAATTTGACTGTATCATTGTTGATGAAGCTCATCGTGGTTACGCCCTAGACAAAGAGATGACAGAAGGTGAAGTCGCTAACCGAGATGCTAGCCAGTATTTGTCTTCTTACCGAAGAGTATTAGATTATTTTGACGCGGTAAAAATTGGTTTAACCGCAACGCCAGCAAAACAGACCAGTGATATATTTGGTACCCCCGTTTATACCTATAGTTATCGCGAAGCGGTTGCAGCCGACTGGTTAATTGATCACGAGCCCCCAATAAAATATGAAACCTTATTAAGTAAAAATGGTATTACGTTTGATAAAGGGGAAACGGTTTCTGCTATCAATACTAAAACAGGTGAAGTTGAAACATCTGAAATGGAAGACGAAGTTAAATTCAATATCGAATCATTTAATAGTCGCGTAATCACCGAAGAGTTTAATAATGTTATCTGCGAGCAATTGGTTAAAGAATTAGACCCGTTTAGCGACGAAAAAACCTTAATTTTTTGCACCAGAGATTTACATGCAGATATGGTTAAAACGGCCCTCGATAAAGCTTTTATAGAATTATATCAAGATGATTACAATCAAGCAGCGGTCGCTAAAATAACAGGTGAAAGTGACAAAGTAGATCAGTTAATTCGTAAATATAAAAATGAGACCTATCCAAATATTGCTATCACCGTTGACTTGTTAACAACAGGTATCGATGTACCTAAAATATCTCACCTCGTCTTTCTACGCAGAGTGAAATCTCGCATTTTATACGAACAAATGATGGGACGGGCGACTAGGCGTTGTGATGAAATAGGAAAAACAGCGTTTAAAATATACGACCCCGTAGATCTTTATGGTGCTTTAGAAGAAGTAAACACCATGAAGCCTATCAGTAAAGACCCTAATATCACCATAGAACAATTGATAGAAGAACTCACCGATCCACAGCACCTTGAACAAGCACTTGATACGCCAGGTGAACAAGAAGCAACGTCACATGCTGACGATGTATTAAATCACCTAAGCCAAAAAGTCATGCGCGTAATGCGAAAAGCGGCTAAAAAAGCAGAAACGAAACCTGAGCTTAAAGACAAATTAGGTCAATTAGAAGCGAGTTGGGGAGTAGCGCCAAACAAACTTCACCAACATTTACATCAGTTAGGACCTAAAGACGCAGCTGTGTTTTTAATTAAACACAGCCGCTTATTAGAGCAACTCGCAGAAGTACGTTACATCGCTGGCTCAGACCAAATGCCAATTATTTACCAAGGGAAAGACGAGTTTCTAGGGCGAGAGCAAACCTATGGTGTTCATGAAAAGCCAGCTGACTACTTAGAGAGCTTTAATGACTTTATTTTAAATAACATTAACAAGTCTGCCGCACTTTCTGTCGTAGTAAATCGACCGAAAGATTTAACCAGAGAACAACTCAAAGAAGTTAAATTGCTACTTGATGATGCTGGTTTTAGTGCGACTCACTTACAAACAGCTTGGCGAAATAATAGTAATCAAGACATCGCTGCCAGTATTATCGGTTATATCAGGCAAGCCGCTTTAAAAGAAGCTCTCATTCCATTTGAGCAACGCGTACAAACAGCAATGTCACGTATCTATAGTGAGCATAGCTGGAACCCCAATCAACGAAGATGGCTTGAACGTTTAGCTAAACAGTTGGTGCACGAAGCTGTTATTGATAGAGATTTTGTTAACCAACGTTTCGCTGACCAAGGTGGTGCCAAACGTTTTAATAGCGTGTTAGAAGATCAGCTTGATACCGTACTTAGTGAAGTAAGCAGCTATATATGGGAAGTAGCCTAATACTATTCATAACCGATAAAGCGTTTTAAGTATTTACTAAGTTTGAAAGTACGAAGCTTGAAAGTTAACCTTCAATTCGAAAAATAAGCACTGATTTATAACGTATATAAAAATAATACTTATGTATACACAATACAGAGATATGTATACATAAGCACAGTTTTGTATACACGTTTAGTTAATGTGTATAAAATACCGATAATTCTATATATATAATTATAAATTCATGAAGAGACACTGATGAGTTATAACCTTACAAAGCTACCACTGCCAAATATTGAAGCATGGGAAACCCGCGCTGTATTAAAACAAACTGCGCTAGCTCATCGTTACTTAGCTGAATTAAAAGGGGTTTCGGCAACTATCCCTAATGAAGCTATCTTAATCAATACGTTGACGCTACAAGAAGCAAAACACAGTTCAGAAATTGAAAATATTATTACCACGCACGACGAACTATTCAAAGCAGAACTATTCACCGAGGCGAGCTTAAACCCAGCCACCAAAGAAGTACAAGACTATGCGTTTGCTTTACGTACGGGGTTTTCTTTAGTGCGCGACAGTAAACTGATCCGTTTAGCTGATATCCTAGAAATTCAACAAACGTTAGAAAGCAACAAAGCAGGCTTTCGAAAGCTACCGGGAACAGAACTAAAAAATGCACAAACAGGTGAGGTTGTTTATTCCCCTCCACAACACCCTCAAGATATTGAACACTTGATGGATAATCTTGTTCAATACATTAATGATGATCAGCTTTGTGATGCTGACTCCCTAGTTAAAATGGCTATTATTCACCATCAATTTGAGAGTATTCACCCTTTTTACGATGGCAATGGTCGTACTGGGCGTATCATTAATATGCTGTATTTGGTTGGGCAAGACTTACTTGATCTACCCGTGCTTTATTTAAGTGGCTATTTAATTCAAACCAAAACTGACTACTACCAAAAACTACAAGCAGTTCGTGACAATGGCGAGTGGGAGCCATGGCTGTTGTACATGTTAGAAGGCATAGTACAAACTGCGAAAGCCACTATTGAACTGATCAAAAACATCAAGCACTTAATGCAAAGCTTTAAACAAACAATTCGGGATCAACTACCAAAGATTTACCGACAGGAGCTGCTAAATAATTTATTCAATCACCCTTACACCAAAATAGAATTTATGGTGAACGATCTTGATGTAAGCCGGCTAACAGCAACTAAATACTTAGAGCAACTAGTAGAAATAGGCCTGCTAACTAAAGAAAAAGTAGGGCGTAGTAATTACTATATCAACCAGTCGTTATTATCACTGCTGATGGCTCGTTAATAACAGAATGTAGCAACAGTCAAATAAACGAACTAAACACGATTTAAACAAATTTTAGGAATATTAATGAACAACAATGACATCGTACAAAAACTGTGGAATCTTTGTGACGTTTTACGAGACGACGGCATCAACTACAGCGACTATGTTACCGAATTAGTCTTATTGCTGTTTTTA
>Ga0308012_10001662_pt1 | contig 11694 bp, 19 predicted proteins | sample Neamet179_FD_203133 | JGI IMG/M metagenome (GOLD analysis project Ga0308012, IMG submission 203133) | Marine microbial communities from water near the shore, Antarctic Ocean - #179 | ecosystem: Environmental > Aquatic > Marine > Unclassified | place: Southern Ocean | collected 2014-07-25 | reverse complement strand
GAAAAAAGCAGGCAAACCGGTTGTCGCTTCTATGGGAACTTATGCGGCATCTGGCGGTTATTGGATTTCAGCCCCGGCCGATAAAATATATGCGGCCCCTTCTACTATTACTGGCTCTATTGGTATATTCGGTATGATGATGACATTTGAAGATTCATTGAGTAAAATGGGGATATATACCGATGGTGTAGGGACTACGGATATAGCAGGGTTTAGTCCTACACAAGCACTTACACCTGAAATGGCCAGCTTATTTCAGTTATCAATTAACAGAGGTTATAAAGAGTTCATTCAATTGGTAGCCGATAACCGTAATATGACTGTTGAACAAGTTGATGCAGTAGCCCAAGGTAGAGTTTGGTCTGGGCGAAAAGCAAAAGAATTAGGTTTAGTAGATGAATTAGGTAATTTAACGGACGCTATTTTAGCGGCTGCATCGCTAGCAAAATTGAAACAATATGACACGTTATTGATTGAAAAAGAGCAATCTTCTCGTCATAAAATTATGCAAGAATTAATGGGCCAATCGTCATCGGTAATACGCTTATTTACTGCAAATAAAGACCCTCTCGATGTTGATTTAAATCTTAGGATAATTAATAACAAGCCCTTGTCACAATTTATGTCAATAATGAAAGCCGAGTTAAGTCAGCTTAATCAGTTTAATGATCCTCAAGGTCGTTATACTTTATGTGTTGCTTGTGGTGTAAACTAGATAAATTTGGAAGGGGCCCATCATTATGCCCCTCTTTTATAAATATGATTACTCATTAGTTTGATCAAAAAAAAGTATGAAAAAACAGATTGTCCGCTTATATAACTTGCGAAAAATCGGTACTTTCATACTTTTTTAGAGTTAATTTATAACGTTATCTTGTTGTACAAGACCGTATTATAAAAAATTAACCTTTAACTTCATCATCTTGTAATTCAATATTTAGCTCTAACACGTTTAAATCACCACCTTTATTATCAAGGTTGATAGACAAACTATCGTCAGGTACATTAATGTATTTACGTAATACGGCAAGAATATCTTCAGTAAGCTGCGGTAAGTAATCGGGCTGCTTATGTCTACTGTTACGTTCATGGGCAACGATAATTTGTAAGCGCTCTTTTGCTTTAGAAGCGGTTGTTACTTGTTTTTCTTTTTTGCGTAAAAAATAATCCAACAATGCCATGTTATCCTCCAAACATACGACTAAAAATGCCTTTTTTCTCGGCAAGTAAAAATCTAAAATCAACTTTTTCACCTAAAAGGCGATCAACTACGTCTTGATAAGCTTTACCGGCATCACTGTCGGTATCTAAAATAACAGGTTCTCCTGCATTAGAGGCTTTAAGTACCGCTTGTGATTCTGGAATAACACCTAACAACGGAATAGACAAAATATCTTCAACATCTTCAACGCTTAACATCTCACCTTCTTCGACGCGCTTAGGTGAATAACGTGTTAATAACAGATGTTCTTTTATTGGGTCTAAACCTAGCTCAGCTCTACGTGAGCGACTTGCTAACATACCTAAAATACGGTCTGAATCACGAACAGATGACACTTCAGGGTTAGTCGTTACAATTGCTTCATCAGCATAATACAAAGCCATCATAGCGCCAGCTTCAATACCTGCAGGTGAATCACAGACAATAAAGTCATACATTTCACCAAGCTCTTCCAGTACTTTACCCACATTCTCTTTATTTAACGCATCTTTATCACGTGTTTGCGAGGCGGGTAATATAGATAAGCTATTGACACGTTTATCTTTAATCAGTGCCTGGTTTAAAGTTGCTTCGCCATTGATAACATTAACAAAATCGTATACTACACGGCGTTCACAGCCCATAATTAAATCGAGATTACGTAAACCGATATCAAAATCTATAATAACGACTTTATTACCCTTTAATGCCAAACCAAGACCAATGGCAGCACTTGATGTAGTTTTACCAACACCGCCCTTTCCTGATGTAACAACAATTATTCGTGCCATAGACCGAATATCCTTATAAGTTTAAAATTAAATGAGTGTTGACGACGTTAATTCACTGTCAGTCAAATGAATATATACCGGAGAGCCCCAATGTTGCTCCATCGACTCACTAAGCCAATAATTACCATTGATAGAGACTAACTCTGCCTCAAGGTTTTGGCAATATATTTGTGCTTTATGATGCCCTTTTGCCCCAGCAATTGCTCTACCACGTAGTGCACCATAGACATGAATATTACCGTCGGCAATAACTTCCGCCCCGGCTGATACTGAGCCAATAATAACTAAATTTTGTCCTTTAGCATAAAGTTGCTGCCCTGAACGTACTTGACCTCGATGGACTTTGTCAGAATATAAATGAGCCAACGAGTCCGTAACTACGGCGACAGGCTTTTCTTCTTCTATATTTTGTGTGGCGACTGCTTTTTCTGGCGAGGTATTTTTTGCTGTATTAACAAAGGAAAAGCCAAGTTTACGAATAAAGGAACGTTGCTCTTTAGTTATAGCGCCCGTAAAACCAACAAAAGTAAAATTGAACTCTTCAATTAACTCTTTTATGGCTTGGTAATCAACTGAACTCTCTATTTTTTCAATATTAACGACAATAGGAACGAGATAAAAAAAATCAGGGGCTTGCGCTACTTTTTTAGTTAAATCAGCACGAATATCCGCTAATAATAACGTTTTTAAGTGTAAAACCGATAGCGTAAAACTTGTACCTTTAAATTCAATGCTGGCATCTGCCATAAAGAAAACTTTCCTAAATAAGATAATTCAATATATTAAGATATAATAGATTAAGGATTATTATATCTTGATATATTGAATTAGTAGTATCATCGCTACAGTCACTCAATAATAGCGATAATACTTATTATGTTAAAGTGTTTATAAAGCACTTTTTAATGTTGAAATTAAAGCATCTTGTCCATGTTGATAATGCTTTATTGTATTATTCGCCATTAATAAAGAATAACTTAAATTAATTGATGCTACCAATAAAGCACGTTCACTGTTAGCAACACTTTTCTGTTGCTTGATGTCATTACACATCATAGCAAGATTATTAGCTGCTTTATTTAAATCCTCTGCTTGTTCAGCTGAGCACATAAACTGGTGTTGCTTGCCCATAATTTCAATGCTGATACCTTTAGAGTCTTCATCAATCATTAATTAACCTCTTGCACACTTTGTAACTTGCCCAATAAGCCTGTTAATACTTCGCTAGCCTTTTTTTGTTTTTCTTCGCCATCAAGGGCTTCAAGCTGTAATATTTCATTCTCATCTGTGAGTACAGAGTTTTGAAGCTCAAGTGTTGCTATTTGACTTTTTAGTAAGTTATTTTTTTCAATGATATTTTCAATCAGTTGTTCGAGTTGAGGGAGAGTATTTTCTAACATTAAGGCGCTCTTGTTAACTGTAATAAATGTGTTCGCAAATTTAATCTAAAGTGAGACAAAATGCTACTACTAAGCACATTTATCTGATTAATTTATGTAACAATTATTAAAGTCAGTAAAGATAAGTCCATAACGCTTAAATAATGTACTTTTTTGTTGTAAATTAAGCAATTATATTATTCATTGTTTATCTTGAGTTTTAAACTATATTTTAATGAACCGGTGAATACATAAGCTTGGATTCAAATAATAAGTGCATAACTTGAATAGGTAGAAAAATTGGTCAGCTGAATATATGCTTATCGTTTTTTCTCCGGCAAGAGATGCAACAATGAAAACATATGAACAGCTGACCTATGAACAACGATGCCAGATTTATGCCTTAAATAAAACGGGTTTAAGTCAAAATAAAATTGCGGAGCAACTAAGTGTTAATCAATCCACGATTAGCAGGGAGTTAAATCGTAATACAGGCAAACGTGGTTATCTATTAAACAAGCGCAAGAACTCGCTGATAACCGCCGTTTAGTTCCGTGTAAAGCAATTAAGATGACAACAAGTTTCATTGAGTTAATCGATGAATCTAAATATTTAGAAGCATTGAAACGAAGAGGTTCACCACTGTTAAAATTTGCAATAAACGGCTAATTTAAACTTGTTGTCCACCTCAGGGCGTGTTGTTATAAAGGGCTATTTCAACTGCTCTAAAAGGTACTCTTCCTCACCTTCTTGAATAGTTAAATTTATGCCGTAATTAACTTGATCACTACAATAGACATTTCGTTCCACAAACTCGACGTTGGCGTAAAAGTTAACCGGCACATTGTATTCTTCGTTAAGAGCGAAGAACTCAGGGTTGGCATCTAAATCGATATTCAATTTTTCAGTAAAGTCTGAGTTAGTCAATTCAATACCGTATCCACTGCAAGAGCCAATACTAGCTCCTTTGCTAAATACAGGATCCAAAACTTCAGTTACATATATTTCGTCAGTACATATAGGAACTGGTTTAGGGTTATCAGCACACCCCTCATTTTGATTGAAATATGCATTTACTTCGCTCGTAATCAATACAACTTGACCATCAACGCTATTATCTTGTTTCATTCTTTTATCAACTAATTCTGTAAAAGAAATAGCGGTACTTAAATCTCGAGTTCCTGTTTCATTTTTAGTGTCAGAATCACAAGAGGATAATAAAATTATTATAGGTAAAAACAAATTCCGAACCATGAGGTGCCCTTTATAACGCCTCACTAAGAGGCAAAAAATAGTTGGTTAAAATAAGCGACGCAGGAGTAAAAACCAACTGTTTTTTATCCGTTTTAACGCCTTGTTAACAGTATTTTAGAAGAATTTAGTATTTAAAACTTGAATTACACAATTCATCTTTGCACCACGAGGAATATAACTCTGCTTTTCTAAGCGCTCGATACAAGACAATGCTTTTTTTAAACTCAGATTATAATGATATGCAATACCCGTTTCACATTTTAATGCATATGTTGAAGGCCATACCCCACCAGAGCCTGATGAATAGCCAACTACGGCGCATGCCATGTTAGCATAGTTCTTTAAAGCTACTCCCTGCCTTTTAATAGCATCCGAATAGTATGTTTCATCAAATTTAGCGTAAATATTATCTAATATTTTATTTGATTCAGCCTCATAAACAGAACGTTCACTTTCTGCTGAAGATCCGCTATGTCTTGCAGAGCCACTCACGTAATCGTTTGCGAAAGAAATACTTGATGAGCAAATTAAAACGAGGCTCATAATGATAGTTTTTATAGCCATAATATTATCTCCATAGTTTGATAAATGTGATACTGCTAACGCTTACATAAGCGAAAAATATAGCTGGCTATAATATTGAAGGAAATGAAACAGCCAACTGTAAAATATTATTGATTTTCTTGCTAGCTTTATTTAAAACCGATACCGGATGCCTACACCATAAATATTTCCACCATCTGCTAACTCTGCTTTTCCGCCAACCGAAAATGAATTATTTATTGAATAAAAGGCCTCTAGGAATTCTATTGTTTCATCTTTAACTTCATTCCCCTCGATAAAGTATCTTGAAAGTCCAAGTTTATATTGAATATCGCTAACAGAGCCTGCGACACCAACTCCAATCCTATATTGCTTCAGAGATAAAGAATCACTGCTTGTTTTGAATTTTCCATTAATATTTACATAATCTATTTGGGAAAAAGGAACTAGATATTTATTGACTTCATATTTCATACCTAAACCGATGAACCCTCGATCATTTTCAGTATCCGAGTTACTCAATTTTTGATAGGCAGCATTCGCGTAGAAATTATCTGATATTTTTAGCTTCCCTTCCACCCCTAAACCAGCTGAATCACTACCTTCATCAATTGAAACATTTACTATTGTTAATTCAACATATTGAAATTGGTCTGCTGCGGAGACTGTAATGTGATTTAACAAAAATAATGATGTTAAAGGGATAATTTTGAATTTCATTTTTTTCCTTAAAGTTAGATTGTAAAGCTAACGTTTTACTAAGGGACTAAAATGATTGGCTTGATTTTTTGCGTTACTTTGAAAAAAACGAGCAAACTGTTTTAGTCCGTTTGAGCAACTTGTTATATGCTAATACTACAGATAACAATGTCTTTACTATCTAAGGTTGCAAGACTATATTTTTTTTGCTTTACGTTCAGATTATATTTATTCAAAGAGACTCTAGCCTCCTCAATAACAGCATTAATACAGTTATTTTTTGATATACTTAGTGATTCATTATTAAGTATTACATATGAATACTTAAATACTTTTCCATTACTCATTTCTTCATCTTTTGATGAACTGTTTTTAACTGAATGATAAAGTTCTCCACCCGCTTTTACAGCATCGGAGATAAGATTTTCTGGTGCTTTGATATTAACACAACCAGCTAAAAATAATAAAGCTGCAGGTAATAATACATTAAATTTCATTGTAATCCTTATGATAGAGCTCCATAACATAATGAAGCATGTAGCGCCTCATTATGAGGCAAAAAATTGTTTGCTAAAATGTTTGAGGTACAAAAAACAGCAAACTGCTTTTTGTCCTTTTGAGCAACTTGTTACGTTGATTTTTTTAGGTGTGCGCATTCTTTTTAATCTCATCCGCGAGCCCCTGACTTCCATTGAAGAGCCAGTTGATGACTCCATTACCAACGTAGTAACTCCCCAATACGCATTACTTTTAGATTTTAATAACCAACCTTTACGCATTAACGACTTCCTAATGTGAAGGTTCATATACCCATGTCCAAACAGTACAATATTATTTTGTTGTTGGGCAATATTGATTAATTGAAGAGCCGCTAAATCGGCTCGTTGTTTCGCTTCTTTATAAGACTCAAAAGAACCTTTACAGCCCAGCATCCAAAGCACTCTTGAGACAATAACCCAGTGCCAAGCTTTTAACCGAAAAGGGAGTTTATAGCGAGGTATTTCCATTTCACGATAAAGCTTATCTATTTTTTCAGGTTTTTTGTCAGAGTAGATCGCGGTTGAATGTATTGCCCGCTTTAAATCACTTGATAGAGTATAAAATGGCTTATACGTTGTGTTAATTGACGTAGGTCTACTATGAGGGGAAACATCAGAAGCATTATATCGTTTAACCCATTTAGCATATTCACATGCCTTAATTTTAGGGTTAATTGCTGATGTTGGCTTTCCGTGCCTAATTAATATTATTTTCATTAAGTAACCTGACAATCTATTTACGTTATAGGTTTTTTAGAGACAAAAAAAGCACTTAATAATGACTCAGTGCTTTTCGTTATAGCGCCGGCTACTTTATAAACTAACGCTGTGACTTATATTTACTACTTGAAGGTGCTTATGCTTACTTATACTGAGTAATACTTGTGCTGAGCAATATTCTAGCGTTTTTTCTTTTTCATATGCACGACATCTCGAGCGATAGTAAGTAATTCAGGTGAAATATCTTCAGCACCTGATTTGATTAATTTACTGACATCACCAGAAGAAAAAAGTGAGCCTCTTTCTGACTTTACGCCTAAAGATCTAACAAAATCTTTTGTTTTACCCGTACTAGCTGTATCAATATATTTAAAAATAATTTGTTCGTTAAAGCTTTGTGGCTCTTGCTTTAAGGTATCAATTGTTTCAGTTAATGATTGAATTTCAGATTCTAATGTAGCAATTAATTCGGCAATATCTGTATATGGATTCATTACGTTATCTGGCTCTTATAAGTTATCAGTGATGCAAAAGGCATCCTGTTTACAATAGATACAGGTTACTTGAACCTGTTTAATTGACACTATTGTACATTGAAAAAAACGGAGTAAATAGTTTAGCTTTACAATACTCTAAATAAACCTTACATAAACCGTTTGAAAAGTGATAAACACTACATTTTTTCTGCTCTTTCTTCTATGCATTCATCAGAGCCCATCTCAAATATTCGACAAACCCAAGGTCTGTTATCATAAATAGTACACATTAATGTATCTCTATCTAATGCTGAGCACCAGCCATCATCAAAGCGCAACATAGTTTCTTTGCCATGTCTGTCGACATACACATGTCGATCTGGAACCCCTGTTTCGGTAAGCAACATAACTTCTAAACTACAGCAACAGGCTTCGCAATTTGAACAGGTTATTTCTTCGGTAACGGGTAAGTTTTTTACTTTAATGGTCATAAGTAAGCTGAACTCTAAATAATAAATTTTACAAGTAAATTAAATGGCGCACAGCATACGCTAAAATAGCCATTTTCTCGAATTAATGATGATCTAATACCGTAAAAGAAAACGTTAACTTGCAGTCAATGTACTTAAGCATACGATTTACTATTACCGGTACATCGGTAATACCACTATGCGACTCTGTACTTAGCGAAACTAAAATATCACAGGCTTCAAGCGCTATTCTTTGTCGTACGTAATAATCATTTATGTCTTCAAAATTATGTTTAGTTAAGGGTATACAAGCCACATAGCAATTATTGACCAAATCGGGTGTATGGGTAGAGCCTGCAATTTCATGCACTAAAGAATAGGCTTGAAACTTATCTAAACTAAGAAACCGGAAACTTATTTCAGCTCCATTATGTAAATTTTCCACATTATTCACTCTTTGTAATTTATTCATGATTAAGGTTAACCGTTAATTCAGATCAAGCCTCAAGTGTATTAAACTGTTCTAGCCATTGTGTAAAAGAGTTAGATACTTGGCTTACCGTACGTAAATCATGATTAAAAAACCATACCGAACAATCTACTTGCTGCGTTTCACAATCGCTACGTTTAAAACAAAACATGTTTCCCTTACAGTCTGAAGCAAATAAAATATGACCTTTTGGCATGCCGCCCATTTCATATAACTGAGAAAGTGAAAAGACATCCTCTAGACTTAAAAAGTCTTGAACATCAGAAATAGCGACATTTAAATCACACGTTTTAGTCAATACATTGGGTGTATGCATTAAACCGTATGTTGAAATTAAATATTTATACGCGGCAGGCAAAAAAGCCGTTAATCTTGTTTCAAGGTCGTCAATATCGTCACTAGCAATTGGAATCATCGCATTCTTAGTGCCCCAATTTTTTACAAAACCATCAATACTGTTCAATTTTTAACTCTCCCATACAAATGACACCCAATAAATAATCACTCAAGCGTTCTATAAAAATAAGCGATTTATAGCTCATAATCTCTTTCTACTTTTGATATACGCACTTTAAAGAACTCGTACCATAATGTACGGCCAGATTTTTGTGCTGCCAAATGCTCTGTATTCGCCTTCCAGTTTTTAATCGAGGTAAGATCAGTCCAATAAGAAACAGTAATTCCTATTTCATCACTGACTGATTCTATACCTAAAAACCCAGACTGCTGCTCTGCTAGTTCAAGCATTTTAGTCGCGGCTTTAGCATAGCCATTATCCTCTAATCTACGAACAGACGTAAATATAACGGCATAATAAGGTGGCTTTGGGGTATTCGCTAAAAGCGACATCATAATCCTTAGAGTATATTGGTAATATAAGACCTTAAACAGAGACTTTACTTTAGTCGTTTAGTCACTGACTCTACACTGATTATAATAACAGGTTACGTCTTTTAAATACGCTTGAATCATCAATCAATACCGTAAAAACTCGTTACTTAACAAACTTAAGTCATTCTATTAACGTCATACATACGCTATTATGAACAGACTATGCTCCCTTTAATTGTTCACAGGCACGGCTCAAAGGAACTTTACTTAATGTACTATGAAAGATTGTAATCAATGTGGGAAATGTTGTATTAAATACGGCGGTGGTGATCTGGCCGCTACACAAGAAGAAATTGACCTCTGGGAGATGTTTAACCCTGAAATATTCGATTTTGTTAACAATAACGAGATATGGTTTGACCCTAAATCAGGCGTAAAGCTAACACGTTGCCCGTTTCTTGATATTGCTCCTAAAAAGTCTCCTACAGCACCCAATTTATATACCTGCAGTATTTACTTAGACAGGCCTGAAGATTGTCGCCATTACCCGAGTCTTATTCCTGAGATGGTAAGAGATGAGTGTGAAATGATTGAAATAAGTGATTTACAAAACATAAAAAAAGCACAAATCACCTTAGATAAAATAATGGAAGATAGTCGACCTCCTCGCTTTTCTTAATGGATAGAAAAGATATTAAAGATATAACAATCAATAAGATTACTTAAGAATATTATCATAGTAAGTAATGATATAAATAACTTGAAAAATAGTTGTTATCTAATATAAAATGCGGCTCTGCAGAGATAATCTTCTCAGTGATAAAATAAAATAAAGGAATTATAAATGAAATTTAAATCTGTATGTACCGTGGCTATCGCTACTTTATTCGCTTCAGGCTGTTCATCAATCCTTACAGAAGAAACTCATAAAATGAATGTTTCTACTAGTAATGGACAAAAGATTGAAGTTGTAATTGATGGTACAACTCAGTCAGTACCTGGTATTGTAAGTATCAAAAAAGAAAATAAAGATAAAGTATTAATTACTAAAAATGAAGCTTGTACAGGTTCTACTCAGTTAACTAAAGAAGTAGAAAGTGCTTTTTTCATTAACATTATATCTGGTGGTGTTTTCGGTTCTAGTACCGATTACGGCACAGAAAAAATGTGGAAATATCAAGATTCAGTGACTATCACTTGTAGCTAAGTTATGTATCACATCTTACTAAAAGGAAGCCTAATGGCTTCCTTTTTTATATATAATGTCAGCATATTAGTCTTTGCTTCGAACATTACTCCATTGGTTAATTACCCAAGCCAATTGATTGCTCAATCGAAAGAAATAGCGCTTTACAAACACCCGCGTTGGCAAGCAATTCTACACGTAAAAGATGGCAAACCACTCAATGCTAACGACGACCGCTATTTAAGCGTAAATAATTTCTCATTAGCGCAAGAAATGATGTTAACCATTAACCTCATTTTAAATGATGCACAAAGTGTATGTAGTTATCCCGCTAGAATAAAATTTTTACAAGAGTTTTTGAGTTTTAATAAAGAAATAGACTTAGCGCATTGTGATGACTACCAACAATATTTACAAAAAGTACCCGTTACAGATGTTTATTTAGTCTATGCTTCTGAAAATGTAAAAAATGCTAGCTCAATGCTGGGACATATTATGCTGAGAATGGATGGTACCAATGATAATAATTTAAAAGTCAGTCACGGCATTACTTTTTTCACAGAGCTAGAAGGCTTTAATGTTCCGGCAATACTTTATGAAAGTTTGGTCACAGGTAAAAAAGGTTTTTTTCAAATAGCGCCTTACTCAGACTTTGTTAGTCATTATCTCAATGTTGAACAAAGAAATGTTTGGGAATATAAGCTTTTATTAACCAATATTCAAAAACAGCTTATTAGAGATATTGCTTGGGAACTAGGCAGTTCTGACTTATCTTATTTTTTTCATACTTATAATTGTGCAACAGTGACACAGTTATTAATTGCGAGTGCGGTACCAGAGAAAATTTCCACTTTACAATCTTGGCTGACACCTTTAGACGTAGTTCGCTTTGTGGAAAATAATAATTTAATAGAAAAAACTAATTTAATTCCCTCCGATGAATGGGAGCTGCGAGCATTAATTGATACCTTACCTGCAGCTGATATCACCCGTGCAAAAAAAGCGATTCACGAAGGTAATATTAATTTAATAAAAAACACGTCTCAAAAAGACCAATTTATTACTGTTTCTTTTTATCAAGCCTACAATAAATTCGCTAAAAATAATGGCTTAAT
>Ga0308012_10001661_pt1 | contig 11694 bp, 12 predicted proteins | sample Neamet179_FD_203133 | JGI IMG/M metagenome (GOLD analysis project Ga0308012, IMG submission 203133) | Marine microbial communities from water near the shore, Antarctic Ocean - #179 | ecosystem: Environmental > Aquatic > Marine > Unclassified | place: Southern Ocean | collected 2014-07-25 | reverse complement strand
AGTTAATGTAACCTCCATTGCTGGTTCGCGAGTTCATCCATTCGCAGGAGCACCTTACGCCACATCTAAAGCCGCACTAGCAGCACTTACTCGAGAAATGGCTTACGATCTCGGACCTTTAGGCGTCCGGGTCAATGCGATTGCACCAGGTGAAGTTGAAACATCAATTTTAAGTCCAGGCACTGACAAAATCGTAGACGCCTTACCATTGCAGCGGCTCGGGCAACCGTCAGAGGTGGCATCCGCAATTTATTTTTTATGTTCCGGTCAAAGTTCATACATCTCAGGTGCTGAAATTCAAGTAAATGGCGCACAACACGTTTAAGTTTTTAAAAAATCAAGATAGTCTTCCTGGATCTCTGTTACTGCCACATCCATCAACTTTACACCATGTTCTTGTTTTGCTAGCGCAGAATGTGATCCCACCCGTCCATCAGGAAAACTACATTTATGATCTCTAGCATTTCCATGTTTATCACCAGAATGGTCCTGAATATATCTTTTACTCAACTGTTCTGGTGCAGTATCAGATAGTGAAGATCGAATGGTTCTATGGTCAACCCGAGTTATTGAAATTTCAGAAGGCGTAGCGTGCATACCTTCCCAGTCACCATAATACTCCCCACGTAATTCATTAACACGTTCAAAATCCCACCAACTTTTTATTCTTATTTCAACACCTTTGATATTAGATACTGCATTTTTCAAGGGCTCTAAATTTGCGCCATGCCCATTTAAAACATATATATGACGAAACCCATGCCTTGCAAATGAGTTCAAAATTTCGCCACACAACTCTTGAAATAATTTTGGTGAAATAGAAATTGTCCCAGGAAAACCCATGTTAAATTCTGCTGGGGCAAAAGCTAATGTCGGTGCAATCAAAGTGTTTATGTTTTTCCCAATTCGTCTTGCAATTCCTTCAACACAAAGCATATCAGTTCCAATTAATCCAACGGGGCCATGTTGTTCTATCGAACCAGTTGGAAAAATTACTCCATTAAAATCTTTCAAATACTCCTCAACTTCAAGCCAAGACGAAGTCAACAACTCCATAAAAAAATCCTATATAAATATTTTCTATTACAATATTCTAACATTTTATTCTTGAAATAAGAATTAAACGAAAAAAGCCCCAGAGGGGCTTTTAACTTTTTGCATATTTAAAAGGTGATTATTAAAGGCCGTACTTATCAGCAGTTGCTTTAAAAAACCCTGTTGCTTCTTTTATTTTGATCCAGTGGTTTACATAATTGATCCATACTTGATCCGCCTGCGGCACGAGCATAGCTAACGGAGTTGGGTTACGACCAGCTACTGGGATTTCTCTAAGATTTGGATATTTTGAAAGAAGAGTTCCACCTTCAACATTAGAAGTTATAAAAACTTGAGAACGACCAGCTAAAACTTCTTGGTATCCTCGAGCAGGTGCTTCAATTTTTGTCAATTTAGAATTAGGAAACCAATTTTCAGCATTCTTTTCAAACGTGGTACCTAATGTGGTTGCAACCTTCACACCAGACTGATTGATGGAATCCCAGCTATCAAACCGAGAAATATCATCTTCTGTCGTATAAGCCTTTACCACAACAGACATATAAGAATCTGAGTATCCAGCTGCCTTCATGCGCTTAGCTTGTATACCAGCTGATCCAGTGATTACATAATTGCCCGCTACAACACCTGCAACAAGCGTCTTCCAGTCAGTTGCCACAAATTCAATTTCTACATCCATATCTTTTGCTAGCTCTGTTAAAACATCTATATCAAAACCTTCATAACCATTGGTGGCAGTATCACGTTTACTAAATGGGTAAAAATCACCAGTAGTACCAGCCTTTAAAACACCTGAACTAAGGATCTGATGAAGTACAGACTCCGCTGAAGCTGGAGCATTAACCATTATTAATGTTATTAATGCTAATAAATATGCTTTTACTAATTTCATTATATTCTCCTCCTTTGAACTATATAAATTAAAAATCTTGATCACCTAATTGATCAATCTTTAGTGCATTTTTTATGTACATACATAATTAATTATGATTAGACATAAAACATAGGTGTTAATGAAATACAAGAAAGTTTATCTCAGGTTAAGGCATGTCAGATACAAACTCTGCTATAGAATTTAAAGGTGTAAATAAATGGTTTGACGATTTTCATGTGTTGAAAGACATAAATCTACAGATATCTATTGGTGAAAAAATCGTAATATGTGGCCCCTCAGGATCAGGAAAATCTACCCTGGTTAGGTGTATAAATAGCCTGGAAAATCATGAGGAAGGGATCATTACGGTTCATGAAAAAGAGGTTGGGCGAAAAACCCAGGACGGAAATGGTTCCAATTCAGATGTAGGTATGGTTTTTCAGCAATTTAATTTATTCCCTCATTTAACAGTAAAAGAAAATCTTATTTTGGGGCCCATGAAAGCTCGAGGGTTAACAAGGAAAGAAGCCGAATCTCGTGCAATGAAATTGCTGGAACGCGTAAAAATACCCGAGCAGGTAAACAAATATCCTCATCAGCTTTCAGGAGGCCAACAGCAACGAGTGGCAATTGCAAGATCATTATGCATGGAGCCTAAAATTATGTTATTTGACGAACCAACCTCAGCACTTGATCCAGAAATGATAGCAGAAGTTCTAGATGTGATAATTGACCTAGCTCAAGAGGGAATAACTATGGTGGTTGTAACTCATGAGATGGGTTTTGCAAAAAAAGCTGCTGACAGAATGATTTTTATGGATGAGGGCATGATAGTTGAAACTGGAACCCCAGAAGATTTTTTTGCAAAACCAAAAACTGAGCGCTGCAAACTATTTCTTGAACAAATCTTGCAGCATTGAGGAATTATTTTTGAAACACAGAAATTATATTATTTTGGTGGCATTATTATTTCTAGCAAGCTGCTCATCACCACCTGGCACCTGGGGATGGTATGTTATTGATCCAAGTACGAAAGGCGGCTGGAATAATATAAAGTTCTTACTGAGTGGGTTTTCTGCAACAATTATGCTATCAGTATTAGCAGCAGTTTTATCAATAATTATAGGATTAATAGTTGCTCTACCAGGAATGTCTCAAAATCGATTAATCCGCCTACCTAGCCGAATTTATATAGAGTTCATCCGAGCAGTACCACTTCTTCCTATGTTATTCTGGGTTTTTTATGGCCTGCCTGTAATCTTGAAATCAATGGGCCTAAATATTCCTATTGATCCTTTTTGGGGTGCAGCTTTGACATTGGCAATATCAGATAGTGCATTCACTGCAGAAATATATAGAGCTGGAATTCAATCAATTGAAAAAGGACAAACAGAAGCAGCGCGCACGGTTGGTTTAAATTATCTTCAAACAATGCGGTATGTTATTTTACCTCAAGCATTAAGACGTATATTACCACCTTTGGCAAATCAGTTTATCTATATTGTTAAAATGTCTGCGTTTGCTTCAGTGATAGGAATGCAAGAATTAACTCGGCGAGCCAATGAAGTTGTAGTTAGTGAATATCGCCCACTAGAAATTTATAGTCTCCTAATTCTAGAATATTTGGTGCTAGTTTTGATAATTAGTTCAGGAGTTAGATGGCTAGAACGAAAAATGGGTGCTGATCAGCGCTTATAACCAAAAGAAGTCCAATACTGATCAGAATAAGTTAAGGCTTAAACCACAATAAAAAGGCAGTGATTTATTTTAACCCACTATAAAGGAATCGAAATGTACTGGCAAAACCTACTTAACGAAACTATGGAACGATTTAATAATTTATCAAAAGAAACTCCCGATACATTTAAAGGCTTCTCTGTGATGGGCCAAGCTGCAAAAAAAGAAGGGCATTTAAGTGAGAAAACTAAAGAGTTTATTGCATTAGGCATTGCCATCTCTACTAAATGTGAAAGCTGTATCGGTTTTCATATGAAGTCACTAGTTCGCTTAGGGGCTACTCGAGAGCAAATTACCGAGGCTTTAGCAATGGTATCATTCATGGGCGGTGGTCCTGCAATAAGCTACAGTTCTAAAGCTCTTGAAGCATTTGATGAGTTTTCAAAGAACGACCCACACTAAAAACTTTTTATAAACTCAATATAATAGTTTATCATATAGGAGGATTATTAATGTCTGCTTGGATTAAAATGATTTCTGACAGGGATGCTGACGAAGAGCTATCTGAAGTCCTAAATTTAGCACGAACGCCTCACGGAACTGTTGATAATGTGATGCGCGTGCATTCTTTAAGACCCAACACCATGAAAGGGCATGTAACATTATACCGAGCGGCTTTACATGACGAATCTAACACTATTCCAATGTGGTTTCAGGAAACTATAAGTAGTTATGTCTCAACTTTAAATGATTGCCCTTACTCCTATGCCAATCATTGGAAAAATGCTGCACACTTAATGCAAGACCCTAACAAAGCTAAAAATATTGAGATGGCTCTTAATGCAAAAAATCCAGAGTCATATTTTGTTGGTGCAGAGTTGGCCATGCTTAACTACACAGAAAAATTGACCTTAAAACCAGGCGAAATGGTAGAAACTGATGTCATCAAACTACGTGAAAACGGAGTTGACGATGGACAAATTCTCGAACTAAACCAAATCATCGGATATTTCAATTATGTTAATAGACTTTTAAATGGGCTAGGGGTTACAACTAGTGGAGATACCGTTGGATTTTATAAAGATTAATTTTATTTAGATAGTAATTTTTATGTCAATATCTTCTCAAACTTTTTTAGAATACATCAACGATGTAAATATAGCCCCAATCGCACATAGAGGAGCGAGCCTACTCGCAAACGAGAACAGCCTTGAATCATTTAAAAAAGCGCTGGATTTGGGTTATAGAGTCTTAGAAACAGATGTGCATGGGTCAAAAGATGGGACAGCATATATATTTCACGATGATACCTTAGAACGATTAACTGGAGAAAATTTAAAAATAAGTGACTTAAAAGACACTGATATTGACAGTCTAAAAATAAATACTTCATCCATAATACCGCGACTTTCAAGTATCTTTGAAGAATTTCCTGAAGGTTTATTTAACCTAGATGCAAAAACCTGGGAAGCAACTATGCCGATTGTAAATACGATAAAAAAAATGCAGTTTAGCAGCCAAGTCTGTATTGGTAGTTTTAATAATGCACGAATAAATGTGATTATTAACGAGCTTGGCCCAGAAACATGCCATAGTATGGGTACTAGCAATGTAATTAAATTTTTTATAGGCGCACAGCTTGGTATTAAACAAAACTTCACCTCACACTGCGTTCAACTGCCAATCAAACAATTTGGCATCTCCCTTATTACCAGAAAAATTTTAAAATATGCTGGTCAACTGGGGATTAAAATTCACTTTTGGACAATAAATGATCCAACCATAATGAAAAAGCTTATTGAGCTTAATGTTGATGGTATAATGACTGATGATTGCATTCTATTAAAAGACGTAATGCAAAAATATAATGAGTGGCCTAGATAAAACTAGATCTCTACTAAAAAGACTTTCCACCTAAACGCTCAAATAGCTTACAATAAGCTTCCTGACCCCTTATAAAATTTTTCAGTCGGAAAAATTCATTTGGAGCATGCAAATTTTCATCACCTACCGAAAAACCAAACATTGTTCCATATACGCCTAACTCTTTTAAGAAAATTGTCATAATAGGAATGGAACCTCCAACTCGTGTCACATACGGTTCCATATCATAAACCTCCTCTAGAATCTCCCTAGCCACCTGATTTGCATTGTGGCTGCGAGGCATAACAAATGGGTCTGCACTACCAGCTAGTTGCTGAACTTCTGATTTAACACCAACTGGTAAATGTTTATCCACGTGCCTACAAATAAGATTATAAATTATTTCTGGGCTTTGGTTGGAAACTAATCGACATGTAATTTTAACACTAGCCTCTGACGGATGGACCGTTTTACTGCCCATACCTTGGTATCCACCAAAAATACCATTCACATCTAGCGTAGGCCTAGCCCAAAGTCGTTCTCTGGTTGAGTAACCTTCTTCACCATGCAACCCCGTAACCTTTAGCTCTTTTATGTAAGCTTCTTCGTCATAAGGCACCCTGGCAATATCTGCTCTCTCTTCATCACTAAGCTCCAACACATCATCATAAAATCCATCAATAGTAATTTTACCATTGCTATCTTTCATTGAGGCTACCAATTGACTTAGTGCCATTAACGGGTTCGCTATAGCGCCACCATGTAAACCAGAGTGTTGATCAGTCATAGGACCAATAATCTTTATTTCCGCACCCACCAATCCTTTCAGACCAGTTACCAAGTTTGGTTCATCTGCGGTCCACTGTAGTCCATCAGAAGAAAAAATCATATCGCAAGATAGTTTCTGACGGTTCTTAGCAATAAATTCTGGTAGTTGTGGAGATCCAATCTCTTCCTGCCCTTCAAATAAAAACTTCACATTGACTGGCAGTTTTCCTGTGGTTTTTTTTATTGCCTCAAATGAAATAATCGGTATCAGCATTCCACCCTTATCGTCAGAAGCGCCTCTTCCAAAAACCTTACCATCACGTATTTCTGGCTCAAATGGGGGAGTGTCCCATAAATCGTAAGGTTCAGCAGGTTGTACATCAAAATGTCCATAAATGAGAACAGTAGGTTTTTCATCACCTGCATGCATCCAATCTGCATAAACACAAGGGTGTCCACCTGTTTGCATAACCTCAACATTCTCACCACCCGCATGAGTGATTCTGGTTGCAACCCAGTTAGCTGCATCCACAACATCCTTCTCAAATTCTGAAGAGGCTGAAACTGAAGGGATTTTAACAAACTCTATTAACTCTGACAAAAAACGGTCCTGTTCTTTATCAAGAAAGCTTTTCCAGTTTGACATGAATTATCCAATTCTACATATTAAATTATTTATAATAATTAAAAGTAACCAAATTTATGCTACCTCGTAAACACCATTTTATGCAAAAATATTTTATATTCATTTTTTACGTAGCTTAAGGAGAGAGTTTTGGCAAAATTTCCAATAGTCGATATTGAAAAGTATTTTAATAGCAATAAAATTGAAAAGGATAATTATAGCCAAGAAGTAGATGCGATTTGTCGAAACAGTGGTTTCTTGGCAATAAAAAACCATGGTATCGAGCAATCAGTAATAGATGGTATTTGGAATACTACAGAAAGATTTTTTTTACTCTCAGATAATAAGAAGAATGAATCAAAAGCACCTTTTGATGGCTATCCATATGGGTATTTGGGCCCTGGAAAAGAAGCCTTAGCTGCGTCACAAGGCATGAACACACCTCCAGATTTAAAAGAAAGCTTTAATGGGGGTCCTATTTTAACACCAGCAAACGTTACTGATAGTGATGCTTTGTCATTTTGTTATGCCGACACGATTTGGCCAAACTCTCCAGTAGAATTTAAATCTGCTTGGATAGCATACTATCAACAAATGGAAATTTTAGCATCTAAAATAATGCAATTATTTGCAAATGCATTAAGGTTAGAGGAAAAGTTTTTTGATCCATACATAGATCAACCAATTTCCGCTTTAAGAGCCCTCAATTATCCTGCACAAAAAAAGCCACCTGAAATTGGACAATTGAGAGCTGGGGCACATAGTGATTATGGAAGTTTAACCATCTTATTACCTGAAGAGAATTCGGTGGGTTTGGAAATTCTGACTCTAAGTGGACAATGGGAACTGGTGCCAGCGATTCCAAACACATTTATAATTAATATAGGGGATCTCATGGCTAGATGGACTAATGATCGCTGGATTTCCACACTCCACCGAGTAGTAAACAAAGGATCTACAAATAAGCGGCAATCGTTAGCCTACTTTCATCAACCAAATTGGAACGCAGAAATACAATGTCTTTCTTGCTGCTTACAAGATGGTGAATTGCCAAAATACCCGCCAGTTAAATCAGGCCCTTATTTGATGGAAAAATTTAAATCAACAAATCGATAATAACTACAATCAATCTAAAGTTTCGACATCTCCATCAGCCTTTTTCCAAGCCATAAAACCACCTTCAATATGAAGAACAGGTTTTAGGCCCATATCCATAGCTGTTTTAGCACTCAACGCAGAACGCCAAGCGCTGGCACAATAAAACACATAAGTTTTATCCTGATTAAATATTTCTTTATGATAAGGACTTTCTGGATCGATCCAAAACTCAAGCATTCCTCGTGGACAAGAAAAAGCTCCTGGGATCTTTCCTTCTCTTTTTAGTTCTCTAATATCACGTAAATCAATCAGTATATGCTTTTCGCTCGAAACAATTTTCTTTGCCTCTTCTATTGATATAGTTTCGACAACTTTATTTGCCTCGGCAATTAACGATTTTGTACTTTTGACTATTTCTTGGGCCATTAAAGCTCCTTCATAATTTAAAATATTTTTAGTATATTGATTTTTGTATTGCTTTTTAATGTTTCATCTTAATATGTGATTAAAGAAAACGTTAGCAAAGAATTTAAGGGGTTAAAATGCTTGAACAGAATATTAATGTAGATTCACTAAAAAAGCTTCAATGGAAAATTATGCAAAATGTTGCTGCTGGTGCAATTATTCCACTAATGCGTATAGGAGATGAGTTGGGATTATTTAAAAAACTGGCAGATGGTGGGCCATACACAGTAGAAGAATTCAGCAGCGCTGCAAAAATTGATCAAAGATATTGCCAAGAATGGCTCAACGCGATGTGTGCTGCTGGCTTTTGCTCTCATGATAGTGAGTTAATTAGGTTCCACTTAAATCCTGAACAACAGGCTGTATTTGCCAATGAAGATAGTCCTGCACTAATGATTGGTGCATATGATGTTCTTTCTGGCAATATTCACAATATTGAAAAAGTTAAAAAAGCATTCGAAACTGGTGAAGGTGTCCCCTATGGGGAGTCTCATCCATGCATATTTCAAGGTACTGCTCGTTTTTTTCGACCCTCATATTCCTCAAATTTAATTCAAAAATGGCTTCCTAAACTCTCAAGAGCAACAGAAATCTTGGAAAACGGAGGGAGGTTTGCAGATATTGGTTGCGGCTTTGGGTTATCAACGCTCATGATAGCCGAAGCATTTCCAAATGCTAAAATTTCCGGATTTGATATTCATGAACCCTCAATAAAATCTGCGAAAAAATACGCCATTGATGCCGATCTAGACGATAAAATTTCTTATAGCGTATCGGATGCAAAAAGCTACGTAGGTGAATTTGATCTATTAGCATTCTTTGATTGTCTCCATGATATGGGGGATCCTCTCGGAGCAGCTAAGTATGCCTATCAACATCTATCAAAAGATGGTTTCATAATATTAATTGAACCTACTGCTTCAGATAATCCAACCGAAAACTTCAATACGATTGGACAAATGTATTATTCATTTTCAACGATGGGCTGTGTGCCCACTTCAAAATCACAAGAGGTGGGTCTTGCTCTTGGCGCTCAAGCTGGACCAAAAAAACTTATAGATATTTTGCTGGAAGCTGGGTTTAAAAATGCAAAAATAGTTTATAAAAATGCAACTAATATGGTGATAGAAGCTCAAAAATAACACTCAACTAAATGGACTATTTATGAAAAAGAGACCAAACTTTATTATATTTATTACAGATCAACATCGGGCAGATTGGTTGGGCTGTTACGGGCATCCAGTCATTAAAACGCCAAATATCGATGAAATTGCCTCATCAGGAACCCGTTTTAATAATTTTCATGTTGCTTCACCTGTTTGCATGCCCAATAGAGCCTCATTATTAACAGGCAGATACCCTAGCCAACATGGCTTAAGATATAATGGGTGCACTCTACCACTCAGAGCAAATACATTTGTTGACGTCTTAGCTTCATCTGGATACCGAACCGCTACGATTGGGAAAAGCCATATACAACCTTTTACTGACCAAGAGCCTTATTATAAAAATTCCAAAAAAATTGGTCCCATAAAAGAAGCATGGAAACCTGAGATTGGCAATTTCGAACAGGAAGAACCTGGTCAATATTTAGCTGATGGAAGATACCAGTTTATAACACCCTATTATGGATATCAGCACGTTGATATGGTTACTTCGCATGGTGATCGTTGTGGCGGACATTATAGACAGTGGTTCCGCAAAAATGCCCCAGATTGGGAAGCATTGCAAAATAACGATAATGAATTACCTCATAATTATTCGTGTCCACAGTCCTATAGAACTCCAATTTCTGAGGAACTTTACCCGACCTCTTATATAAAAAACCAAACAATTAATTACTTAAAAAATCATTATAAAGATGAAGATCCATTTTTTCTTTTTGTTTCATTTCCAGACCCCCACCATCCTTTTAATCCTCCAGGGAAATACTGGGATATGTACTCACCAGAAGACTTTAACGTTAATTTACCTTATGAAGCTCACAAAAACCCAACACCTCCAATGAAATGGCTATACGATAATTGGAAAAATGAATCTGGCCAATTCAGTCCTCAAACAGCCATGATGCTAGATAATGAAAAAATCAAACAAGCTATGGCCTTGACTGGTGGGATGATCTCAATGGTAGATGATGCCATAGGTGACATTATGAGTGTTTTAAACAATAATGACCAAGCCGAAAATACAATTGTTTGTTTCAATTCTGATCATGGAGATTATTTGGGAGACTTTAATATGCTATTAAAAGGTGCTCTACCATTTAATTCTGTGACTAATGTTCCTTTTATTTGGTCTGATCCTCAAAATGAAACAAGGCAAACGTCAGATGATCTAGCTTCAACAATCGATATTTCTACCACAATTTTGGATCGTGCTGGTATAGCTCCTTTTAACGGCATGAAGGGAAAATCTTTGATGCCATCTATCCAAGGTGAGGTCTTTACACGAGAACATTTATTAATAGAATATAATGATGGTGGTGCTCGATTAGGCTTTGAAACTCCTGCTAGAGTGCGGACAATAATAACAAGTTCATACAAATTTAATATCTATTTGGATCAGGATTGGGGGGAATTATACGATTTGACCATTGATCCTTCTGAAACTAATAATCTATGGGATGATCTTAATTATAGCGATATCAAGGCCAAATTATCATTATCAATGAACCAAGAATTGATAGGCTTAATGGATGAAAGCCCTAAATCCAAACGTCCTGCTTAAGTAGCACTTAACCTATTTAAGCATAGCATTCATGGCAGCCTTAGTTTCATCACCATACCAACCATCTTTTGGTACGCCTGAGTCATGTTTCATTAATTCATTAATCTTGTCGATTGAAATTCCACGTATTTGCCTTTTTATCCGTCCATAGGTATTTTTAGGTATATTGGCATAATCTTTTGCAACGATTAACGCTCTACTGAAAGCCTCACCCACATCAGCAATTTCATCAATAACACCACAATTTAGAGCCTGTTCTGCTCTTATAGGGTTTCCACTCTGCATTAACCTACGCAACTCAGCTGGACCTAACATGGACCTAGCAATTTCAAGAAGTGGCTGAGGGAAATCCACTCCAACCCTAGCCTCAGCTAATCCATACATACTTTTTGGTCCAGCAACTCGATAGTCACTTGTTAAGATGAAGAAAAATCCTCCAGCAATTGCGGCTCCCTCAGCTGCAACTATAATCGGTTTTGAAAACTGAAAAAGTTTGGAAAAAGTCAAATTCAAACCTTTCACCATCGCGTGCTGCTCAACT
>Ga0308012_10001656_pt1 | contig 11708 bp, 6 predicted proteins | sample Neamet179_FD_203133 | JGI IMG/M metagenome (GOLD analysis project Ga0308012, IMG submission 203133) | Marine microbial communities from water near the shore, Antarctic Ocean - #179 | ecosystem: Environmental > Aquatic > Marine > Unclassified | place: Southern Ocean | collected 2014-07-25 | reverse complement strand
AAACTCAAAAAAGTTTTACCTTTTAAGCTAGCTTATTTTATTACAAGATGGAAAAATATTTTATCAACATATTTTATGTTTTATTTTGCTAGGTCTTACCCTGAAGCCATAAAGACCAAGATTATTGATTTGGTCAAAGAGGAACTGGGTGATGAGTATGATGTAGAAAAGCACTTTACTCCTAGTTATAAGCCATGGGATCAAAGAATTTGCTTAGTACCAGATGGTGATCTTTTTAAATCTATCAAAAATGGTACTTCAAGCGTTGTAACAGATCATATTGATATGTTTATAGAAGATGGAATTTTATTAAAGTCCGGAAAGAAATTAAATGCTGACATAATAGTAACTGCTACAGGTATTGAATTAAATGTATTGAGTGATATAGCAATCAATATCGATGGAAGGAAGGTAGAGCCTCATAATCATTTGGCATATAAAGGAATGATGCTAGGAGGAGTTCCTAATTTAGCTTTCTCATTCGGCTATGTAAATGCATCGTGGACACTAAGAGCAGATCTGACAGCAGAGTATGTATGTAGACTTATCAATCAAATGGATAAAGAGGGTGTATCTGCTTGTATGGCTCAAGAAGATGCCAGCGCCGAGGCAGAAGATAATTATATAGATTTCACTTCAGGTTACGTCCAAAGAGCATTAGATAGACTTCCCCAACAGGGCAAAAAATCCCCATGGAGAAATTATCAAAATTATATATTAGATATTTTCTATATAAGGATATGGAGATTAAAGGATTCAGCACTACGTTTTTATAACCCTAAATAGCTAGTCAAATATTTGAAGTATCAATACTATTACTCTCAATCAAATACTCTACTTAACCTCTCTTATTTCAAAGCGCTAACCCCCATCTGGGTATGACTTATATGTGTATTTATTAGATATAAATAAAACTATTATTTAGCTTTAATTATATATAACATGGTGGCAAGTTTATTACCCCTTTTCAAAGGAGATCTCATGACCAAATTGCAATTAAACAGATGTCTATTCACTTTAATAGCTTTTTCAGTTTTTAGTGTTTCAGCTCAAGATTCAAGCGATGAATCTATTGATTTAATAGAAGATGTTATCGTAACAGCGCGAAGAAGAGAGGAGACAGCCCAGTCTGTTCCAGTTGCTATAAGCGCATTTTCTTCAGATGATTTGTCTAGTAGAAATATTACAACAACCGATGATCTTGACAATATTGCTCCAAACTTAAGTTTTTTCCAAGACGGTGCTGTAGGAAATGCAACTTCTATAGGCATTAGAGGTGTTGGATCATCATTCACTTCATCTGTACGAGAGCCTAGTGTAGGTGTTTATATTGATGGTGCTTATATATCAAGGCAACAAGGTAATATATTTGATTTGTGGGATATAAATAGAGTTGAAGTAATAAGAGGACCTCAAGGCACTCTATTTGGAAGAAATAACACTACTGGAGCCATTCAATTAGTTTATAACAAACCTTCTGACGAGATTGAAGGTGCTTTAAAGGTTGGTTTTGGTTCAAGAAACCTGCAATCAACATCTTATATTTACAACACACCAATGTCTGATAATCTTTCTTTAAGATTAACGGGCTCTAATTCCTCTCAACAAGGCCATGTTTTAAATACAGAAACAGGTCAGAAGTGGGGTGAGAAAGATATGGAGAATAATAGAATTCAATTAAGATTTTCTCCAAATGAAGACCTAGACATTAACCTTAGCCATCATATGTATTCGCAGAATGGAAAAAGAAATCTAGGTGCATGTAGAATATTAAATACTTCAGCTCCGCTTTTAGGTGCTTACTCTATTGCTCAACTAACCCCAGCTATCATCAAAAATTGTAATAGTTCAGTTCCTGGAAAAAGTGGAAGTGAGTCATCTTCAGGTGATATGACCGGTGAAACTTCAAGAACAATACTTTCAATTGAGCAGAAGCTAGATATTGGTACTCTTACAATCAACCATTCAAATACTGATGTAGAGTCGACCTTAGCCTCATGGGGCATGGGTCTTGAGAGTCAAGCAGCACCATTTATTAGCCCACAAAACATCTATATGGATGGGGACTATGAATCAACAGAAATTAGACTTAATGGATCAACTGGGAAACTGGATTGGGTTATCGGGTATTTTGAATTTAGTGAAACTGCAACGTCTTATGCAGAGACTGTTTATTTTAATAACTATCTACCGGATCCATTCTTTCAAACTATAGATTTAACATGCGCCTATGTTCCTCAGGTTTGTGTTGGTGGCGTTAACTATGCAGGATCTATATTGGTATCAGCATATGCTGCTATTTTGGGAGTTAAGAATCTAAGTGAGTTTAGTACAACAGATTCTATGATTTCCTCTGAAGCAATATTTTTAGAAGGAACTTATGCTTTATCTGACAATGTCAATATAACAGCTGGCTGGAGAACAACGTCTGATAATAAGAAAGCAGATACATCATGGATTAGACCTTCTTACAGTATGACTACAGGGTCTATAAACAGACCTGTTGTAGGAACCCCAACTCCTCAAATGGCGGGATGTACTCAAACCCTTAAAAATAATGGAGCTACATGTTCTGGTAATAAGGATTTTGACGACGATACAATGAGATTTATCTTTGACTATACTTTTGATAGTGGAAATATGGTTTATGCTTCATATTCAGAAGGCTTTGCATCTGGCGGTTTTCAAAATGATGCCACTCTTCTTAAGCTAGCTCCAGAATATGTAGATGCAGTTGAGGTTGGTACAAAAGGTACCTATTTAGATGGTAGATTAAGATTCAATGCTTCTTACTTTATTCTTGACTATCAAAATAAACAACAATCGATTGGCTATATCAGTGAAACCGGTTCTGCAATAAATACATCTCAATCAGTAGAGTCAGTAGATATAACTGGTCATGAAGTCGAATTAACTTATTTCCTGTTTGAAAACTTAGCTTTTATGTATTCACAGGGTGAAACTGACGGAACTTATAATAAATTTATTTCTATAATTGATGGAAAAGATTTAAGCAGTAATCCATATAATGCCTTTGGACCAGAATCTAATTCTTCATTTTCTATAATGCATATGGCTAATACTAATGGAATAGATATTACATCAAATTTATCACTAGAAATGAAAGGTAGTAACATTTTGAATCTATCTGATAATGTCTCTGAGCCAGAGTATGAAGTTCTTAACTTTACGCAGTCAATAGACTTTAATAATAGTGTTTCAATGCAAATCTATGGCAAGAATATATTAGATGAAGTTTATGCAACAAACGGATATGGAAGCGTCGAACTTGCTGGATTCTTTACTAAATACTATGCGCCTGGATCGGAATATGGAATAACAATAACAAAAAACTTTTAATTAGTATTTTTTATTAAAAGACCCCTTTTATAAGGGGTTTTTTTTGTCATAAAATTGGTGCGCCCGGGAAGATTCGAACTCCCGACCCCTTGGTTCGAAGCCAAGTACTCTATCCAACTGAGCTACAGGCGCATTGTGCAATTATAGTCGCATTATTTATATTATTTGAATTAACAATTTACCGATTTTAAACTTACCTTATGATAAGATAAAAATCGATATAAATAGGGAATCACGCGATGAATAATAAAATTTTAAAAGGTATTTTAATAACAGTACCAGCGATCTATGTACTAACTCTTTCGTTAGTTTATTTTGATATATTCGATAAAAGACCGGTGTTAAGTTTATTTAAAAAAACTCAATCCGACTCATCTCTTGAGTTGGTAGACTTTTCTGTTAATAAGCTTGAATCTACTAAAGTTATGCCTTTAGCTAACAAGGATAGAAATGCCTATTACGGCGATGTTCACGTTCATACTAAATACTCTTTTGATGCTTATGTTTTTGGAGTTACCGCATCCCCAGATGATGCATATAAGTACGCTAAAGGAGAAGGTATATCTCACCCCCTAGGCTATGAAATGAAGCTTCAGGAGCCTCTAGATTTTTACTCTGTTACAGACCATGGTTTTTACATGGGTATGATCCAAGCATATGCTGACACATCAACAGATATCTCTAAACAGGACTTTGCAAAACCTTTTCACAACCTTAATAGAGCAGAAAATCTTACAGCTTCATCAACAGGAGAGAGAGCCAATATTTTTAGTTCAGTTTTATCGCAGACTATTATCAATCCTTACCCTTGGTGGCACATCAATACCTTGAAAGCTTATTTTACTAAAAATATTCAATTAGCTTTGGCATCCTTTGATTACGATGTTCATAAATCAGCTTGGGAAGACATTGCTAGATCTGCTAATGAACATAATGATCCTGGTAATTTTACAGCTTTTATTGGTTACGAATTCACCACATCAACTGATACAGAAGGGGGTAACCTTCATAGAAACGTCTTATTTAATTCCTCAACAGCTCCAATCAGACCTTGGACAAGAATTGACTCATTAAATCCAGAGGACTTGTGGACTTGGCAGGACGGCTTAAGAGAAAAAGGAGTTGATACAATTTCTATGCCACACAATAGTAATGGCTCTAACGGTCAGATGTTTGAAATGGAAACATTTAAAGGCGGAGCAATTAATAGAGCTTATGCTGAAAAAAGAATGAGAAACGAACCTGTTGTTGAAATTACGCAAGTCAAAGGAACTTCAGATACTCATCCACTTCTTTCGCCTGATGACGAATGGGCTGATTTTGAAATTATGGATAAAAGAGTAGGTAGTAGACCTCCAACCTATAGCAGACCCTCAGGCGGTTATGTAAGGGAGGCTTATCTTAATGGATTAACGCTTGACTTTAGTGGTCAAGGAAACCCCTATAAATTTGGTTTAATTGGTTCAAGTGATACTCATACAGGGGCAGGCTCTTATGATGAAGCTAATTATTGGTCAAAAGTTGGTCTTCTTGATGGAGCGGCTGCAAACAGAGGCACCATTCCTTTATCTGGACAAGAAATTGAAGATCTAAAAAGATACTCAGCAGAATTTAATCAGCCAATTTCGACCATCGATATGAATCAGGGTACATTTGCCAACACAGGTTTTACCCAGTGGGGAGCTTCTGGTCTAGCAGTAGCCTGGGCTGAAGAAAATACAAGAGATGCAATTTTTGAAGCTTTTAAAAGAAAAGAAACTTTTGCAACTACTGGAACAAGAATAGCTGTTAGATTTTTTGCTGGCTATGATTTAGATTCGATAGATCTGTCTTCAGATACTTTGGTAAGCGAAGCTTATAAAAAAGGTGTGACCATGGGCGCTGACTTATTGAATGATGACAATCAAGCTCCAGATTTTCTCGTATGGGCTCAAAAAGATAAAAATGGTGCAGCTCTTCAAAGAGTTCAAATTATTAAAGGATGGGTCGATATTGATAGTGGCACGCCTAATGAAAAAGTTTACGATGTGGCATGCTCAGACGGCATGAGTGTTGACCCTCTTACCAATAGATGTCCTGATAATGGAGCAAAAGTTAGTATTGCTGACTGCTCTATAACACAAGGTGTTGGTGCATCAGAGCTTAAAACAGTTTGGAATGATCCAGATTTTGATCCAGCTATAAAATCATTTTATTACGTAAGAGTTCTTGAGAATCCAACATGTAGATGGTCTACATGGGATGCTGTTAGAGCAGGCTATGCACCAAGAGAAGACCTTCATGAAACTCTTCAAGAGAGAGCATGGTCATCGCCTATATGGTATGTCCCAGCCCCAAGTAACTATAAAGTTGCTCCTCTAGGCGGAAGTATGTCTTTAGGTGATAGATAGACACATCAAATCCTAAGGTAGTTTTAAATTGAAATCTAAAATAGTTGTATTTTTTATAATTGGCTTATCTATATATCTTATTGATATAGGGTTTAATTCAGATGAAAATACGAAAGATATTTTTATCTCAGATCAAGAAATTACAAGTCTTATTAGCGCATGGAAATCTCAAGTTGGACGAAATCCAACTGATGATGAGATTAGCAGGATTATTACTAATTTAATCGAAGAGGAAATTTTATACAGAGAAGCTCTTATTTTAGGACTGGATAGAGAAGATCGTATTATCAAGAGAAGACTCGCTCAAAAAATAACTTTTCTAAAACAAGAATCTCTGGTTAGCAAACCTTCGAATAAGGATCTTATGGATTTTTTTATAACCAATAAAAAAAACTATTATATCCAACCAACATTTACCTTTAAGCATTATTTCTTTTCAGCAGAGAATAACTCTGAAGAAAGGTCAAATAATGCCTTTAACAAGATAATAGATAGCAATGAGACTATTAATGCTGATCCCTTTTTTTTAGGTAAGAGTTTTAGTGATAATAGCCTTGATGAAATATCTGGAAATTTTGGTAGGCAGTTTACTTTAAACTTTAATAAAATTGAGTTAAATAAATGGGTCGGACCTTATAAATCATCATTTGGACATCATATTATTTTTATAGTAGATTCAAAGCCTGGTTACTACCCTGAAATTACGCAAGTTCTTAATCAGGTTGAGGTCGACTTAACCTCATTTAATAAAGAAGCTGCGGTTAGTAACTATATAGATCAAATTAAGTCTGAATATAAGGTAATAATAAATCCAAACTTAAAATTTGATGAATAGGGTAGCTACTCTTGTACTAATTACTAGTATTCTCTTTCCATCATATCTCTCAGCTCATGAATTTAATCCTGCTCATCTTGTTATCAATGAAATCGATGAACTTTCGTTTGAATATAATGCACAGTGGATGTACCCAAAAAAGAATATTGGTCAAAGAGGAGAGGTGGTATTTCCATTAACTTGCTCAAGGGTCAATGAATCTCTTTTTTATCAAGGCAAGTATGTTGTTGAAAATATTAAGTTAGATTGTGAATCTTCTCTTAAGGGAGATTATCTAGAAATTACGGACCTGAGTGTTTTAACTGATGCTTTGGTAACAATTAACTACCTTGACGGGCAAGTCTTTGAAGGTCTTATTAACTTAAGAAATTCAAAGTTACTCGTGCCTGAGAAAATTACTATTTATGGAAGTGGTTATTTTAACCTAGGTTTGGCTCATCTATTCTCAGGCTTAGACCATATCCTATTTTTACTTGGCCTTCTTCTTATTGTTAGTGGCTTGTTTAACGTTATTAAAACAATCACTGCATTTACATTGGCCCACAGTATCACGTTAGCTCTTTCTGTCACTGGCATTGTCTATATACCCCAATCAACGATTGAAATTTTAATTGCTGTTACGATTGTTTATCTAGCTTTAGAAGTTAGTCAAAATAAATTATATAAAACTACTCCTTGGTTTATTGCCTTTGGCTTTGGATTACTTCATGGGTTTGGATTCGCATCTGCACTTACTGAAATAGGATTAAGTGATAGTAATCTTTTTTATTCATTGCTATTTTTTAATATAGGAATAGAAATTGGTCAGATTCTAGTAATATTAATATTTCTACTTTGTATTTATGCAATTAAAAGAAGTTCACTTCAGATCAATTATCCTTTGATTGTTTCTTATCTTTTGGGTGGTGTAGGTTTCTATTGGGTTATAGATAGAAGTATTAATATGATTTTGTAGTTATAAAGTTACCTATCTCCTCTAAAAACCCTATTCCTTGTGATTAATATTGATTATTTTAAATCATTGACCATTACACGACTTGTCTGTACGCTTCCGGCATTAAACAAGCAAAGGCTATAAATGAATTTTGATGATCTAAAATTATCAGACCCAATTGTTAGATCATTAAAAGATCAAAAATACGATAAACCTACCCCAATCCAAGCTGAGGTAATACCTGCAATTCTTAATAACAGTGATGTAATGGCTGCTGCTCAGACTGGTACTGGTAAAACAGCTGCATTTGTTCTTCCAATATTGCACAAACTTTCAGATCCAAAAAATGCTTTTAAAGGCCATCAACTAAGAGCTCTAATAATAACTCCAACAAGAGAATTGGCAGCGCAGGTTAACGAAAATGTTAATACTTACAGTAAATACTTAGGAACTAGATCTACTGCTGTTTATGGCGGGGCTAGAATTCATAATCAACAATTAAAATTACGAAAAGGAGTCGACGTATTGGTTGCTACTCCTGGAAGATTGTTAGACCTATATAACCAGAAATCAGTCAATTTTAAAAATATTGAAATTTTAGTTCTTGACGAAGCTGACCAGATGCTAGATATGGGCTTTATTCATGATATTAAAAAAATAGTTGGTCTTCTTCCTGAAAGAAGACAGAATTTAATGTTTACAGCTACCTTTTCTAATTCTTTTAGGGCATTAGCTAAAGAACTATCAGAGCGTGCTATAGAGATATCAGTTACTTCAGATGGAGAAACAGGAGCTAATATTGAGCATTATGTTCATCCAGTAGATAAATCAAGAAAAGCAGAACTCTTAATTGAACTTATTGAAACAGAAGGGTGGTCACAAGCATTGGTCTTTACCAGAACAAAACATGGCGCAGATAGGCTTCAGAAACAATTAGATAAGGTCGGCATTAAAGCACAAGCTATTCATGGAAATAAAACACAAAATAATAGAATGAAGGCTCTTGAAGCATTTAAAAATAATAAAACTAAAATACTTGTAGCAACAGATGTAGCCGCCCGTGGAATTGATATCAAGAAAATGTCACAAGTAATCAACTTTGACGTTCCTACTGTTGCAAAGGATTATATTCATAGAATTGGTAGAACTGGTAGGGGTGGAGATGAAGGGAAGGCGATTACCCTTGTTAGCTCTGATGAATTTCGTTTACTTAAGGATATTGAAAAGTTACTAAATCAAACTCTACCTAGAGTTGAAGTGGCAGGCTTTGAGCCAGTTGAAGTTGTACCTTCTGGAGAAAAGAAGAAAAAGAAAAATTTTAATCCTAAGGCTGGATTCAACCATAGAGCAAGAAGTAAAAATAGAAAAGGCTAGTATTTTTCTATAAAATAATTCATATGTCTCAGTCGGTTAATACATACGATGTCATAGTTCTAGGCGCAGGGGCAGCCGGCCTCTTTTCAGCAATCACAGCAGCTAAAAAAAATAAGAGAGTTCTTGTTATAGAGAAATCTAATAAAGCTGGTAAGAAAATCCTTATGTCAGGTGGGGGAAAGTGTAATTTCACTAATCATTTTGTTAATCCTGATAATTTTATTTCTAAAAATGAACATTTCTGTAAATCAGCACTAAGTAGTTACTCTCCTCAAGATTTTATTGATTTAGTCGACTCATACGGTATTGAACATGATACTAAAAAGCGTAATCAGCTATTTTGCGTTAAATCTGCTAAAGACATTGTCCAACTATTGTTAAACGAATGTGACTTGCATAACGTTGATATTATTAAAAATACCAATGCTACAAAAGTTCATTTTAATAAAGTAGAAAGCAATTATTCAGTTTCTACTATTAACGATAAGTCTGAAGATAAAATTATTACAAAATATATCTCATCATCTTTAATAGTAGCTACCGGAGCTCTATCAATACCAACACTTGGCGGAAGCGGCTTCGGTTATGATCTTGCAAAGCAATTTAACCTATCTGTTACATCCTTGAGAGCTGGTTTAGTTCCTTTTATATTCACTGATTATATGAGTGAGGTATGTGAAAAGCTTTCAGGTATATCTCATGGAATAAGAATCTCTTGTAATGGTCAAACTTTTGAAGAAGATATCCTTTTTACTCACAGAGGATTAAGTGGGCCAGCGGTGTTACAAATTTCTAGCTACTGGAAAGAGGGAGATGATATAGCTATAAATTTATTACCAAGCCATGATGCTTACTCACTAATTACCGAAGCAAAGCAAGAGAGCCCAAAGCTTTTATTAAGATCCTTTCTCAACACCCTTATGTCCAAAGCACTTGTTGCTGAATTAGAGTCTTTACTGTGGGACAACCTTTCAGAGAAACCATTGGCAGAATGGTCTAAAGCAGAAATTACTTTAATTGCTAATAATTTAAATAATTGGTTATTAAAACCTTCATCTACTGAGGGATATCGGACAGCAGAAGTTACTCTTGGAGGTGTTGACGTTCATCAAATAAGCTCAAAGACAATGGAAGTATTAAACCAACCTGGATTATATTTTATAGGTGAGGTTTTAGATGTAACAGGTCATCTTGGGGGATTTAACTTTCAATGGGCATGGGCTTCAGGTCATAGCGCTGGTTTAAATGCTTAATTATCAAACCATTAATTGCTTTAGATTGTTCATTTGATACACTAGCTTTTTTTTAAACCCATATAATGCTTTCTTTTAATAATTTAGAACTAGTTCTCGGCGGGAAGACACTCTTTGATGATGTTTCATTTATGATTCATCATCATCAAAAAGTTGGTCTTGTCGGTGCTAACGGCACAGGAAAGACTAGCCTTTTTAAAATTATTAAAGGTGAACTTGAAATAGATCAAAGTTGTATCAATTTTCCTAGCTCTCTTAGAATTTCATACCTAGCCCAAGAAGTTCCCTCTTCAGACGAAGTGGCTCTTGATTACGTTCTCTCAGGAGATTTTAGATTACTCGAGATACAAGAAGAAATATCCAAAGCAGAGAATGATGAGAAATTTGAGCTCCTTGGCGATCTATATGAAAATTACTCTTCTTTAGGAGGCTATACAGCTCAATCAAAGGCTGAAAAGCTTATGAGTGGGTTAGGTTTTAAGCAAGAGGATTTTGGCAAATCACTTAAAGATTTCTCAGGCGGCTGGAGGGTGAGATTAAATTTGGCTAAAACTTTAATGCAACCTTCCGATCTTATGTTGCTTGATGAACCAACCAATCACTTAGACTTAGATGCTATTTTATGGCTTTCTGATTGGATAAAATCATTTCCAGGTGCTTTGCTTTTAATTTCGCATGATAGAGAGTTTCTAGATGATTGTGTTAGCTCTATAGCTCACTTACACAGACAGTCTATTGAGCTATATACGGGTAACTACTCTCAATTTGAGATTATTCGAGCTGAGCGTATGGCAGAGGTTGAAAGTAACTTTATTAAGCAGCAAAAAGAAGTTGCACATATGCAGAGTTTTATTAATAGATTTAAAGCCAAAGCAACAAAAGCTAGACAGGCACAGAGCAGAGTAAAGGCGCTTGAGAAAATGGAATTAATAGCACCAGCCCATATTGATTCGCCCTTTAGCTTTACTATTCCTGAAACAGAAAAGATATCTAATCCACTAGTCTCACTCAATACTTCTAACCTAGGCTATGAAGAAATTATCTTATCAAATATTAACCTTTCAATTAGTCCTGGAGATCGCATAGGCTTACTTGGCCCAAATGGCGCTGGTAAATCAACGTTAATAAAATCTTTAGTAGGTAGCATTCCTTTAATAGATGGAGAGCGCTTAGCAGGTAATAATTTTAAAGTAGGGTACTTCTCTCAGCATCAGGTCGATGATCTAGATTTATCTATATCGGCTTTTTCACATATCTATAAACTTGATGAAACTAAAGCAGAGAAGCAAATACGAACGTATCTCGGTGGTTTTAATTTCAAGGGAGACAAGGTTAAAGAGCCAATAGATTTATTTTCAGGTGGAGAAAAAGCAAGATTAGCATTTGCCATTATTGCTTACCAAAAACCTAATATTTTATTAATGGATGAGCCTACTAATCACTTGGACATGGACATGCGCCATGCGCTAACAATGGCACTTCAGTCTTTTAAAGGAGCTATCCTTCTAATTTCTCATGACAGACATCTTCTAAGCAGTTCTGTTGATACCTTTTACCTAGTT
>Ga0308012_10001653_pt1 | contig 11731 bp, 7 predicted proteins | sample Neamet179_FD_203133 | JGI IMG/M metagenome (GOLD analysis project Ga0308012, IMG submission 203133) | Marine microbial communities from water near the shore, Antarctic Ocean - #179 | ecosystem: Environmental > Aquatic > Marine > Unclassified | place: Southern Ocean | collected 2014-07-25 | reverse complement strand
TATCATAGAGCCAGAGATAGCTTCTCAAACAGAGCTCGTACATAAGCACGCATTAATTTCTTTGAATAAAGTTTTTTGTTGTTGACAAGGGGGAGTCCACATAAGCCAGCTATTGGTCAATCGAGCGTCTTGTCTTAATATATTTTTCCTTCGCACAACAAGATCACAAACTTAATCAAACTGGTATAAGTTTACTTCAAAAATTAAACGTTTCTTGACCTATACATCAATTCACCGTATAAAATGCCTATTGTACTTTAGTCTACACTTTGGGCCTTTATGTCTTCACGAAATCCTATAATTGCTGTTACTGGTTCTTCAGGTGCAGGAACATCAACAACTACGGGTGCGTTTGCCCATATATTTAGAACACTAGGTATTAATGCTGTAGAAGTAGAAGGAGATAGCTTTCATCGTTTTTCACGAACAGAAATGGACATGGAAAAGAGAAAAGCAAAAGAGGCTAGAGAAAACATTAGTTACTTTGGTGATCTCGCCAATGATTTTACAGCGTTACAAAAGTTATTTTCCGATTATGGAGATACAGGTAAAGGACAGATTCGACGTTATTTACATAACTTTGACGATGCTGTTCCGTACAATCAAATGCCAGGGACTTTTACACCGTGGGAAGAGTTAGGTGAAGGATCAGACTTATTGTATTACGAGGGGCTTCATGGCGGCGTTGTAACCAAAGACAATGATGTAGCTAAGCATGTAGATTTACTTATTGGTATGGTACCGATAGTAAACCTAGAGTGGATTCAAAAAATGGTACGTGACACCGACAAGCGTGGCCATTCACGCGAAGCTGTTACAGCGAGTATTGTTCGCAGTATGGAAGATTATATATCTTTTATTACACCACAGTTTTCACGTACTCATATCAATTTTCAGCGAGTGCCTACGGTAGACACGTCTAATCCCTTTAGCGCTAAAGCAATTCCTAGCCTTGATGAAAGCTTTGTTGTCATTCGATTTCGAGAAGTTAAAAATGTAGATTTTCAATATTATCTTCGAATGATTGATGGTTCATTTATGTCCCGCATAAATACACTAGTCGTCCCTGGTGGGAAAATGGGTTTAGCAATGGAGTTAATTCTAACACCACTAATTCAAGATTTGATGGATCGAAAAACTCGAGCAAACAAGCAAATGGATTGGATGAGTGATTTATAATACTTATTTTCAGCGTTTTTTCACCTTTATGACAAATACTTTTAAAAATCTAATTCCTTTTATTATTATATTCATGCCTTCTCATGTGAGTGCAAAATGGTATGAACATACTTTTAATACTATGGGTACAAGATCACATGTTGAGTTTTGGCTAAACGCAGATAAAGATAAAAGTGTTAATACTGGGACTAATGAGAAGGCTGCGCATTTAATAGGCCAAGTCGTGGCAGAGATGAAACGGTTAGATCAAAGCATGAGTCCATATATTGATAGCAGTGAACTCAGTTTACTTAATCGTGACGGAGGAACTAAAGAAGTTAGCGTTTCAAAAGAACTTTTCTCTCTACTGCTTGAAGCTGAGAATATATCAGTTATGAGTAAAGGTGCTTTTGATATAACTTACGCCTCAATAGGTTATAAATACAACTATCGCGAAAAAATAAGACCTCCACAAGCCGTCATTGATATGGCTTTGCCTTTGATAAATTACCATGGTATCACCTTAAATGGGACCAAAAGTACGGTTAAGTTTGTTAATAGTGCTATAAAAATTGATCTTGGCGGCATCGCAAAAGGTTACGCTATTAAGAGGTGCATTAATATATTGAAATCGCAGGGGGTAAAATTCGCATTAGTGTCCGCAGGAGGAGACACCTCTTTATTGGGTGATCGTAATGGTAGGCCTTGGTTAGTCGGTATAAAACACCCCAGAGCGGAAGAGAAAAATGCCGTTCATATCCCTTTAGAAAACGAGGCTATTTCGACCTCGGGTGACTATGAGCGATATTTTATCGAAGATGGTAAGCGCTACCACCATATTATAAATCCAAAAACAGGCGATTCAGCGCGTAAAGTTGTTAGTGTTTCTGTCATTGGCAAAGATGCGACAGTTGTAGATGCGTTGTCAACAACCGTGTTTGTTAAAGGGCTTGATGATGGCATGGCATTTATAAATACCATGCCAGAGTATGAGGCTATCATTATTGACAATAATCAACGTTTACACTTCTCTAAGGGGTTACAGCAATAATTACCTTTAACTCTAGCGCGAATAAATTCCCGCCTATAATGACCTAAGCGCCGTAAGCGGGGGGGGTATTCGCGCTTGTCTATTTTCATTTTTAACCTGTATAAATCGGTTGGAAAGCAGTTAAAGAATCTAACATAGTGCTATTTCCGAGACCTTGACCGGGAACTAGTGTTGAAAAATTTCCTTGTTCTCCATGAAGAGCCATATAATTTAATAAGACTGTTTCTACTAACAAATTAACGTTATTTGCTGAGGGTGCGGAAGCTGTTTCAACAGAAGCGTCAGGACGCATAAAACCTATTTGTTGGTGTACGGCATTTTGTTCCGGTGTTCCGCCCATTAATTTAGGTTTACCTTCGGGGTTATACACTAAGAAAAACGATGCACCAGTTGATGAATTATCACCGCTCCATTGGCCTTTACCGCGACCATCTACAGACTCATCTATGCTACCGTTGCTAGCTACTGAGCCATCACTAAATACGTACATCATCAATGGTTTTCCGCGTTTAGCCGCATATTCTAGGCAAGCCCCCATACATCGTCCTGCTCTTAAATCACGTAATTCTCCTGTACTACGGTCTCCGGTATGATAATCAAAACCACCCATAGTAACAGTGCCAGCACCAGAATAACCGTTAACCACTAATTTCATGATTGAGGCTGTTTTTTGAAATTCACGTTCACCATCAAATTCTGTAAGAGTGAATATTCCACCTGGACCAACAATATCCACGTCAGCAATGGGGTCTAAGGTTGCAGGATCACCAAAACGGTCGGCAAGATCGGCACTTTTAACATAACCACAATTGACCATATCTTTAATAATATCATCTCGCGTTACTTTGCTATCTACTTTAGCCATTTTTTGCGCACTTACACGCTGTATGCTCTCCATTACAGCAACAGCATCTTGCTGCGAAAGAATATTAAATAAATCACCTACATCAACTAAACCTGTTACATCACTAGGGCGATCAATTTTGGTTGGCCGTAAACTTAAATCAATAAAACTCGCTGGGGCCATCGAATTACCACCAGAGTCGGTGTTACGAGAGCCTACAAGAGGCATTAGAGAGCCATCGGCGCCAGCAGCTGCAATTGCATACATTGGGTTGTGTGGGTTATTAGATGTATCATTATCAGAGCGACTTGGAATAACCGCGCCATTTATATTTGCTGCAGTGTCCGGAGATACTTTTTCTAAAATTCCCCGTAAAAATGCTGAGTCAGAATGAAAAGCTAAGCCTAAATCCGTATTAATAAAGTCAGATGTCATGGTATCTGGATTGGCAATGTTTGGCGCCATATCTCCAGGAATTCCCAACTTGCTGTAACCAGCAGTTGATAAAAAATCTTGTTGACCGCCTAAGCCACCAACTAATACATTCGAGCCTGAAATATTAGCACCGCCAGCTAAATCGAAACTGATAAAGGGAATTTTTCCAGCACCTTGTGCACTAATACCACAACTGTCTCTTAAGGCTTCAATATCGGGTGAAAGTTGAGCGTTTGCATTATTTGAATTAGCCAATAAAGATAAAACTGATAAACCAGCAACCGCATGTCCACCGGTTTTTAAGCCGGCAGAAATAAAGTCGCGACGAGTCATCGGCGCTTTGTGATCGCCAAATAACAATGGATCATTAGGTTGAAAATGTTTAGTTTTTCTCATGGGTACTTCCTATTTTCTGGAACTTGTTTTGTTCAGTAACTTTCATTTTTTAACGTACTAAAAAGATAATGTTATATCTAAACGTAGCGTTACTGAACAAGCATAACAGCGCTGGCTAATACCGCAGCACAGGTTGCTTTAGCAATATTTTTACTTCTATCAACGTCACAACTACTGCCACAAACAGCCAGTCTAGTTATCAGGTTATCTAACTCTGCATAAACGTCAGCCTTATCAGGTTGAGTATTCAACGTTGAAGGCATTAACTGGTCTAATAGCGGGTTAAGTAAGTTTGATCTACCCGTTAGGCCATAAGCGACATCTGGGGTATTAGTGAAATCAACACTTGGAAACCAAGTACTACGGATATTTTCATCTTCAAGGGCTGTATCACAATAGGCGATGGCTAATTGTGTAATACCCATTTGCTGTGCAGAGATAAACGTTTCTATATTAGTTAGAGTGGGTAATTGTTGTTTAACAAGTTGATAGACCCCTGATACATTATCGGAATCTTTATTTACACCTGTAAGAACACTCATACTGGCATTAATTTGTGCAAAATTTCGTAGCCCAACTTTAGCGCTTTCACTGTCAGTGAAAGTATCTCGGGGTGTGATAAAGGTATTAGGTAAAACTACATTACTATGTTCACCGAGTTGTTCAAAAGATAAGAAAAACTCATCATTACTCGCTCCCTTTTCCAACGCGATAATTGTACCTAAAGGGGAAAGTGCTAAAGGCTCAGAAAGAGAGTCTCCCGTGGTAAAACTTTTACTGAGGTTAGTATAAGTTTGCCCTTGAGCGCTTTCTTTACCGTTAACACCTATACGCATATTAGTTAAGTTTATGTCTTTTGGTAATGTCTTACCATCTAAGTTAACTAAGCCTGGATTTGTAAATAAATAGCTGTAATTATCGTACTGGCTTACTTCAAACAATATATAAGTATTTGCTAATTCGACTAATTCGCTTATGGAAAATAATAAAAAGAATTTCTCACCAACGCCTACATTATAATTTTGTGCAATATCATCTTGTGTCAATGCGCGATTATAAATAGCCAATAAACGAACATTACCCTGCCATACGTGATTATTTGAAGCCTCTCTACCTAAGATTAACGCGAAACTATCATCCCATGAAGCGAGGGGTGATATCGTCTCATCTGTAATCTCTATAAGGTTACCGTTAACATAAATACGGCGACCATCAGCAGCTGAATAGGTCATTACTACATGTTGTAATGTTGCTTGTAAAACTTCATCATCATCTGGTGTACTTAATGACGGTTGCCCATTACTATTACTGGCAGCAGTTTGGAGCATAAAATCGTAATTGTAGAGGGTTTGTCCTAAAGTAAAGTTTCTATCATTATCTCCTGCAGAGTAGCTAATTATTCTCGCAGGACCTTCTTGCGAAACATTATTTGGCGTGACCCAAGCTTCAACAGAAAATTCGTTGGTCGAAGTAATTAAGTCATGAATTTTTTTACTGTTAGCTGTGCTAGCTTGCGCTTTACCATTAGTAAAAGATAAACCCCAACTACCAAGCCATTCAACATTACCCGTTAAGGTCAAGTTAGCCGCAGGGGATATACCTGAAGTATCGTAGGCAGTATTACCACTGCCTGTTTTAAATTGGTATAAAGCAATAACGTCAGACTCAAAGCGTCCACCGCTGGATGCAACAAGTCCATCAGTTAGTAATAGTGATTTGGACACTACCATTTCAGGTGAAATTACATCGACACTAATTTCATTACTCAACTCTTGAATACCTGCCTGCATTTCAGCGCTGTTGGCTTGACAGTCATTCCAACAGTTATGGAATTCATTTTTTAAGCGGATAACTAAACGAGACTTATTAGGTTCTTCTAAATTGATAACTTGTTTGGCTGCATCGTAAGCTTTGTCTATATCATCACTTGCAAAAAAGGGTGACTGAGCTGTGCTCGATGCTTCATTATGGCAATCTGCACAATACGAAGTAAGAATAGGGTAAACGTGGGTTGTAAATAAAGTACTTTCAAGAGGGAAGTTTTTACTTGAGCCAGGCTCTTTAATTACAGGTGCTTTTAACTCAACCGTATTTGCAGTGCTCACACGGTCGTCGGCCCAAAGCTTTATCCATTGCTGCATGGTTTCACCACAAGCATTATCGCTATCTAACCAACAGTTATGACCACCAACTACTTTTTTAACCAAACGTGAATCTTCTGGTTTGGTAAGGCTAACTAAAGAGGTTGTTGCTGCGTAAGCATCATTTACGTCCTCTCTACTAGCAAAGTATGGTGCTTGATTACCTTCGGTATGACATGAACCACAACGGTCTGTCGCAGACATATTATCCCAAAGTGACGTTTTAAATTTTTGAATATCTTCGGTTGCTGGAGGAGGTCCGGTATATTCACTGTTGGCATTATCCTGAACTAAAGGTGGTTTATCTTCTACGGAAGAGTCACCACAAGCGCTGATAGTTATAAGTAGACTAATTAATAAACAGGTTTTAATGCTGCTTGCTTTTATAGGAGTATGTTTGAACGGAAAATACATCATTATTCGCCCATGCAATAAGCACCAACTTCAGCAAATACTTGCTTAAGTTGATATGAGTGTTGTTTAAATGAAGTGGTTGAAGATTGTATTTGAGTTAAATCTGCAGTGTTTTCCGCATCTCGTAAACAAACAGCTTTAAACACTTTCTTAACTTGGCACTGTGCAAAGGCTTGGCTGTTTGCGAGCTCTTCTCCTAATGACTTCATACCACTACCTTTTCCTGAAAGGGTATTATCCCAGCCCAGTTTTTGATTAATCCCTGCACGCCAGTAATTTTCCCAGTCATCATTTTTAGTGACAAAGCCGAAAGGAAAACTCGTCGAATTATTATGATATTTAGCTTTTACTCTTGTGCCCGTAACGCTGTCTATATCTGATGCTTGGTTGTAAGTTAGTTCACCATTATCTGCCTGAGGATCATTTTCTGCGTCAAACTGGTAATCATAATAAGCAAAAGCTTGTGCTAGAGGATCCATTCCTGTGTGACAGCCTGAGCAGTTATTGATAAATAACCGACTATCTCCGCCGGGACTTCGGCTAACATCCTGACGAATTCTATCTGGCGGTAAGGTATTGTCTTTGAGAGGTTCTAAATCGGTACATAAATGGTTCATCAAAGTGAAACGAAGCATTGCTCTGTTAGTACCCAAATAAAAGAACGCTTTTGCCGCTGCTCTTGAGGTTAATACCCCTGCCGTAGCTGTGCTTGGTAAACCATTTAAGCTTGACTGACTCACTTGAACTAAATCTGTCTTCAAGTTAGTGAAGTTACGTTCTAACTCTTCATAATGTTTATTATTTACTTTGCTATAAGGCGTTAAATTAAGGTCATTATTGCCTACGTAGGTGATATCACCTTGCAATATCTGCCTAAAGTCTAAGTTATCTCGAACAACTCCAATAACCGTGGCACTGTAATCATTTAACGGTGCAAATATATCTTGGGTTTCATTGGTCCAAGGGCTAGCAAATACTCTTAAGGTTGTAGAGTAAAATTCAGGTGACTCCATAGCTTTCTCAGCGGCCTCAGTCGTTTTACCTTGGTCAATTAATTCACTCATTTCGATGAGTACTGTTATTGATGGAGGAACACCGGTAATACGATCATGGAGTCGTTTTGCTTGCTCTAAACTAGATGCATTGGCATTGAAAGAAACAGAAAAAACTAGAGTCAACAAAAGGGTTAACAATAAACATACAAAGTGCTTTTGAGTGGCACAGTTAATATTGATTAATAGTTTGTTTTTTAATGTATTATCGCACATCTTAATGCGTGAAATATTGGTGGGGAGTGACATCTCCATACAGCCTCCTTGAAGATGCGTTGTTTGCAACTTTGTGTCATTGATATATAGTACAGTGTATATAATGATATTTAAACGAGCAACTAAATATCCTAATCATTGTTAATTTATAATTAACAAAATGTTAATTTTAAAAATGTATGTTATTATTTTAAAAAGTCGATAGGAATACTGTATGAATACGAAGCTATGGTGTAGCAGACTTGCACTTGTAGCGATATTGATTACAGGTTGTAAAGATCAAACAATAAATTCAGATGAACAAACCGATCCTGTCTTAGTCGAATACCCCGTTGTATATATCGAACGAAGTCTCAATCGAGTCGGTGAAGACGAATTAACTCCCGTCGCATTTTCTTCACGTAATCCTGCCGAATTCAATGCGGGCGCTCAGCTTATTTTAAAAAATAATGCCTTCGCAGATTCCCCAACGACATCATTAACTGCAGATTTATTTACCGATGACCAAGGTGTATCACACCCTATTGATATTCGTGATCTAAGTGTATCTTCAGATGGTCAATCTTTTTTGGTTTCAATTAGAGCGCCCGAAATAGAAGATGCAGATGACGACGAACAACCTAAATGGAATATCTGGCGCTATCAACTGAGTGATAAAAACTTCAGCCGAATAATCAATAGCGATGTTATTGCTGGGCAGGGTGATGACCTTATGGCATCTTTCTTACCTGATGGACGAATCATCTTTGCTTCAACAAGACAGCGTTTATCAAGAGCTATATTGTTAGATGAAGGAAAGCCGCAATATACGGCAACCAATGAGTCAGGGGATGCCTCTGCTTTTAATATTCATATCATGCAAGCTGATGGCAGTGATATTGAGCAAGTTAGTTTTAATATGAGTCATGATATCTATCCTTTGGCTTTACATGATGGCCGAATCCTCTACAGTCGTTGGGATACCATGGGAGGTATAAATAAAATTAATTTATATCGGATGAACCCCGATGGTACTGATAATCAAATAGTCTATGGTTGGCACTCTCATCAATTAACGTTAGACGATGAAAATCAAGATGTTGAGTTTGTGAAGCCACAGCAAATGCCAAACGGAGATATATTATTATTACTCGCTTCTGAAGATAATGAACGTTATCAAAGAAGGCCTGTGCTGATTAATATTGATCAGTTTATCGATAATCAACAAGCTTTCTCTAACGACACAGTCACTAATACAACTGGTCTTGCAGAAGCACAGCAAGACTTATTTACAGGCGACTTCTTTAATTTCACATTCTCTGATCAAATTAATACCGCTGGACGGTTAAGTCATTTATTCCCTCTACCTGATAATAGCGACCGCTATTTATTAAGTTGGGATTTATGTCGAGTGATTGTTAATGGAGAGACTGCGGAAGAAACAATAAAATCCTGTGGGCAACTATCAGCTGAAGAACTGACTCAAGAGGGAATAGAATTAGCATCCCCTTGGTATGAATTATGGCTATATAACGGTAAAACGAATACCCAACAAATTGTTGCGAAAACAACTGAAGGTAATATGCTCAGTGAAGTAGTAGTCATGCAAGCGACTAATGCAGCACCAAGCTTCATAGCCGATAAATCATTTGGTGCTGGGCTTATCGCCGAGTTAGCCAACGAGCAAGCTGCTGCTATTCATATTCGTAGTGTGTATGACATGGACGGTGTTGACTCTACTCAAGAAGAGAGTAATCCCAAAGGTATTGAAGCCTTAAGAGATCCTAGTGTAACAAAAGCAGTAGACTTACCAGCGCGATTTTTACGTATAGTGCGTGGTGTACCTTTACCACCACGTGAAGTTAAGCGTATTCCTAATACTGACTTTGGACGAAGTCGAAATCAACTTATGCGAGAAATTGTCGGTTATACACCTATTCAACCTGACGGTTCAGTTAAAGTGAAAATTCCTGCTAATGTGCCGTTAGCTATAAGTATTCTCGATGCTGCAGGTCAACGTATTGGTGGTAGACACAGACAATGGATAAGTGTCAAAGCAGGGGAGACATTAGAGTGTAATGGTTGTCATACTCAAAAAAGTGAATTACCTCATGGAAGACCAGAAGCGCAAGCTGCAAGCATTAATACGGGTGCTACTGTTGGCGGTGTCGCTTATGCTAATGCTAGTGAAGATATAATCCCGTTGCTTGCTCAAACTATGGCGGAAGCCGATGAAATGGCTAATGGCCTATCTGAGCTTTCGGCTGATCTTCGTTACATCGACAAGTGGACTAATCCTGATATATCAGTGCAAAACCCTGAAATTAACTTTAGTTACCAAGAATTAGCGACAGATGCCCCAGAAGGAAGTATTTGCTTTAATAACTGGAATGCCTATTGTCGACTGCAAATTAATTATGTCGATCATATTCAACCCTTATGGTTATTAAACCGTCAAGTATTTGATGAAGAAACGGCTGAGCTACTGCAAGACAATACATGTACAAGTTGTCATGGGCCAGTTGATATTGACAGTATTTCTCAAGTGCCTGCAGGACAACTAGATCTTAATGATAGTGTCTCTTCTGATCAAACAGCTCACCTAACTTCTTATCGTGAGCTACTCTTTAATGATTCAGAGCAAGAAGTTGTGGAAGGGGTAGTCAGTGACAAGCTAATAGAGTCTCTTGATGAGAACGGAAATATTATCTATGAGGTTGATCTTGATGGAGAGTTTAAACTGAATACTTTAGGAGATCGTATTCCTGTGCTTATTAACGTTACTATTCGCCCTATTTTATCAACCAATGGAGCTATTCAAAGCAAACGTTTTTTCGAGCTGTTCAAAGAAGGAAGACATGAGAATATGTTGTCAGTCCATGAATTGAAATTATTAAGTGAGTGGTTAGATATTGGGGGGCAATATTATAACACCCCTTTTTATAGTCAGGATTAGCCCATAAATGAAACTCTTACATTTTAATTCTTTGTTTGGTTCCCTATTAAGTCATTGCTTCAATAATAGGTTAAGTCTTCGATTCAGTTATCAATTAAGTTATCCGTCAAAGCGAAAAGTATTATCCGTAATGATCTTAGCTGCCTTATCTTTCAGTGGTGTACTCTGCGCTAGTGAGGAAGGTGTCGATAAAGCTTTAATTAACGAAATTAATACAGAACAAAGACGTGATAATATATTGGTTATCAAAGTCGCGTTTGTTGAATTACATTCTGGTCCCGGTATTGGTTATCCCGTATTACACATCGTTGAAAAAGGTGAGCAGCTAACCGTCGATGTTAAGCGTACCAGTTGGCTTAAAGTAACCGATAAACGTGGTAATATTGGTTGGCTTCATCAAGATGAATTATTAGGTTTAACAACCCATGAAGGTAAAAAACTAACAAGTTCCGAAATATCCTGGAACGACTTTCAAGCCAGAGATTATGAAGCGGGTGTTATGTATGGTGACTTTGCTGGTGCTCATTATTACAGCGGTCAGTTAGCTTATATTTTTACCTCAGTATTTAGTGGCGAGCTTTCAGTGGGTAAAGCGTTAGGTACTATTTCAGATAGTGATGTATATGAAGCTATGTTGATAAGTCAGCCATTGCCAGATTTATTAGTTTCCCCTTATGTTGGTATTGGTGGTGGGATTATTAAAACCGAGCCACACAGTGTCTTAGCGGATAGTGAAAAAAGAAAAAGTACATTAATGAGTGCCGCCTTTGGATTGAAATATCATTTAGCGCGTAACTTCATATTACGAGCAGAATATAAGTATTCGTTAGTACTAACGGATAGAGATGACAATGAAGAGATTAAAGTATGGAAATTAGGTTTCAGCGTATTCTTTTAGCAGCGTATGTGAGTTTACTGACAAGTGTATTTTTAATAACACCAAGCCATGCTAATGAGTATTTAGGGCTTGTTATGTTCAATGGCGCTGCCATTGACGGGTCAGGTAGCGATGCTTCAGATAGCTATGCCTCAGAAGATAGCTATGCCTCAGAAGATAGCTATGCCTCAGAAGATAGCTATGCCTCAGAA
>Ga0308012_10001651_pt1 | contig 11739 bp, 10 predicted proteins | sample Neamet179_FD_203133 | JGI IMG/M metagenome (GOLD analysis project Ga0308012, IMG submission 203133) | Marine microbial communities from water near the shore, Antarctic Ocean - #179 | ecosystem: Environmental > Aquatic > Marine > Unclassified | place: Southern Ocean | collected 2014-07-25 | reverse complement strand
TCCCTTAGTAACCACGCTTGTGTGGTTGGCTATCTTCTTCATTCTGTTGAACGATGAAGACAAAGATGCTGCACCAGACCGTATGTACCACGTCTACACAGTGCAGGCTGCGGGAACGCACACTCCCGGAAAGGAATGAGGTGATTTAGAATGCCAATGCACCCACACGCACGACCAAGCTTCAGAAACCTGTTCTGGTACCCGTTCAAGATCACCTTGATCACCGCCCTACGAACCTTCCCAATCGTTGGAAAGTTGTTCGGAAAGCGCATCGGAATGGGCTATCACAACACCGAGCACCCCGAGTTTTTGTCGGATGATGACAGGGTACGGGCTCGAAAGACATCACAATTCAACGACATCGAGAACCAACAATTCGCACCGGATCGAGTGACATCTGATTTGTTCCCGACCTTGTGGAAGCCACAAACCGTCCAGTACCCTTACGAACGACTCGAGGAAATGGAACCTTGGCTCTTCGTTCCAGGGAACTACAACGGCCGAATCGGAGTCATTTGGGAGACATGCACAGCCTGTAAGATGTGCGTCAACATTTGCCCGAACGATTGCCTGCACATGACCACTGAACTTCGTGTCGACGTTCTCGACGGCGCAGAAGGGGAGCATGAAGGCCTCGGCGCGGACCTCGAAGTTGGCGGCAATGCTGCTATGCTTCAACCAGAAGTTGCTGCAACCCTCGAAGACTTCAACCTCGCAACCGCTCACACCGACACTCCAAGCGAGTGGCGATTTGCCGAGGTCCTCGACCTCTCAGGCAGCACCGCAACCGTTCGTTGGAACGATTCCGGCGAAGAAGCCGAAGTCGACCAAAGTGAACTTCGTGTCGCCGACGATCAAATCGTCTCCGGGCGCATTGATTTGGGACGCTGCATGTTCTGTGGACTGTGCATGGAAGCATGTGGTTTCACATCGTTCTTCATGACCAATGAATACGACGGAATGTCTGGTTTCACCCGTCAAGAATTGTGGTTTGATGCAAGCCGCACTCGTGTGCTTCCTGGTGTTCACCAAGAAGTGGTCGACATTGAGTTGGCCAAGCGAGCAAACAAGGAACGCACCAAGCGCGCCAAGAAGGCTGCCAAGGCGGCAGCTGTAGAGGAGAGTGCTTGAGATGGACGTCGCAAGCGCAGCAGAACTGGGGGTCTTTTTCCTGTTCGCAACCATCGCCCTTGGTGGTGCACTTGGACTCATCCTTGCTCAACGAGTGGCACATTCGATGCTTTCCTTGATCTTTAGTTTCATGGCGGTCTCAGGAATCTTCATCCTTCTGGGTGCTGAATTTCTGGCAGCCATTCAGATCCTTGTCTATCTGGCGAGCGTGGGACTTGTGGTGCTGTTCGGTATCATGTTGACCCGCCGTCAAATCCTTGAGGAGGACTTTGAATGAAGGTCCTCTCTTTGGCTACCCGTATGGGTTTGCTTGCTCTTGGTATGATCCTTGTTTCTGTTCTTAGCGCAGATTCAGTTTGGGCAAATGCAAGCGAGGACGAACCGAGCACCAGCGGTCTTGCCGATGCTCTGTTGACCGATTGGGCCCTTCCATTGTTGATCCTCGGCGTGTTAATGTCGATGGCCATGATTGGTGCAGCCTACCTCGTTCGTGACGAGAGAATGGAAAATCTCTTGTGGGAATTCGGAGGTGAAGAAGAATGATTGATCCAGCTCTTGTCTCAGGACTTTCCGCTCTTATGTTCGTCATTGGACTCGGTGGAGCGTTCACTCGAAAGAACGCCATCATCGTCTTGATGTGCATTGAATTGATGCTCAACGCTGCCAACATGCAGTTTGCAGCCGCAGCCATCTATCACGGTGACACCACCGGATGGGTTTACACCATTTTCGCCATTGCCATTGCAGCCAGTGAAGTCGCCATAGGTTTGGCAATCTTCTTGGCAATGTACGGCCAACACGACACGATTTCCTTGGACGATGTAAACGTCCTCAAGAACTGAGGTGAGATGATGGAAGGCACAGAACTCAAAGAAACCATGTATGTCGCTTCCGACATGTTCCAATTCGCTCCACTGATCATTCTTTTGCCAATGATGGCTTTCGCAGTGATCCTTTTCCTCGGCCGGGTGTTCAACGGGAACCCCACCTGGAAAAACGCCGTCAAAGAAGGCGGTATGATTGCACTCGGTGTCATGAGTGCAGTTCTCATCATCTCTGTTCTTTTGATCATGGACTTCATCGGCGGCGCTGGTGCAGGTCATGAGTCGGTTTTGCACTGGTTTACTTCCGGTGTATGGGACGGCACATCCGCTGGCGTGACAACAGAGAAGTTCGGCTTTGGATTGTATGTCGATCACCTCACCGTGATGCTTTTGTTCGTCGCTTCATTCCTCTGCCTGTTGATCAACGTCTTCAGCATTGGTTACATGAACACCGACCCAATCAACGACAACCGCAACCACCGGTTCTACGCTGAGTTCACCTTGTTTTGTTCAGGTATGCTCGGCATGGTTCTGGCGGATTCCTTCCTTTGGTTGTTCATCTTCTGGGAGATTATGGGGCTTTGTTCTTACCTTCTCATCGGATTCTATTACGAGCGCCCAAGCGCAGCCTATGCTGCCAAGAAGGCCTTCCTGACCACTCGAATTGGCGATGTGTTCCTGATGATCGGTTTGGTCATGCTCTGGGACCTCTTCGGTTCCTTGGATTACGTCGTGGTGTTCGATACAGCAAACATTGAGCACGTCGCAGAACAGTCGGCAGGCACCCTTCAGTGGGCGCTTGGATTGATGTTCATCGGTGCGGTCGGTAAATCGGCCCAATTCCCACTCCACGTTTGGTTGCCAGATGCAATGGAAGGCCCGACGCCAGTTTCAGCCTTGATTCACGCTGCGACCATGGTCAACGCAGGCCTCTACCTCGTGGCTCGAATGTTCCCATTCTTTGGCGCTGAAGCCTTGCACGGTGACCTCGCTGATTTGGCGTACATTATCGCTGTTATCGGTGGTATCACCGCAGTCATGGCAGCAGCAATTGCCTTTGTCCAAATCGACCTCAAGAAAGTCTTGGCATACTCCACCATGAGCCAACTCGCTTACATCTTCACCGGATTGGGTTGCGCCATGTACCTCGCGAACACGCTTGATTGGCATCACAATGACGCCGATCATTACATCGTTATCGTTGCCTTTGGAGCAGCCTTGTTCCATCTGTTTAACCACGCTATGGCCAAGGGCATGTTGTTCATGGCCAGCGGTTCAGTGATTCACGAGATGCACCATGCACACCATCACTTGCACCACCACGATGACCACGGGGATGACCATGATGACCATCACGATGACGACTTTGATGCTCAGTCGATGGAGAACATGGGCGGCTTGGCGTCAAAGATGCCACTCACCGCCACGGCTATGCTCGTTGGTTCCGCCTCGATCATGGGTCTTCCATTGATTGGTGGATTCTGGTCCAAGGAAGGCATCATCGCTAACGCTTGGCGAGTCGTTCAAGACGATCCACGGTTCCTCTTCCCTGCCATGTGCGTGCTTATCGGCGCTGGTATGACCGGATTTTACATGTCCCGTATGTGGCTCAAAACCTTTGCAGGAAAGCCAAAGACCGAGGTTGCAGCTCACGTTGGACCAACCAACACATGGATCAAAACTCCACTGTTTATTCTTATCTTTGTCAGTCTATCTTCGGTCTTCTTCGCCGGTATGGGCTTCACCCACTGGGCACCCGATGAACACTATGCTCTAATGGGCGAAAAATCCCTTTTCGAAGGTATCCTGTATGAGATGGAACACGCCTTTGCTAACAGTGACATGTACTTCTTTGTCTTGACCTACATCGCCATCGCCCTTGGCGCAGTTGCTGGACCTGGTCTTGCTATGGCCTTGTATGGTGGTCAACTCGAAGAGGGTGAAACAGCCAAGCCATGGATGACTCCGGTCATCCGTCTCAACGCATGGGTCAAGGGTCGATTCAACTTCGACAACACCGCTTTTGCTGAGTCCACACTCGCTGTTGCCCTTCAGAACCGCTTGTACATCGACCAGTATTACGATATGGCGATGATGAAGATCGTTGCTGGTTTCTCATCGAAGGCAGCAGAAGTTGACACCAAGGTCATCGATGGAACAATCAAAACCATTGAGACCAGTTCACAATCGCTTTCAGGCGCAGTCCGCTCACTTACGACGGGTTCAGCCCGTGATTACATCTTGATGGTCGCCGTTGGTATGCTGGTGATTTTCATGCTCGTTTGGGGGGTGGCTTGATTGTTCGAAGCTGGTACTGATTGGATTTCGATGCAACTTGTTGGTTTCCCTGTGATCGCAGGTATCGTGCTGTTGGCGTTCGTTGCGAACACCAACAAAACGGCACATGAGAAGTTGAACAACCCAATTCGGATGGCGAGTTTTGCGTTCTCTCTTGGGCTGTTCACCTACACGACGATGATGTTCTTCGAAGTGTTCTCAGACATCTCGAGCGCAGGTCTTTCGTTCAACACCTACCAATTCCATGATTCATATGAGTGGTTCCCTGCTTTGGGAATTCATTGGACGGTTGGATTGGACGCTCTTTCGTTCCCAATGGTTTGGCTCACCACCTTCTTACTGCCCGTGACCATCATCGCTACATGGCATGAGAAAAACGGTGCAACCTATTTCCCAACCATCCTGTTGATGGGTGGTGCACTGATTGGTGTGTTCGTCTCGCTTGACTTGTTCATGTTCTATGTGTTCTGGGAATTGACACTCATTCCAATGTTCTTCTTGATTCTGAACTGGGGTGGCAAAGACCGCAAGTACGCCTCGCAGAAGTTCTTCATCTACACCTTCACTGCTTCAGTCGTGATGCTTTTGGGTCTTGTGACGCTGTACTTGATGCAACCTGATCAAATTGGAAGCGGTGGGAAATACGGTACCATCACCGGGCGCACCTTCGATATTCCAACGCTTGTTGACCACGCGACTGCAGCAAACCAGAACGGTTGGTTCTTGGGTGAAAGCATGCAGAAGGTCCTCTTCGTTATGCTCATGCTTGGTTTCCTCGTGAAACTACCAGCGGTTCCTTTCCACACTTGGCTTCCTGATGCTCACGTTCAGGCACCAACTGGCGGTTCGATGCTGTTGGCTGGCGTGATGTTGAAGATGGGTGCTTACGGTATGTTCAGGCTGCCACTGAGTATGTTCCCTCACGCCCTGCAACACTTCCAATTGGCCCTGATGATCTTCGGTATGGTTTCCCTTGTTTGGGGTGCCATCGTTTGTTTGGGTCAAACCAACCTCAAGAAGATGGTCGCCTATTCCTCGGTGTCGCACATGGGTGTCATTCTCATCGGTATCGCTACAATGCAACCAATGGGCTGGGCTGCGGCTTTGTTCATGATGTTCGCTCACGGCATCATCAGCCCAATGCTCTTCGCTGTGTGTGGTGCCTTCAAGCATCATTACCACAGCATGGAAATTGGCTCTATGCGAGGTATGGCCAAGCATTCACCTTGGCTTGCCACTTCGATGATGTTCGCCTGGATGGCTTCACTTGGTCTTCCTTTGCTCGCTGGCTTCGTTGCAGAATTGATGATGCTCATCGCCTTGTGGTACTTTATTGCCCTCGAGGGTTGGAGCGTGCTGTGGATGGTTGGACCTGCGTTGGTCTTGGCACTCACAGCAGCGTACTACCTCTGGTCGATGCAACGCACCATTTTCGAAGGTGGCGACGAAACCCAACCACCGGCCTCGTTGCACGGTGGACCTATTCCTGATCTTTCCCGTGAGGAGAAAATCGCCATGCTCATTTTGGCTGCTTTCACCATCCTGTTCGGTGTCATGCCATGGATTGGCCTTGACATGATGGACGACTACTGTCGAACATTCTTCGAGCACATGATCTCGAATGGTATTTTCAAGGGAGGTGCCTGATATGGAAACCACACAAGCTTTCACCCCTGAGTTCTACACCGCTGTGATGCCTGAGATGCTGTTGTTCTTCGGTCTTCTTGCGCTCATGATCATCCCTAATCTTGGAAAGGGCACCTTTAGAATTCGAGGCACACAAATCCGTTTGCCTTGGTTCCTGGGCGGTCAACGTTACGCCTGGAGCAGCAACCCTCACCTTCCAGCATGGATTGCAACCCTCACCCTCACAGGTGCGTTTGTGGCTGTTGCAGATTCACTCCGCGGTGGAGTTGACGCAGTTCACATTGTCAGCAGTGATGCTGAGTCTGCGAAGGAATTGCTCATGATCAACGGCTTCAGCCGTGTGTTTGAATTGATTTTCTTCGGCGCTCTTGCTCTTGCTTCTTTTTCGAGCATGAACCGTCTCAGGGTCGAAGGCGTCGGAGGCAAACTCAAGGTCGATCAACTCTACAACAACCGCCGACAAGCCGATTTCTACATCCTGATGCTCACCTGTGGCTTGGGGATGTCCGTCGTTGCACTGGCTCAAGATCTGTTTGTTTTGTTCATCGGTTTGGAACTTGCTTCCTTCTCCACCTACGTTCTCGTGGCGTTCTTGAAAGAAACCAAGGCTGGCTCTGAAGCCGGTATGAAGTACTTCATCGTTGGATCGGTCGCTTCAGGCGTCGGTTTGTATGGTCTTTCCATGCTCTACCTTTGGGCAGGCTCGTTGCAGTTCGATGTGCTTGCAGCAACCTTTGCCGTTTCTGGCACCGAACCATTGCCACTGATTGGAATTGGATTCGTGTTGGTTGGTTTTGGTTTCAAGGTCAGCGCAGCACCCTTCCACTTCGCCGCTCCAGATGCATACGCCGGAGCCAGCAGCCCAGTTGCTGGAGTTTTGGCAACTGCAAGCAAGGCCATGGGTATGGTTGGTTTGATTCGCATGCTGCTCATCGTTGCAGCACCCGATGCTTCTGATGGATCCGCAGTTTGGTTGGTTTGCCTCGGTGCACTCGCAGCCCTCACCATGACCTGGGGCAACATTGCAGCCCTTGGGAGCACCAATCCAAAGCGCATGCTTGCGTATTCATCCGTTGCTCACGCTGGTTACATGTTGGCCGGTCTTACCGCTGTTGGCGCATGGACCTGGGACCCAACCTTCGCTGGAAATGAAAGCGATGCTGCCTTGATGGTCCTGACTGCCGTGCTGTTCCACCTGCTGGTCCTCGTTGCGTTCAAGCTCGGTGCGTTCCTTGTGCTCTCAATCTTGGAATCTGACGGCGATGCATCCCGCCTTTCCTCGCTTGGTGGCCTAGCAAAAAGAGAACCCCTCCTCGCCTTTGCTATGTTCATCTTCATGATCTCGCTAGCAGGAGTTCCGCCAATGGCTGGTTTCCTCTCCAAGTTGATGGTCATCATGGGGATTGTCAACGTCGGTGTCGGCACCGGTGCAGGCGGTCTTGGTGACTTCCATTGGGTTTGGTGGCTTGCTCTTCTGATGGTCCTCAACTCTGCAGTTTCCGTGTTCTATTACCTTCGAGTGGCCGTTGTTATGTTCTTTGACGAACCTGAAGAAGGCCGTGAAGGACCGCTTCCAAAAGGGTGGCAAGTTCGAACCTCCATCCTCGTATGCGTGCTTGCAACCGTCCTGATTGGTGTCTTTGGCAATTCGTTGCTGGAGATGTGCCGAACTGCAGCAGAAAGCCTCACCACGAAATGGTGAAGCAGTGCAAGATTGGTTTTGGACCACGCCAAGACCTCGTCGCCCATGTGCTGTATTCAAGAAGGGTAGGCTGCACGCAATAAATGGTGGAACCGTATGGGTCGTCGTCGTGAAGAAAAAGTGGACGAGGAAGAACTCGCTCGGCTTGAATCGCCAGAGGGCTCCTCGGGTGGAAGGATTCGAGTCAAGATGCCGAACCTCAGGGTCAACGAAATGTTTGCTCTTGCCGAACAGATCCTCGGTGGACGACGAGTTACAGTCCTATGTGCAGACGGTGAAACCCGTATGGCACGAATTCCTGGAAAGATGCGTCGCCGTCAATGGGTTCGCGAAGGCGATTTGATCATTGTCTGGCCGTGGGACTTCCAAGATGCGAAAGCTGACGTCAAGCACCGTTACACCAAAACACAAGCAATGTACCTTTCTCGTAAGGGTATCCTCCCTCCAGATGTCGACATCTTTGGCATGAACACCGCTGTTGATGACGATGATGATCACGATGACTTGTTTGGTACCATGGACGACGAAGAAGACCTCTTCGGCGCTGCAGATGAGCCTGAAGAAGATGATGATGACGACGATTTGTTCGGCGACGACGATGCCGATGAGGCGGTTGTCAGCGAGGATGGTAAAGCAACGGAAGAAGCCACTGAAGCCACAGAAGAGGCGGCAGAAACCGAAGAAAAACCTGCTGAAGAACCGTTTGTAGCCGTTGAAGAGTATCCTTCTGAAGATGAAGAATCGGACGACGAAGAAGACGAAGATTTGGAAGATCTCTTTGGCTGACCAAGTTGAGAGCCATGCATACCCGAAGGTGATGTCATGGTCAAAGACAACTGGGATGAACTGCACGACACCAAGCACAACCGGTTCAACCGACGCAGTCGGAAATCGAAAGGTGGTTCCTCTTCGAAATCACGCGACCTCGATGATGAGTACGCAGAGTCTGAAGAAGATAAATTCCTGAGCAACCTTGCCTCCAAGCAGAGCACCTATGGTTGGATGAAAGAAGCTCGATACAAGCGGATGTTCCGTGACATCGAAACAAAAATCCAAGGAGCCATGGGAACGGGTACGTTTGACTGGGTCGATCGTCGTGTCTTTGACCAAGTCTTTGACCGCCTTACCCTGATGTCGTTGTACAAACTGATGAAAACAGGTGTCATCGATACCCTTGACTATCCTATTGCCAGAGGAAAGGAAGCGCACGTTTTCCACGGCACCAACATCGATGGTGGGTCCGTCGCTGTGAAAATCTTCCACACATCAAACGCCGTGTTCAAGAACCTCGTCCAGTACATCGAAGGCGATCCACGGTTTGGTGGTCTTCGTCGCAGGCATCGAGACTTGGTTGACATTTGGGTTCGAAAAGAGCACAGAAACCTCTCACGCTTGTCCCGCTGGGGTTTGAACGTACCCAAGCCGTTAGGGATTCACAAGAACGTCTTGGTGATGGATTACCTCGGTCATGAAACCGGTTCCTCTCCGAAATTAAGGGAAGTGCAAGTTGAACATCCCGAAGAGGTGTTTGAGGACTTGGTGGAATTCCTTGCCGTCGCCTGGCAAAAAAGCAACCTTGTCCACGCTGATTTCTCGCCGTTTAACATCCTGTGGCACCAAGAGCGCGCTGTGGTGATCGATGTTGGTCAAGCGGTGGTCCAAGGCCATCCAAAGGCGGAAGAGTTCCTCGTTCGTGACGTCACCCGTCTTGTTGAATGGGGCGTCAAAAATGGTCTGGAAGTGACCCTTGCAGAAACGATGTACGAGGTTCTCAACATGAACCTTGATCACGTCAAACAGATCGAGTATGATGACGAAGAAGAGTAATCACTCTTCTTCCCAATCGACTTTTTCATCTTCAGCCAATTCCATCATGGATTCAACGGCTTCATCATCTTCAGGATCAACCTGTGAAGCACGCATGCGCCGACTTCGTCGTTGAGAGACATCTGCTAGGCCGGGGACGAGGTTCTCGAATCCACCCGGCAATGGCATTGGATCTTCTTTGAGTTCAATCGTTTCTAACGAACGGTTGGTCAAGCGAGATCGTCGTCGATCCCGTTCGAGGAAGTTGAGGACAGTACCGTGTTCTGCACCACCTGCAAGCATCTCGACTGCCTGACGGGCAGCGGCTAATCCTTCTTCTTCTCCAACCAGAACCACTGTGGAATTGTAAATGGTGATTTGAGTGTCTGTGAGGTTTTCGATTAACTTCCGAATTTTACCTTCGCTTCCAATGATGCGCGCTCGAATTCGTCGTTGTTGATTGGATCGCTTTCCAACGAAAGAGCGGATGTCGACCAACTCGAAGAAGTGTCCATCTTCGAGCAAACGGATGGCTGCTTTTGGGGCCATGCCCCGTCCAATAGCTTTGATGACATCTGGCAACTTCATGGCCTTGACAGGGTCGTATGTTCCAGGTTCGCCCCAGACCACTTCCACATCGCCCGTTTCTGAATCGATGTCGAACGACTTGCATCCAGCCGCACGGTGCAACGCCTTCGCAGTGCTACCTTTCGACCCAATAAGCACCGCAATACGGTCCATCGGTACACGAGGTAAGGGTTGTCGCATGGCTGTAGCGTGCCGCCTGCCTCTTTTCAAGGTCGTGTTCGGCGCTGGAGCAAGCCAACAACCACACCGACGAAGAGAAGCACCAGCAATGATGGTGCAAAAGAGGGGACAAGTCCGGGTGAACCCACGGCCGCTCCTGTGACCACCAGGTGATTTTTGTTGTTGCCTTCATCGTATTCATCGATCACGTTGAGGTAATCGATCACCAAACGCAAATCATACTGGCCGGTTTGTGGCACGGTGTAATTCCAGATCAGCGTTTCAGTGCTGTCAGAAAGCGTTCCAGAGGGGAGCGTTCTGGCTTCCATAACCGTCCAACTCACCGACGCTGTTCGGTCTGCGGGGGCAGATTCGAGGCGAACGACAACGCTGCCACCGTAGTCTTGATTGCTTTCAAGAACGCTTGTGATGGTGATGTTACCGGAGCTTTCACCCGGGCGAACGATGAGTCTGTCGAGGTTGGTTTGAGTTGCGTTCCAAGCCAAGTCAAGACCGGGTAGGATTTGGAACGAACTCGGGTTGGAAGCATATTCGTTGCCGGCCTGATCGATCACAACCGCTCGGACCATCAAATGCTGGCGAGACTTGGTTGCCCAGTTTGACAAAGCCACGGTGGCGTCAAGTCCGGTGACGCCAAAGTTCAGCCAGCGTCCTGAAAGGTCAGGTGTTTGGCCAACACCGTTGGAGTCAAAGCCATACTGCATGTAAGAGGCAATGAGGTCCAATCCGGATCCATCGTCTTGTGCGTTGAAACTTACGTTCGCTGGCCCGACTCGACTTGTGGTCAGTTCATCGATGACCCAACCGCTCGCTTCAGGTGCCGTTTTATCGATTTGGATGATGACTTGGGACGATGGGCCAATGTTGCCAACGCGATCAACTGAACGGAACAGGATTGTATGGTTTCCTTCAACCAGAACAAACGTTGTGGTATCTGTGGTCACGGTTGACCATGTGCTGCCATCGGTGCTGATTTGGCACGAAGCAACCCCGCTGCCCTGGCCATCATTCGCTGCGGTCATCAAACCGCTCACGGCTACAGTGCCACTGTTTTGCCATGTGTTGCCGGAACCAACCGTCAATGTGCCCAAACTTGGACCACTGCGGTCAATCCCAATGAACAAGGTCTCGCTTGACGAGAGGCCTGAGTCATCATGAACGGTAAGGCGTGGATTGTAGGTGCCCTCAGCCATTGCGCCGCTGGTCCAATCCCAGCCATAATTGAGCGACGATGGACCGTCGTTTGTTGGTGCGCCAGGGCCCGGTGCGTTGGCAAGGCTTGCATAGCTCAGGTCGTCATCGCTTGCACCCCAACGGAATGCAATTGCTTCGTCAGCATTGATGCCGAACCAAGCGCGATCACTGGCAGAGTCACCGCTTCCAACATCAGCGTTCAGGGCTGTGAAGATGGTGATCAGAGGAACTTGGTTGGCGATGGCAAAGGTGTCCGAAGTCACCACGACATCTTCATTGACGTCAGCATCCCAAGCCGTCGCACGTAGGTTGTATGAGCCATTGGCATGGGCGGTTGAATCGAAGTAGGTCAACCATGGTACGCTGGTA
>Ga0308012_10001649_pt1 | contig 11748 bp, 10 predicted proteins | sample Neamet179_FD_203133 | JGI IMG/M metagenome (GOLD analysis project Ga0308012, IMG submission 203133) | Marine microbial communities from water near the shore, Antarctic Ocean - #179 | ecosystem: Environmental > Aquatic > Marine > Unclassified | place: Southern Ocean | collected 2014-07-25 | reverse complement strand
ATTGATCAAATGATTCAACTTGTCCTTGTAACTTAATACCGTTAACTAAATATATTGCAACTGGAATGCGATCACGACGTAATGCATTTAAAAATGGGTCTTGTAAAGACTGCCCTTTTGCCATTATTTGGTCCTTTATTATTATGAATAATATTACTGGTAAATTTAAAAGTCAGTAATAAAGAGTCTAAAAATTACTATGAAAACAGTACAACAAAATGTTGTACAAAATAGCTAACAAATTAATTATACATCAATTATCAACTATTGCTGTATATTTGCATGCGCTTTATTGCTTAGTCTCAAGCAGTGATAAAACTTGTGTTAAATTTGTTTTGTCATCTGTTGTCAGCCAATGTAAATTAGGCCAATTTCTTAACCAGGTAAGTTGTCTTTTGGCTAATTGTCTTGTTGCACAAACACCACGAAAAACCATTTCATCATAATCAAATTCACCATCAAGGTATTGCCACATTTGCCTGTAGCCTACACAGCGTATTGAAGGTAAGTCTTGATGTAAGTCATCTCGGGATTTCAACTTTATTACTTCTTGTTCAAAACCTAGATCGAGCATTTGTTGATAACGTAGTGCAATTCGCTCATGTAAAGTGCTACGTTCCTGCGGTGTTATCGCTAATTGTAAAACATCGCCACCGAGCTTAGCACCTTTTATTTGAGTCAATTGTGTCAAAGTGTTGCTAGTTAATCGGTACACCTCTAAAGCACGCGTTATACGTTGTGGATCATTAGGATGAATACGCGCTGCCGATACAGGATCTATCTTGGCTAACTGATCATGCAAAGCTTGCCAACCTTGCGCTAATGCCTCATCTTCAATGGCTTGACGTATTTCAGGATTTGCTGCTGGTAAAGGCGAAATACCTTCAATTAGGCTTTTGAAATACATCATAGTACCGCCCACCAATAAAGGGATACGGTTATTACTTCTTATTTCAGCAATTTGGGCTAAAGCATCAGTACAAAAATCAGCCGCGGAGTAGCTTTCGCTAGCATCACGTAAGTCAATAAGTCTATGTGGGTATAATACCAATTCAGCTTTACTTGGTTTGGCTGTACCAATATCCATATCTCGATAAATAAGCGCAGAATCAACACTCACAATATCGCACGGCAAAGCTTCTTGTAACGCCATTGCCAATGCGGTTTTACCTGAGGCTGTTGGTCCCATTAAACAAATAACAGGAGGCTGATCTTGCTCGGTGATATTTTTAAGTGACACGAAGGCTTAACTCTTTATGTGTAGGTTTACTAAAGTAACTGCTTAATATGTGATGTAAGGTCAAGGGGCGTAGAATTCAAGAGTAATTGCTGACTAAGTTGCTCCTTAAACATTTTATTAGTCAATTTTAACAAAATATCGGCGTATAATTCATTATATTCAGTTAAAACCATAGCTAAACCAATACTCTGATGACAATCTGCTTCGCATAAGGCTTCACCATCGTTGGCATTTAATGTTTTTATCAGGTCATCAATAATGAATATAAGAGTAGTACTCACGTCTTGCTCACGCAATAAAGCAGGAAATTGTCTTATTTGTATTTTATTTTTACTCTGAGCAATAAAAACGATACCCGCTTTTGATAGTATTTCTTGCTCTACTAATACAAGCCTTAACTGATCATCAGAAAGGCTTAACATAACTGGTAATAATAAGGGTTGGCTGACTAATCCCTCAATACTATTATCACTACCCTCACAATCATTTTCAAACAGGTTATCTGACGGGTTAGCTTTACTCTGCCAACTTTGTGCAACCAGCTTACTGTAAGTATTCTGGGCTAATTTAAATAACGATAATACCCTCATCCCACTTTCGGCTTTATACAGTGCATAGCCTGGTTCTTGAATACTAATCAATATATTCTGGTTATCTGGAGTAATACCCTTTTGTAATTTAGCTAATACTTGTTCAACTTTTTGAGGAGAGTTAGTCATCAATAAGTTTTCTTTTGAACTATCGACATGAGGCGTCATTAATGCTTGATAATTGTTGGCTGCAACGGGAGAAACAGTATTGGGTTTTATATGTTGAGTAGCGCTATTATAACCATAGCTAGACGCGGTTTTATTATCCTTAACATCCACTTCATTAACATGCTGTAAAGGTTTAACGTAGTCTGCTCGAGGGTAATTAACTGAAGCATTATGTTGATTCGATAAATGTTCAGTGGGTACGTCAGCTGACTCTACAGATACATTTGCACCTGTCATAGCATATGATTGCTCTGGTACTAAGCTAATATCATTCTCTGATGTTGTAAAAAGTGCCTCTCCTGCTAACGCTGATGTTAATGCTTTATGGCAAACAGAATAAATGAAATCATGTACGTAGCGGCTTTGATGAAAACGTACTTCATGCTTGGATGGATGTACATTGACATCAACTTCACGGTGGTCAAGTTGTAAAAAAAGCACAAAAGCAGGATAGGTATCAGGTGGTAATAAGTCAGCATAGGCTTGTCGAATAGCGTGATTAATAAGCTTATCTCGCATCATTCTGCCATTAACATAACTATAACTGAGATCATTTTGGCCACGTGAAAAACTGGGTTTTGCCAACCAACCCGAAAGCTTCATATTGTCATGCGGACAATCAACTTCAACCGCATATTCAATAAATTTAGGTCCACACACAGCAGCAACCCGTTTGGTACATTGTGCCTGTGTACTTGCTATACGATATTGGCGAATAGTATTACCATTATGAGTGAGCATAAAACTCACCTCAAAATGGGCAAGTGCAATACGACGAACAACTTCATCAATATGATTAAATTCGGTTTTTTCCGTCCGTAAAAATTTTCGTCTCGCGGGCGTATTAAAAAATAAATCAAGCACTTCAATACTTGTACCATCAGGATGTGCAGCAGGTTTTATGTTAACGACCATGTCACGGCCTTCGGCAACAGCTTGCCATGCTGATGTTTGAGATTTTGGCTTAGAGGTTAGTGTTAATCGAGAAACCGAGCTAATACTGGCGAGTGCTTCTCCTCTAAAGCCTAAGCTATTAATAGCTTCTAAGTCATTTAAGCTTTTTATTTTACTGGTTGCATGTCGACTTAAGGCCAACATTAATTCATCTTTAATGATACCTTGACCATTATCAGTAATTTTAATCTTTTTGATGCCGCCCTTATCAACGTCAATGTGGATCGATGTTGCCCCTGCGTCTAAGCTATTTTCGATCAGCTCTTTAATCACCGATGCAGGTCGTTCAACCACCTCACCTGCAGCGATTTGGTTAGCCAAACGTGCAGGCAATATAGCAATAGTCATAAATTTTTATCCAGTACGGGGAATTTTTAACGTTTGTCCAATGCGTAATGAATTAGACGTTAAGTTATTAAGGGCTTTAAGTTTACTCATCGATACATTATAGCGTTTAGCAAGTACCGACAGTGATTCACCACTACGTACCTTATGCTTTTTATAGCTCACTGAAGCAAAATAAGAGCCTGTTAATGGATGTGATACAAAATGATTTTTTATACCTTGATGAATGGCATCAGCTAAACGTTGCTGGTGTTTAGGCCATGTTAAATTCTTTTCTTCTCTGTGGTTAGAAATAAAACCTGTTTCAACCAATATTGAAGGTATGTCTGATGATTTAAGCACTGCGAAATTACCATTTTGCGGTGTTTTTTTATGCATTTTAGTGATTTTTTTAAGTTCTTTAATCACATTATTCGCTACACCAAAACTGACACCAAGGGAGTGCTCTTTACTCATATCAGCTAAAGTCAGGGCTAAGTTACTGTCTGAAGTGTTTTTAATAACACCACCACCACCGCCAAGTAACTCTGATTTTTTCTCTCGGTTCACTAACCATTTAGCTAATTCTGATTCAGCTCTACTTTTTTTCACTACCCATACAGAGGCGCCACTAGGCTGAGGAGTATGAAAGGCATCAGCATGAATCGAGACTAAAAAATCAACATTCTTCTCTCTGGCAAGGCTAGTTCGGCGATTTAAATTAACATAATAATCACCCGTACGAATCATCACAGCCTTCATACCTTTTTCTCTATCTATTAATTTCTGTAATTTTTTAGCTATAGCCAAGGTGACATGTTTTTCATAAGTACCTTTACCGCCTATGGAGCCAGGGTCTTCACCACCATGTCCTGCAACAACACCAATAATAATATCACCTACGCTTTTTTTAGGTGCTGATTTAGGGACATTTTTATTACTGCGTTTCTTATCATAAAGATCTATCACCAAACGATTACCATACTGGCCCGCAGGGGTTAGGGGAAAGACGGTAAGCTGGTAGGGTTGAGACAATTCGAGTACTAAGCGAGTTTTACCTTTATTAAAACTAGAACGGAAACGTTTAACGCGAGAGTCTTTAGCGGCAAGATTTTTTAAGGCAACTAAATTTTTTGTATCGGTAAAATCAATAACTAAGCGTTCAGGGTTATTCAGTGTAAAATATTTATAGTTTGCCTTTTGTTTAACATCAAAAACAATACGTGTATGTTCTGGTGCAGGCCATACACGGATACCATCAATACTATTGGTAGCAAAACTACTTACCGAAAATAAGATCGATAAAATACCAGTGCATAACAACACCATTATACGTAATTTTACAATCGCCAGAAGAACTCTGTGATACATCCAACCTACCCCAACTTGTTATAACGTTATTATTTTTTCAAGTGCTGTCATTACATAGTCGCCATACACAGATTCAGCGTATATATTGATTATTCTTTGTTCATCTTGATAAGCCATACTAATGGTTAAGTCTGCTTTAGCCAGTAGGCCAGCCCCTTTTTCGGGCCATTCAATAAAACAACAACAATCATTATTAAAGTAATCTCGAATACCCATATATTCTAATTCTTCTGCATCAGCAAGGCGATATAAATCAAAGTGAAAAATACGCCAATTAGCCAGTTCATAAGGCTCCACGATAGTATAAGTCGGACTTTTTACATTACCTTTATGTCCCATACCTCGAACAAAACCTCGAGTAAGTGTTGTTTTACCCGCGCCTAAGTCTCCATTAAGGTAAACGACTAAGGCTTGCTGAGTTGTCGTATTTTTAAGTACACTTGCTAGCCCTGTTCCAATGGCAATGGTGGCAGCTTCATCAGGTAAAAAATATTCTAATTGCTTCATTTTACTTTTCTATATTTAGGGTGACTACCATGACAAGGTTAATATAACAGACTGCATTTAAGTTTTAATTCAAAAACTTAAATGGCTACTCTTTGAGCATTAACGTTGGCGATATACACAGGTAATCTACACTGATAATTGATAGTGGCTATAATATCAGCTGACGCGCTACGAATATAGTTACCAAGCTCGTTGTATAAAAATAATAGTACTTTGTATGAATAAACTTTATCGTTGTATTCATTGCATCACGATAACTTTATAAAAACTATCTATTTACGTGACAATTTCAAACAGAGTTATCACTATACATTAATGTCATTAGTCGCTTGTATGGTAAGCTTAGTCTAATGCAAAGGCACCCATCTTAACTTTAATCATTACTCAACAAACAACCTAAAGCTGACTTTATTTGTATGACAACATCGCATATTAACTATCAAGAATTAGTAGAAAAAATTGAAGTGTGGGGAAAGGAATTAGGGTTTTCTGATTTAGGTATCAGTGATATTGATTTATCCGCTCATGAAACGATGCTTGAACGTTGGCTCGCCAATAATTACCACGGTAATATGGACTACATGGAACGCCACGGGTTAATGCGTGCCAGGCCTGCAGAGTTAGTACCCGGTACCCTTAGTGTAATCAGCGTACGCCTAGATTACCTGCCACAAAATGCACAATTTGCCAATATACTCAAAGATAAAAATAAAGCGTATATCAGCCGGTACGCTCTGGGTCGTGATTATCATAAATTAATGCGTAAGCGCTTACAGCTACTGGGTAAAAAAATAGCAGAGCATTGTAGCAACTTTAATTGTCGACCTTTTGTTGACTCTGCCCCTGTAATGGAAAGACCATTGGCCGAAAAAGCAGGTCTTGGTTGGTCGGGAAAACATACCTTATTAATTAACAAAGAAGCAGGTTCTTGGTTTTTTCTTGGTGAGCTTTTTGTCGATATACCGTTACCCATAACGATTAATGAATATACGATTACCGCAAAAAAAATGATTGAAACACAAAACAAAGACAATGATTGTGGCACCTGTGTCGCTTGTATTAAAATTTGTCCTACAAAAGCTATTGTTGAACCTTATACTGTTGATGCACGCCGATGTATTTCATATTTCACTATCGAATCCCCCGACGCTATACCTGAAGAACTGAGACCCTTAATGGGTAATCGTATTTACGGTTGTGACGATTGCCAATTAATTTGTCCCTGGAATAAATACGCAAAACTTAGCCTAGTTGACGACTTTCAAGCCAGAAACAATTTAGATGACGTAAGCTTATTAGACTTATTTTCTTGGTCTGAAAGCTATTTTCTTGAGACCTTACAGGGTTCTCCTATCAGACGTATTGGTTACCAAAGTTGGTTACGTAACATTGCTGTGGCATTAGGCAATGCGCCCTATAGCGAAGACATTGTTACCGCGTTAACTGAAAAAGGTCGTGAATCCACAGAACTTGTTACTGAACATATAAATTGGGCGATAGCACAACAGCATAGTAAAATGATACTGACAGAAAAAATAGCGGCAGAAAAGGCAACGAATCACAGGTTAACATTACGATTAGTTCGTTCAATTGAAAAAGGCCTGACACGAGACGCCTGACCTTTATTCACGTTAAGCTAAGTCATTGCTTTTGATATACTTCATCAATGACTTATTTCACTACTAGCATTGGCTCTATTAAGCACATCAATATCTGCTCTTGCTTCATCCAATTCATGCTGAAGATTCAATAATTTTTTAATCGTGTTATTCTTATCAGTAATCGCTTTCTTTTCACTTATTTTAGCGTCAATCAATTGCTGCTTAGTTTTTGTCAGTGTTTCCATTAATTTTCCGATGTCGCTGTCCTTAGCAAACTTTTGACCTTTTCTAATATCATCGAAAGTATCATCTGCTGAGTTCAAAATCTCTGTCGAACGAAAGATAAAATAATTAAAGATAAGTCGTACTAAAAAAATGAGGCAAGTAAGGAAGAAAACAATCAGGTAGTTATTATCATTAACCGCTGAAAAAGACGCCATTAACCGTGATAAAAAACCTCCTTCAGTATAAATAAAAGCACTAAATAATTGGTTATGCCACATAAGCCAGGTCAATAGGTAAATAATAATAAAACTAGGCGCGGGGTTATTATTCTCTGTAAAGGTAAGTATAGCTTTGAATGTTTTCTTGTTAATCACAAAAAGTCCTTTTTGATGAATAGTACTATTAAGTACTAAATTTTATAAAAAATATAACGGAATAACAATCCTTTTTAAGTCATGAATTCATACCTCTTTATTTAACCCGTTAACAGCATTAAAACCTTTAATTATTACCCTGTGTTGCGTTATTATTGCGTCGTTGTTGACACTGAGTCACAATTTTTTCTTTTTCTGTATTAGAATAGTTTCGCCAGCCCATTATTTCATCGATATGGCGATAACAACCTAAACAAATGTCGCTTTCATCTAAACAACATCGGCTTACACAGGGGCTACTCGTTAATTTGATTTGATTTTTATTACTCAAAATATTCCTTACAATATTATTTAAAAGTTAATCAAAAATACCTCAACTAAAAATAAAGCATAGTTAAACTAAGCAATAGCCTTAGCATCTTTTCGTACTTCAGTTACCCTATCTTTAGTTTGATTCAATAAAGTCACTTGCTCTTGCTTAGTATTATCCAAACCTGATGTAATAAGTAACTTCTGCCATGTCTGACAAAGGTATAATAAGTTATCTGCCGCTAATATCTTACTATTCATTAATAATGTTTGAATAATAGCTTTGGCCTTATGCGTATCATTAGTAACAAAAATCTCGCTTAGCGCTTTTACTAACTCACAATTTTCCGTGGTATATTCTTCAAGCATAAAGATGGCTAATTCGACCGAGCCTTGATGCTTCAAATAACGTTCAAAATCAAAGCTCAATGGTTGTTGTGAAAGTGTTGATGGAGAACCATTATGTACTCCGTTACCCTTGTCATTAACATCATCCTCGTTAATTTTTGCACTACTTGTCGTTACACGACTATTTCTAGGCTTTTCTTTTAACCAAGGTAAGAGCGCTGCGATCAATTCATCTACACTACTATCCGCGGTTAACTTGCCGATAAACCAATGAGGGTATCTCACAAATTGTCTTTTAATATCGGTAAAGTCTGACAAACTAAATACGCCTCTTGGTAAATTCATTTCAGCAGACGGTTTAACGTCTTTATCGACTTTAAAAGATGTGAATGGCTGACATTCTAACTCTGTCATCAATACTGCAAAACGACCACTTTTCCAATTTTTTTGTAAAAGTAATTTACTGCTAACAAACGTAATTTGTAGCCCTATACTTTGTAAAATCTGCTGTAAGCGTTCATATTTTTCAGGATCTTTTACCGCTAATAATACTTTTATAGGCATCGCTAAATACTTATCAGCCAATGTTACACAAGTATTTTCTAAAGTAGGTAAAAAATTAGGCAGGGGTAAAATAGTTAAAAGTGTTTTGGGTTGATTACGAGTAATAGCCAAAGGTATAGAGAAAGTAAATGTATATCCTCGATCGACAACAGCTGCGTATGCATCGCCGCCGTGCTGAGCATTTAATAATACTTTAAAGTAACCGCCCAGATCACTTTGCTCTGCATTTTCATCATTAAAGCCATTCAATATTTTTGGCAGTTCTACGGTTTTATCATCATCACTGACTAGACCACTAAAACATAAATTTTGTTGGTCATTATGATTATCAATTAACGTCACCGTTAGCGCTAATTTTTTACCTGTTTGCCCCGAGAGTAAAAGCCTAATAAAAACCCAAAATATTTCATAAAATAATTTGGCATCTACATTGACACCCATTAATATTTTTTCATCAATATTTATCGATACTTTATTTTTAGAAAGGAGTAGCCTGTTACGTAAATTAAGTAATGCCGTACGTATTTGTACCACTAAATTGACATCACTTAATGTCTTTACGGCATAACTACTTTGTAAATATCGATAATAATTAGCTTGCTTGAGCTGTTGAACTAAATCATTATTTTTAAGATAAGACTGATATAAGTAATTGTTATCACTATTCAAAGCGTTTTTATTAGAAAAAGCCAATGTTGAAGTCATAGCACTGCGCCCTAACAAGACTAATTGTTTTATAGCCAATAAGTTAAAGGCTTCAAAGTTATGTTGTTCACGTAATAATTGAGATTTATATTTCGATGAAATATTAAATTCGACTAACTCTAATTCAATTTTTAATAATTTCTTTTTTGCTTCTTCTTTTTCTAGTTTATCTTCAAGAACCTGATTTTCATCTTGTAGTAATGAATACTCAACATCACTAAAACTTGTCGCATTAAGTTGTTGTATTTTTTTTACTAATGTTTCGGATTCGACGCTATAAAAAGATTTATTATTAATAACTAACGACTCTTCGTTTCTCTCTAAAGTTTGGCTAATATAGTTAACACTAAATACACTCGCTGCTTTTATACGACGTCGAATCAACCAGAGTAAAGACACAATACTACTGAATGACAACGCAAAGGTAATCATTATCCATATTGGTAATGTACTCTCGGGACTCAAGTCATTATTTAATAGTGGGGAAAGTTGATATTGTTGAGAAATCAACAATAATGAAACAAATAACATGCCTGTCACGATGAATAATATTGCCATAAAATAGACAGTAAAATATTGGTGTAAGGATTTAACCTTAGTATCTGTTGTGAGCGCTTCCTTAACACTTAAATTATTTTCTTTTTTATTCGCTTCACTTGTAGGCATTTTTATCAACATAGTTCATTCACATGAATAATATTTTAGACCATCTAGCGCATTAAAGCATTACATCAGACTTTTTAGAGTGTACCTTCACCCATTCATTAAAAGGCTAATAGAAACATTATAACATCAAACTTACTTATTTTTACTTTACTATAGCTGAGTGAAGAATCGTTAAATAGTCTGTACTTGCCTGGTCCTGACCTTCGATCCAAGATGATTGACTATAGTAATCAAAGTTCAACACAAAATAATGGGCATCCCAACAAAAACGAATATTCTCGCGATCAGCACCCATGCTCTTTTCTTGTATTACAATAGGCATAATCGGTGAAATTATCAGTTCAATTAAGGCTGAAATCTCCTCCTGATACCACTCTTCTTTAAAGTTAATATTTAAATGATCTTCGTGGCATGTTAACAGAGCACTATTTTTTAATAGCGTTAAAGTATTCATAATACTGACTTTTCATGTTTGATAGGCGTGGTTAATTATACCGTTAAAGTTTACTGTTAATCAGCTACTTTCATAAAAAACCAACGACAAGTTAGCTTATATTTAATATACTCAAAAGAGAATTTTACCTTTGTACCACAAGTATGATGCTTACATTTTACTTGGGTTACAAATACCTTTGAACCAAGAGAGTGATCCTATGAATAAAATTATACTCGCTGTTGCCACAGCAACCGTTATGATGGCATCCCCTGTATTTGCTGGCGATATTGCTGCCGGTAAAGCAAAAGCAGTTATGTGTGCTGCTTGTCACGGTGCTGCAGGTATTTCTGCAATACCGTCTTACCCTAATTTAGCCGGTCAAAAAGAAGCATATCTTGCTAAGCAACTTAAAGACTTCATGTCTGGAAAACGTAAAGATCCTGTAATGTCAGGTATGGCTGCAGCATTAACCAGTACTGATGCTGATAACTTAGCCGCTTACTTTGCAAGCCTAAAATAAGTTTTTGTTGAGTAAAGTCCTATAAAAAAAACCAGTTTAACTTAGTTAAACTGGTTTTTTTATGAGTCATTATCAATCAACTTAAGTGACTATAATGTTAACTCTAACTTTGCTTTTCTTTGAGTATGTTCGACTGTTTTAGGAACAACTTTACTTAACAAGTTACTTGCTTCATTTTTTAAATTATTCGCAATTAACACTGCAATGTAATTAAGTTGAATAGCCACATCTTTCCCTTCAGCTATCTTAGAAGCTTGACTGGCATATTTTAATGCTGCCGCTTTATCACCAGATTTGAGTAAAACTTGGCCATAGGTATCTACGATATTAGCAACGTGAGGCGCTAATCTAAACGCTTCTTTCGCATGCTTCAAAGCTTGCTCAGATTTACCTTGCTCTGAGTATAACCACGCTAAATTATTATGTGCAACAATATTCGTAGGCTGCTTTATAATCACATCTTCATAAACCTTAATAGCCTTATTGGTATCACCTTCAAGATGAATACTGGCTAACATGGTTTTAATACGGTTATCATTTTCATCAATCGTTAGATAATGCTCTAAAGTCTCAACCGCTTTAGTGGATTTATTCTTAACCATGTAAGCACGTGCTAAATATATGGCGTTCTGGCTGCTTGGATACACTTGATAAAGCGTAGAAAGTTTTGGTATAGCTTGATCATGTTTTTTTTCTAATAATAAAATTCTACCCAAAAATCCTTGCTTTAACGCATCATTAATATTGCTCTTCGCTATTATTTTATACAAGTTTCTCGCTGGTTCTATCTGTTTACTGTTAAGTAGTAATTGCATTTCTATCAATTGCAATACTATGTTGTCTGTA
>Ga0308012_10001640_pt1 | contig 11761 bp, 9 predicted proteins | sample Neamet179_FD_203133 | JGI IMG/M metagenome (GOLD analysis project Ga0308012, IMG submission 203133) | Marine microbial communities from water near the shore, Antarctic Ocean - #179 | ecosystem: Environmental > Aquatic > Marine > Unclassified | place: Southern Ocean | collected 2014-07-25 | reverse complement strand
TAGTGAATACGGACTTTATAAAGGTGATTTTACTGAAGAAGTAAAAGGAGCAATCGTTTCTTCTGCAGCCGGTAAAGCAACCGCGTATGCATTAAACCGTTTACAAGATAGAGGTCGTTTCTTTATTGATGTGAATCAAGAAATTTACATCGGTCAAGTAATTGGAGAAAACAGCAAATCAGATGAGATGGCTGTAAACTTAATTAAAGGAAAGCAATTAACAAACATGCGTAAATCTGGTACAGATGAAGCGATGAAGATTGCACCTAAAGTTGATTTCTCTTTAGAAGAAAATATGGAATACATAAAAGCAGATGAGTATTTAGAAGTTACTCCAGAAAGCTTACGTATGCGTAAGATCGTTTTTAAAGGATAATTATTCTTTTCATCGCGGAAAGTACAGAAAAGGAAACTTAATGTAACTTCAACGATAAAAGAACTCTTATATAAAATAAAAAAGCTCAAGTTTTAACTTGAGCTTTTTTTATGGATTATTGTGAAATGATATATCTTAAGTTGTTGCATCAATTTCTTCAATCATTTTGATAGCTTCTGCTCTTGGAGGATATTTTTTTGAAACAATAAAACCAACAAGCATTGCAACTGCAAAGGAAGGGGCAAGTACATCTAGTGCTACAAAGTATTCACCAACACTCGCCATTTCTTTGAAAACAAAATTGAATACAATAACAGATACAAATCCAGATAGCATGGAAGCAATCGCTCCTTTTTCTGAATATCCTTTCCAAAAAAGTGATAAAATAATTACAGGACAAAAAGTTGCCGCAATGCCAGACCAACCAAATATGATCACCCAAAATATTTGTCGATCAGGAGATGCATAGTTCATAATCATGGCAATTATTAAAGCTGTAAAAGCCATGATAACTGTTGAAATTCTAGAAATTTTTGTTAAGCTTTCATCTTTTATATCAGGTCTAAATATTTTCTGATAAAAATCTCTTGTAATAGCACTTGAAGCTAATATTAAAAGAGAATCTATAGTAGACATTATTGCTGACAAAACGATGGCAACAAAGATTGCAACTAAGATTGTAGGTAAAAATTCTTCCGTAATCATACTCAAAACATTTTCACCACTATTCCCTAAAACAACTTCAGGATCTTGTCCTTCTTTTGTGAAATAGATACGCGCAAAAATTCCGATAGTTACAGCTGCAGCATCTGTTAATAAAGTAAAAGCAGTTGCCACCCATTTCCCTTTGTCTATTTCTTTTTCATTCTTTATAGACATAAATCGAACATATACTTGTGGTGAACCTAAAAAACCAAGCCCTATCATAGAGAATCCTAAGATTGTAAAAAGATTCATCCATCCGTCTGTACTTCTTCCCATTACTTGAGTTAACGTTGGATCTATAGCATTTAATCCTGCTGTAATTCCTGCGCCATGATCCATAGAGAACCAAACAACGATTGGCAATAAAACCAACCCTAAAAACATCAGTAATCCTTGAAACAAATCAGACCAAACAGCCGCAACAAAACCGCCAATAAAGATATATGCGAGCACAATAAAAAAGCCTATTAACGCTCCTATTTTATAGTCAATTCCAAGCATTGATTTAAAGGCAACACCAGTTACGTCTATTTGAGAAGCTACATAAATAACAATAAAAATAACGAGAACAGAAGCTGCTACAATTCGAAGCGTATGTGTTGTTGATTTAAAATGACTATTTAAGTAATCGGGAATTGTAATTGCACCATAAGCGTCAGATCTTTTTTTGAAGCGTTTCGCCATAAATTGCCAAGAAACAAAGACGCCAAGTAATTCTCCAGCAACAACCCAATAACCAGAATATCCTGCCATTGCACCCATTCCTGTAAGTCCGATAAGTAACCAACCCGATTCTCCTGTTGCTCTTGCAGAAAAAGCAACAGCCCAAAAGCCCATTTTTTTTCCACCAACATAATAGTCACTCATACTTTTGATACGTCGTGAAGCTAAAATTCCGATTAGGAATAAAATTCCAACATAAACCGCCAATACAGCAATTTTGATTATAAAATTTGTGTCTTGCATAGAGTTTGTTATTTGTGGTTCTTTTTAAGGGGTTTATAAGTGGAAAAAACAGTTAAAAAATGAATTTCCAAGATTTCGAAATTAGTCAAAATAATAGAAAATATCATGATTTTTGGTGTAAATCGTGTAAAAAGCTGAATAAAACATCGCTAAAAAACTTAAATTTTACTACCTTTGGACTATTGAAATGATTTTATATATCAGCTCAATTTATTTAATTGGATTTAGGGAATGACCTTGGATTTGTACACTAATTGAACAAAAAAAGAGAGACCTTATTTTGAATAACTCTAACGAAGATCGTACTACACCACCTCAAAATTTAAACGAATTAATAACCGCTCTTTCAGAAGGAGAGAGGACGACTTACAATCACATAATACATTCCGTAAAATTTTCATCAAACGCTTTTGACAAGTATGCTTCATGGTCTAATGAATGCTACACCAGAAATTGTATTGTAGATAATGAAAAATTTGAGCTAATTCTAATCTGTTGGAGCGAAGGCCAAGGCACGCCAATTCATGATCACGATGGAGAAGAGTGTTGGGTAAAATTTATCAAAGGTGAATTCAAAGAAACTATTTACAAAGAAAACGAAGCAGGCGAACTGAATAGTGTAAAAACAACTGTTTCTAAAGAGGGTAAGGTTACCTATATGAAAGATTTTATGGGATTCCATACCTTAGAAAATCTATCGAATAAAAAAAGCATGTCACTTCATTTGTATGCAAAACCAATTCGTAAATGCAGAGTATTCGATGAAAAATTAAATACTTTTGTAACTAAGAAATTAGAGTACGATACCATTGCATCATAATAAATTAAAAGAGAAGAAAAAGTATGTCTAATATAACGAATGATTTAGCTTTATTTAATGAACTTGTAGAAGTTTTAATTAATGAAGAAGCGGAAAACCCAGTAGCAGAAAGAATTGAATCAAGTAAATTGTACGATGCAATTGATCTTTCGTTAAATGACGGAGCAATGGTTGATGATGACTTTAAGTCATTACTTCGCGAAGTACTTGTTTCAACACCAAAAACAGCAACTAATTTATTCTTCAACCAACTTTTTGGAGGAAGGCAAAGCAAAGCTATTTTAGGTGATTTATTAGCTGTTATGTTGAATAACAGTATGTATACGTATAAAGTTGCAGGCCCACAAGTAGGTATTGAACAAGAAATTATTAGACAATCTTGTGAGTTAATTGGGTATGGTGCTAAAAGTAATGGTACGTTTCCGACAGGTGGTTCTATGAGTAATTATATGGCACTGATGATGGGAAGAGATGCGAAAGATCCTTCTTGTAGATTAAACGGAATGTCGAAACCTTTAATTATTTATACCTCTGAAGAATGTCATTATTCAAATGCTAAAAATGCAAGTTTTGCAGGAATAGGAAAAAATAATATCCGTTACATTAAGGCTGATTCCAAAGGAAGAATGCTTACAGAAAAATTAGAAGAACAAATACTAGAAGACATCAAAAATGGCGGAATTCCAACGTATGTAAATGCAACAGCAGGTACAACGGTTTTAGGTGCTTTTGATCCTATAGATAAAATTGCAGATATTACTGAAAAGTATAACATTTGGCTTCATGTAGATGGCGCGTATTGTGGTAGTGTTATTTTTAGTAAAAAATACAAACACTTGGTAAAAGGAGTGGAGCGATCTAATTCTTTTAGTTACAATGCACATAAAATGCTGGGAACACCATTAACGTGTTCTATTATTTTAGTGAATGATAAAAAACATTTGCATGATTCATTTAGTAATGATGCTGATTATTTATATCAAACAGATGGCGATGATTTTAACTTGGGTAAAACTTCTTTTCAATGCGGAAGAAGAAATGATGCCTTAAAGTTTTGGACACTTTGGAAATCTGTTGGAACAAAAGGATTAGAACAAATCGTAGATCAACAATTTAATTTGGCAAATGTAGCTTTAGACTATATAAGAAGCAATCCTGATTATACCTTGTATAGTTATGATGATTCAATTTCTATTTGTTTCAATTATAAAAATATAGATCCAATGGCGCTTTGTACTGCGTTGTACGAGCAGCAAATTACAGTTGTAGGTTTTGGTTCTTTTGAAGAAGATACCTTTGTTCGTTTGGTAACGATTAATGCGAATAATGAGAAAGTAGATATTTTAAACTTCTTTAAAGTTTTAGAGGACTTTGCTACCAAGACGCGAAACTTAGCACAAGTAGAAGCGTTAAGTGTGTAGAAATAACTCCACAAATAATACGTAAGCATACAATATTTTCCTCATATAACTGATGAATCAAGTCTCATTCCTTGTTAACTTTCTCAAGGAATGCAGTCAGAACTAAGAGGAATCACATCCTCATTGTTGCACTTCAATGTCATTTCTGCCAAAGCAGGAATCCATAATAAGCAGTTGATATAACAAGCACATATTTTAAATATTTAAGTAAATAAATAGATAACGTTGGGAGTAGTAGGTTTTTCAGTTATCATGATTTTCTTATATCACAAGATACCCGGATTATTTCTTTTTTCACACTAAAAAGTTGTCTTTTCTACAAGTTTGTGTTAAAAAATTTAAGGTTTTGTGAATAAGTATCCCTTAAATATTTAACAAAGAAGACTGAGTGGCGGACAATAATTATTATACACAAGTAGTGTATTCTGGTAAAATAGATTTAGAGTGTTTGGCTTAATAAGAATCCAAATTGAATATGAAAATTTTGAAATACTTATGCTTCCTTCAAAAAAAAGGTTCTTGTAGTGAAATAAAATCGCTGATTACATCATAGTCACTCTATTATTGTTTCCAAATCTATATGAAGTTAAACTAGCTTCATAAATAGTACAATTATTAGTGTCAATTACATCATTTTCATTTCTATTAAAAAGCTACTAGACCTTATGTAGGTAAAATAGTTAGACTTACAGCTATTTTTATTTTCCGGTAAGTCACTGTTTATATGTGAGATAAATCGTAAAACATTATTGTTTTTTTAAAATAAAAATGCCGTGCGGGAAACCGTACGATTTTTTATAGGAAAAAAGTTAGTTTTGGTTATTCACACATAAATAAATAAATTTAAAATGAAAACTATTAAAAAAATTATTTTTGCAGCTGTTATATTTACAACTACGGTTGGTTTAGCTCAAGAACAAAACACAGCACTAACTAATACTAATACAAGTCAAGATTATCTTAGACCTTCACTAGTATTTACTACATTAAATTTTAATAATGTAAAATCAATGGATTTGGAAAAAATAGTACTTCCTGCTAAATTTGATATGCTATCGATTGATAAAAATACTGCATCACTTACTATTTCAGCTGAAATAGATGAAGATGGATTAACAGTATATGATAAAGACATATATAAAGCTGAGCTTGATGCATATGTTAAAGGAATTTCAGGGCAAATAATTGCAGGAGCTCTTTCTATTGAAAATGGTGCAATGAATTTTGAAAAACTATATGCACGTGTAGCAAATTCTTTAACAGAAAATCAGCGTAATACTTTAAAAAACTTAACAGGTGGATTAGATGATGCTGCAAATGCAGCTTTGCTTAATCCAGCTTTAGAGAATATTTATCTTATGGTAGTATCTCCTACCAGTATTACAACTGAAACAACGGTTAATGAAGAAGGAAAAGCTTTTACTGTTTTATCTGCGAAAGCATATGAAACAGCTCTTTACAGAGTACATGTTGGAAAATATCTAGATGCAGATGGAAATCGTTTAGACATTGATGCAAAAAGAAATCAATTCAATGATTTATATTTAGATAATTTACAAAATGTTTCAACGTCAGAGTTTCCTGTTGAACAAATTTATTCGAAGATTTTATCAGGTGCTTCTGGAGCAAATATGAATAAACTTTCTCAAGCTGCAGTTATAGGGTCTTTATTACATGCAGATACGGTAGTAGAAGAGTTTAGACCTAGAGCTAAAATTGAAAAGGGATTAAAAATAGCTTTAGGTACAAAGGAAGGTTTAAAAGTAGATGATCGCTATTTTTCTTATCAAAAGCAAAAAGATCCTAAAACACGCAAAACTATTTTAGTTAGAAAAGGAGTTGACCGTGTTAAAAAAGTTGGGAATAATAATGTTGATCTTATAGCAAATCCAGAAGCAAAAGCAGAGAGAACTTCTCTTTACCCAGATTCAGGTAAGTTAACCCGAACAGGTTATTTATCTATACAAGCGCCAGAATGGGGTCTTGGAGTTTCTGCATTTTACAGAATGAACCCAGGTGTACGTTTAGATTATCGTCTTGGATCACTTATCGGAGTGACAAACACTTTTTTTTATATTGAAGGAGAATTTATTGAATTTGATTATGCTCCATCTGAATTTTCAAGTTACAGCATTCCTGTTGCAGGATATATTATGCATGCTGGTTTTCAAAAAACTTTTAATGTTTCAAGGATGTTTGCCTTTGCACCATATGCACAGTATGAAGTATATGGAAAAGTAAAACCAATTGATGGAGATGAAGAAATTGAAGTTGAATTTGAAAACCCAACTATTGCAGCTGGATTGAGAGCTATTGTGAAATATGGAACAAGCCTACAATTTATGCCTGAAGTAACTTATGTTATTGGAGATAGTACTATATATGATAAATCGTTATATATAGGATTTGCTATTAGGTATAATCTTTAAAAATAATATATGAAAAAATTAATATTTTTAGTTATTTTGTTAGTTTGCGTTTCTGTAAATTCTCAAAAAAAATATAAAGACTTAAAGTCAGAGTATAATACCCAAGTAGAATGTCTTGGTACTGGTGTAGAAGGCGTTCAAGTCCTGAAGGTTTATAGTTTTAAAAAGAGAAGGAAAGTTAAACAAAAGGATTACGCTAAAATCAAAAGAGGAGCTATTTTTACTGTTATATTTAATGGAATACCTGGTGTTCCATCAAATGGATGTGAAACACAACCTGGTATACTAGAGGAAGATGATTATGAGAAGAATCAATCTTATTTTGATAACTTTTTTAAAGGCGGTAAGTTTTCCCAATATATTTCTTTATCTAGCCAGTCTAGTATGGATGTAATAAAAATGGGAAAAGGTTATGAAATATCAATGAATGTTACAGTTAGACGTGATGCTTTAGCAAAGAAACTTAAAGCAGATGGCATAGCAACAGGGCTTAAAAATATTTTTGATTAGTAAACTTTATATAAAATTAATTAATAAAAAAGGGTAGGTAGTAAATTTCTACTTACCCTTGTTTTAATAAAACAAATAATAATGAAAAACATATTTTTAATTTCAATTCTTTTTTTTAATTTTCCCTTATTTTCTCAATCTATTAAACCCAAGGTAATGGTCGTTCCAAGTAACGCATGGATGACAGAAAATAATTATGTTACAGTTGTAATGGAAGATGGAGCTGAGCAAAAAACATTTGAGTACGCTGAAGTTTTCGATAACGATCCAATATTGGTAGGTGTTATAAATAAGGTAGGAGGTATTTTTGCAGAAAGAGGTTTTCAATTAACAGATATGGCACAATCTATAAAATCTATTCAAGCCAAACTTGAACGAAATAAAATATCTGGAAGAAATATTAGTGCTTTAGACGAATTAGCTTTAAAGGTTCAACCAGACATATATTTATATTTAGATTTTCATATTAAAGATGCTGGTTTTGGACAAAAAAAAGTCGATAGATTTTCAATAACTGCAATTGATACATATTCAAACAAGAATGTAGCAGAGGTGTCTGGGGCAGGACCTAATAATAGTGGTGTTGAATCTGAATTAGTTGCAGAAAGAGTACTTGCCAAAATCAACGAATTAGAGAACGATATGATAGGTGTTTTTAAAGGGTATTCCGAAAGTGGAAGAGAGATAACATTAGAGTTTCAAGTAGCAGAGGAAGCTGTTGATGGAGAATGCTGGGATTTATATGGAACAGAAATCAATGGTGAAATGCTTGTAGATTATATTCAAGAATGGGCTACGAGTAAGTCTGTTAAAGCAGCAAATGTATCACCATCTAGTTCTGGAGAAGGTTTAACAATTGAAATGAATATTCCATTAAAAACTGCAGATGGAAAATCATTAAAAGCATTTAGTTATGCTCTACAAATTTTAAGAGATAAAGGATTAAAGGCAATTTATAAAATGAGGCCCGATGAACAAGGATTAGGATATTGTATAATTAATATAACAAGCTGTAAATAAGATGAAATATATATACTGTTTACTATTTTTAAGCATTTCAGTTCAATTAACTGCACAAGAAAATGCCAATGAATTAGCTCTTGATGATTTTGGTAGAATTGGCTTTTTTACTGATGTTATTCAAACTGATGATGACTTTGAAGGTAGAGCATTAACTAAAGTAAAAAGAGGTTTAGAGCGTATGTTGTTGAAGGAGTCACTTGGGAAATCAACGAATGAACGCTTTGGACTTGTTGCAATGCCTGTAATTTATAGTAAAGAAAAAACCTCAACAACTCCACCTAAATATTTTTATGAATTTGGGATTGATCTAATAGCGATTGATTATCAAGAAAAAACCAAGTTTGGGGTATTTTCTTTTGATAATTTAAGAGGAATGAATGTAAATAGCCAAAGGGCACTTATGTCTGGCTTGAAAGCTTTTAAATCATCTAAAGCTTTTAGTCTCTTCTTAAGTGAGGTGAAAAATAAAATTATTGATTATTATGAATCAAATTGCGATTTTATTTTAAAAGATGCTGAAACAAAAGCATCTAATGACGATTTTGAAGAATCATTGGCAGTTTTAGCTAGTGTACCATCGGTGTGTAAAACTTGTTATGATACCGCTCAAGAAAAATCAGTAGAAGTATATTTAAATAAATTAGAAAGAGAATGTCAGAGCATAGTTGCAGAAGCGAACTCATTTATTGCCAGTGAATCTTGGGAGGATGCGGCTAAAGTTTTAAGAAAGGTTTTACCAGGAATCTCATGTCATTCAGAAGCAGTCACTTTAATGGAAAAGGTTGAAAATCATTGGTGTAGTGTTAATTTAGGTAAAGCAAAAGCGTTTCAACAATCAAAAAATTTCGATCAAGCAGCAGCATTTTTAGCACTTATCCCCACCTCCTCGGCATGTGGGGATGATGCAGATATGTTAGGGAAAAACATTTATGGTGAGTTATCAGCTATTGAGAAAAGAGATTGGGAATTTAAAATGGAACAATATGGAGATGCCATGCGCATTGAACAACGTAGTTTTGATTTCAGCGTGAATAAATTTGAACGGACGGCAGATCGTCAAGACAAAGCTTTAAATAACGAAGATAAAAGATTAAATAAAGAAATAGATAATAGTTTAGAGGTATCAAAGTTAAAAGACAAAAGATTAAATAAGGCCTTAGATAATAAAGTAGCAATAACAAAAATAATAAACACTGCTAATGTTGAAATGGCTAAGGCCAACGCAAATAAAACAACTACAACTATAGATAAAAGAGACTATTCTTGGTTAAATGAATAGTTGTTGCTTCATGCAACTTAAACCATAATGACCTACAGTTAAAAAAAAGAACGCTATTTGTCTAGCGTTCTTTTTTTAAGCCAGATTTTATTTTCTAAACTTAATTTTCGGTTAAAGGTAAAGTGGTAATTAAGCCCTATTGAAAAACTAGTGTAATCTAAATCATCAAAATTGGTTAAATAATTAAAACCAATAGTAGATGTCCAATAGTCTTTTATACTTTTTGGAGTTCTTAATTTATTACTTCTAAACCACGTGTATTGAAGATTTATAGAGTTTAAATTATAACTTTTAGATACATCGTTCTCTTCTAAAACAACTTGTTCTTTTAAAACCCTTCCATACCCAAATTGCACCCTTCCATAAACAATTCCTGCCTGAATTTCACTGAATGAGCCTGAGAAAGCAGGACTAAAGTCTGCGTTTTCGGAAAATTGAAAAGATTTTTTAGAGTAGCCATTATACTGAAGAAAAAAACCATGATGTTTTTCTGGATTTAATAAATATTTAAAACCTAGTCTGTAGGAAGGAATCAAATTATCTAGCTCCATAGTCGCAGAACTTACTAAGATAGTAGATTCAGTTGTGTTAACTGCCCCAAAATTAGAATTCAAATTTAATCCAAGATAGAATTCATTTTTAGGGTAATTTTCTTGTTTCAATTTATTTATTTCAGCCTTTCTAACAAGATTATCTAAATTTTGATTAAAGACTAAACCACTATACATGAAACAGCATACGGTAATTAAAATTTTTAATTGATTTTTTTTTGCAATTATTTTAAAACCTGTTTGAGTGGTTAATCTATCACTTTTTGATAAGTTGATTGCCATAAGAAAGAATATATTTGATAATATTTCACGTAAATTAATTTATTGGAATACGCTTGAAATCAAAGGTACTAGCTAAAATGATAATATTCGTGCGGTTTACCGCACGAATATTATCATTTTAGCTTCAAGTTCTATATTAAACATGGATAATAATGAATTCTATTATTGTTGAAGTTTAAGTAAATTATTTTAGTTTTTTTGACATAAAAATATAAGTTTAGATGTGTTTTATTAGTTAATAAATAAACTTTCTAAATCTTTTGCTATTGACACTAAATGCGCGGAATTTAATGCGTTAAACTGATCTTTCAATAAGTTGATTCTCTTTTCAATTAATCTTAAACTATTTGGATGAATCTTTTCATTTTTTAATGTAATGCTTATCTTTCGCTGTGTAACCCCATTTGATAACATTTTTAAAATTATTTTGTCAATTGGTTTTAATTTTAATAGTTGTTTAGACTTAAAGGGTATTTCTGTTTTTTTTGATAAATAAATTTTATCTTCAGAAATGACTTTTATAGCCTCCTTAAGGTCGTCAACCCTATTCGTTTCTTTACATATATAAGCATCAATAACATGTTGATCTATTAAACCATAAATATAAGATTGTTTAGATCTAATAGAAAAAACAATTATTTTTAACCCTGGTTGTAATGTTTTAATTTTCTTTAATAAAGATATATCGTTTCCAAATTCATTATTGTTAGAAGTTAATTCGGTAACTAATAAATCGAAAGGAATATTATCCAATAAAGCTCTATAGAGTTGAAGGTATGCGGCTTTGTAGCATTTTTCAAAATGTAAATTTTTCATACTCATAGAATTAAGAGTAGCGCCTATGCCAACTCTAACAATTTCAATATGATCTAAAATTAATACTTTTTGAAACATGATTTTTTTTATACTTCAACTCTAGTAAATATTCTACTTTAAAATAATTTGTTTTAGTTAAAATTAAACAGAATTAATATTTACCAACAAATTAATATGCGACATCATAATCGCGCATATTTAAAAAATATTTTTTTTTTGCTTACTTTTGTATTAAATGACTGTTATTACTGCCTGTAAACTAGTTTTAATATTTACAGGAATAAATACAATTATTGAAATAATCATTTTTTTAAAACGCTGTTTATGTCAACATACTGGAAAAATAATTTATGCTTTGTGGTTTTTTTATTAGTGTATAACAGCAATAGCGCTCAAACTAGTTTTGAGATTTCGGGGAAACATTTATTATTTGAAGACGCTATTTCTGGGGAACCTGTATTAGTCTATAACGACTCTATGCTAGTGAGAGGTTTTGATTTTAAAACGCACATAAAAACTAAGTTTTCAGAAAATTTAAATCCTTTTGAGTTTAATTCTTACCAATACAAAATAGACGATGTTA
>Ga0308012_10001639_pt1 | contig 11764 bp, 8 predicted proteins | sample Neamet179_FD_203133 | JGI IMG/M metagenome (GOLD analysis project Ga0308012, IMG submission 203133) | Marine microbial communities from water near the shore, Antarctic Ocean - #179 | ecosystem: Environmental > Aquatic > Marine > Unclassified | place: Southern Ocean | collected 2014-07-25 | reverse complement strand
TCCTTAGTCCATGGCCTTCATGGTTATATAAATACACCCAAACCTGGCTATGTTCACCCAGCGCTTGAGAAGTGTTTAGGTAGTCAACCTTTGTTATATCAAGTTGCACCCTTCGGTAATGGGTTTCTCTGTGATCAAACTTTTCTAGTTCAGATTCAGCCACTGCAAACAACACACCATTGCAGTGCGCCCCTGCCATTGGTCTCGCAGCAACTGCTCGCATACCTGAACCCTTCCAGCCTACCCAAGTGCGCTCTAGCCCATGCACCCGCACTGCTAATGAATCACCTGCTATGCCAGTAATTCGACGACTAGAGCTATTAATTAAGCTACCGTAACCAAAAATATAATGCTGCTTACTCATGAACCACTTGCATCCACGATCTGCTGAGGCAGCAGTTGAATAGTTTGAGTTGGGAACGCAAAATCTGCATTATGCTGGGCTACAATGTCTCCAATCAGACCGAGTAGTTCCTGTTTAATTCCATGAAATTCAGCCCAGTTAGTTGTTTTAGTAAACGTATAAACAAAAAAGTCTACACTGTGGGCATTAAAGGTATTGACGTTTACCATCAAGGTTTTTTGGGTATCTATGGCAGTGTGAGCGAGCAACATTTCTTTAACAGCTAGAGTAATGGCTTGCACTTTGTCTTGGTCTTGGTAGCGTAAGCCAAAGGTTTCGTAAAACCTCCGATTATGCATACGTGAGGGATTTTCTACGGAAATACTGGTAAAAGTTGCGTTGGGTACATAGAGCGGACGCATGTCAAAAGTTCGGATGCGGGTGATGCGCCAGCCAATATACTCAACAGTGCCTTCAATTTCTTTGTCAGGCGAACGAATCCAGTCCCCTACAGAAAACTGGCGGTCCATATAGATCATTAATCCACCAAAAAAGTTAGACAACAGGTCTTTAGCAGCAAAACCAATGGCAATGCCGCCTACGCCACCAAAGGCTAATACCCCAGAAATAGAAAAGCCAAAGTGTTGCATCAACGCTAAAATAGAGGTGATTATCACCGCTGCCTTAACCAGCTTACCCATAGCTTCTACAGTAGTTTTGTCCCACGCATCACGATGTTTTCCGGGTCTGGCCAACATAGCCACAAACACATTAACTAAGCGTATTAAAAACCAAGACACTAAAATAATAAGTAAGGTATCACGTAAACTGACTACAAAATTTAATGTATCTGCGTCAAAGGCATCGCTAACAATACCTACAACCCAAGCTATACCAACAACCCAAACCCCCCAGGCTAAGGGTATACGTGCGGCATCAAGCAGTGCGTCATCCCATTCATTTTCAGTTTTTTGCAGCTGTAAAGCAAAGCGTGAAAATATTTTACGCACTATAAAATTGAATAATAGTACAGCTAATACCAATAGAAATACTTTACTCAACAATAGGGATTGAGACGTGTCTATACCCACGTTTCCTAACAACTGGTCCATCGTGTTCATTACGAATCTCCTATAATTGATGCTTGAGCCGCACTCGCCATAACGGGCACGATGTCCGCCATAATTTGATCCAAACTTCGGCTACTAGCGTATTCTCTTTCACAAATAGCTAACAGGGCTTCACTACTGGAAATGGAAAAAACTAATATGCCGAGTAAGTAATGAAACCGCCAAAAAAACTGTTCATGGGTCATCGGGGGCATGTGTCTACGTAACAGCTTCATAAAGTACATGAATGAAGCACCATATTGTTTCGTAAGATGTTTCCGAAGGTGTCCCTGGGACTGGCTGTAAGCGGTGTTAATAAGGCGAGCGAACACCGCTAAACTATGATGGTTTTGTTGTGCAACTTGCTGGCATGACCTGGCCAAAATACCCAACAAAACTTGTAATTCTTGTTCATCACCCTGCGTTTCTGTGAGGGCCATTTCATACGCACTTAATTGGGTTTGAAGGTTCTTTGTGAGCGGGCCTAAAAAACGATCAGTGACCGCTTGGATTAAACCTTTTTTAGAACCAAAATGATAATTTACTGCAGCTAAATTAACCTTAGCCTTGGAAGTGATGGTTCTCAGGGACGTCTCTACGAAACCATGAGCTGCAAACTCTACTTCTGCGGCATCTAAAATACGATCAATAGTAGAACTTGTCATGGTAATTTCTTAATTGTAGTTATTGTTTAAAACGAACGTTTAAAACTACCACGACTCGATAACCCTAGCAAGCCCATCTATGATAAATCTCCCCTAGTTCCAAAGAGTTAGATCAGTTAACATGACGATTAATATAATACATTAAGTTTAATTAATATGCTGCTCCAATCCCTTAACCGTAACGTATGGCTACTTAGTGTATCTCACATTTTTTCCTTTGCCGGGGCTTCTGTCACTTTTTTCTTGGGTGGAATCATCGGTGCGTTGCTGGCGCCAACGATGACTATGGCGACCCTTCCAGTGGCAGCCTCTGTAGTGGGCACTGCAATAGGCACGGTGCCAGCAGCCATATTAATGAGCAAAAAAGGCCGCAGGTTTGGTTTTATGGGTGCTGCAGTAGTGGCGTCAGGATCAGCTTTAATGGGCGCTGTTGCGATATGGCATAGTTTATTTTGGCTGTATTGCTTCTCTTGTTTAAGTTTGGGAGTTAGCTACGCTTTCGTTCAGCATTACCGTTTTGCAGCAGCGGAGAGCGTAGCCATAGAATTGGCCCCACAAGCGATCTCAGCCATTTTATTATCGGGCATTGCTGGTGCGTTCTTAGGCCCAGGCATTGTTAAATATGCCAATAATTGGATTCCACAACATGCGTTTGTTGGGTCATACCTTGTCTTAGCTATAATAGTGGCTCTGCCCGCCATTATTTTATTTTGGCTAAAAATACCTAAGCAAGGCACAAAAACTATAGGCAATACCGGCAGAACCATAAGACAACTCGGACAGCAACCTGATTTTGTTTTAGCCGTATTCGCCGCAACAGTGTCTTACGCATTAATGGTTTTTCTCATGACGGCTACACCCGTGAGTATGCACGTGATGGATGGGCATAGTATTGACGACACTGGTATTGTCATTCAATGGCATATTGTTGGCATGTTTTTGCCATCTCTTTTTATCGGTAAGTTGATAACACATTATGGCCATAGAACCATGATGGTAGCGGGGATAGGTGCTTTGGCAATTTGTATTGGCGTTAGCCAGGTTAATCAAGCTGTAGCTGGATATTGGGTCAGTTTAGTCACTTTAGGTATGGGTTGGAACTTTCTATTTGTTAGTAGCACCTCACTGCTTATCACAACCTATCAAGAAGCAGAAAAGTACCGTGCCCAAGCGTTTAACGAACTTATGGTATTTGGTGTTCAAGCTATAGCGTCTTTGTCTGCAGGATGGCTTTTAACCACAACTAGCTGGCAGACTATTAATATAATGAGCTTGCCACTTTTGGGGGCCTTATTACTGGTTATTTGGTGGAGCCATCACCAACTCAAACTGCCAAAAAAAGCGCTCAGTTAGCCCAAACTGCGTCATTTACAAACACTGCATTAATGCTGGTTTGCTTTAAGTGCATCTGATCAACAGGCTCTGCCACAATTAAAACATCATCACTGTTTAAAGAATTAAGTTATTGATACACTGTCGAAAACTCTAAAGTAAGGCACAAAGTTATCAGTGCACTCTATAAATACTGGCAACTCGCAGCTACTATCGTGGGGGCTTGTGAAAAATTTAGTAAAATTGGGAGTACAAATATGATGGATGAGAAAAATAGAAAAGTAGCCTTGGTTACGGGGGCGTCTGGCGGCATCGGTCGTGAGATCGCGGAGATACTTCTGGTTAAAGGATATGACCTACTTCTCGTTGCACGTTCTTTAGACAAGCTTGAGGTCATTCAGGCGGAATTTAAAACAATTGCAAGCGCGCGGGATGTTACGGTGCTTCAAGCCGACCTGTCTCAGAGTGGTGCGCCGAAGATGGTTTTTGATTTTACTAATGAAAATAATATTTCAGTCGACATTCTCGTAAACAATGCGGGCGTCGGTATGTATGGTGCGATGGACGAGTACTCCGAAGAAGTGTTACTGAAGATGATCTTGTTGAATACGGTCTCATTGACGGCTCTCTGCAAATATTTTGCGCCTCAAATGAAAGCACGAAGATCAGGAAATATACTCAATATTGCCTCCACTGCTGGGTATCAACCGGTACCGTATGCAGCAGCCTATGCTGCATCCAAGAGCTACGTTTTAAATTACTCGGACGCGATTGCAATGGAGCTAGAAGAGTATGGGGTTTCAGTGTCATGTTATTCCCCTGGGCATACAGACACTGAATTTTGGGATCGCGCTAAGGTAAGTAAAGACCATAAGTTTTTTGGACAAAAAACTCGGGTTTCACCTAAAGGTGTCGCGCAAGGGGCGGTAGAAAAAATGTTTAAGGGGAAGCTTTCTTCCATATATGGTTTTAAGAATAACGTTATGGCATTTGGAAGCGGAATCTCTCCTTTTCGGAAATTGAACGCGCGTATTGCCAAGAAACTTGTTAGCAAATAACAGTGGAAAGTAAAAAATGACCCTAGAAGGGTATAAGACGAATTAAGTTAGCAATTCGGGGTGAGAGAGGGAACTACAACCCAAGGCAAGGAGTATCTAATTAAAGACCTAGTGTTTAATGACACTAGGGGTACAGTTTTTGGTGTTCAAATTTTGATGTTGGGTTTTTGCAAGTGCAGTCAAACGCTATAAAAAGATGGTAAACTAAAACGTAGGAGAGCAGCGCCCAGGCGCCATTAAAAAAGCTAGCAGTAATGTTGGCAAAAGGTACTAATTAACTACCATTTGCTACCAATGTTGGCAGTAACGCATAAGATAAAATGGTGATTGTTAAGGAAAAGTATGCACCATATAATAGACCGAGTCTCTCTGTCCGCAGCATTCAAATGGTTGTTTTTATTGGTTTTTCCTTTCTTCTCAATATCTGTGTAAAAAATTCTGTCCTTGGCTCAATTGCCAACGCATGCTTATACGATTCTAATTTTTTGACGTGAGTGCTCACCCATTATTATAAAAACTAAGCGTAATATTTAAGTTTAAAAGTATAGCTTTATGTTTATTGGTGAAATACTGCTCTGAGCGTTGCCGCCGATTTTTAAAAATGACACATAATATGAAAGAAACGGTTAATATTGTTTGGTTTAAACGTGATTTACGTATCAATGATCACAGCCCGCTGTTAGCGGCTTCTAATTCAGGTCTGCCCCTATTACCATTGTATGTGGTGGAACCCGAATATTGGCAGCAAAGCTTCAGCTCTAGTCGTCATTGGCATTTCATTTATGACTGCCTATCAGAGCTCAACATCGCTTTAACACAATTGGGACAGCCTCTTATCGTGCAAGTGGGTGAAACCTGTGATGTTATTGCACGCCTAAATTCAGAATTTAATATTCAAGCGATATACGCACACGAGGAAACGGGAAATCTTTGGACTTACCGGAGGGATATCAGTGTTAATAAATTATGCACTAGCTTTGATATTCCACTGCATGAATACCCACTTAATGGTGTTGTTAGAAGGCTCAGCTCTCGTGATGACTGGTCAGCTATTAGAAATAAGCGCATGGCCGAAAGAATTGCACCAAAACCCCGTAGCGTAACCCCCTTGTTCAAATACTCGTCAGACCCTTTGCCAGATAAAAACCATCCTATGTTTGGCAAACATTTCGTTGGCACAGTACAGCAAGGCGGCCGCCTTGCCGCAGTTGATGATTTGAGAGGGTTTCTAAAGCATCGGTCCAGTCAATATCTTTACCATATTTCTGCGCCGGGCTTATCGTCCACTCATTGTTCGAGGCTTTCGGCGCACCTTGCCTGGGGAAGTCTTTCTGTGAGGGAGGTTGTTCAATCAACCAAAAAAAGAAAACAACAACTCAACGGGGAAGAAAAAAATCGCTTTGGTCGTAATTTAACCGCATTTAACTCAAGGCTTGCTTGGCGCTGTCACTTTATTCAAAAAATTCAAGATCAACCTGCCATTGAAACTCACTGTATGCACCCAGCCTTTGAGGGCCTGCGTGAGAGTGAGCACGATGATCTAAAATTTCAAGCATGGGCTTCAGGTCATACTGGGTACCCATTCATTGATGCTTGCATGCGTAATTTAATTGCTGAAGGGTGGATCACTTTTCGAATGCGCGCCATGCTTGTAAGCTTTGCTAGCTATCAGCTTTGGTTGGATTGGCGCGTTGTAGGCCATCATCTAGCCGGTTTATTCACTGATTACGAGCCTGGCATTCACTATAGTCAACTGCAAATGCAATCAGGTGTCACCGGTATAAATTCAATGCGGGTCTACAATCCAGTTAAGCAATCAATGGAACATGACCCAAACGGTGATTATATAAGGCACTGGGTTCCCGAGTTAAAAGACCTTCCAAATGCCTTTATTCATGAGCCTTGGAAGTGGGGTAAAAACTTAGTGGATGATGCCTCGTTTTTAGTAGACACTATCTACTCAAATCCTATTGTCGACCACGAATCAACAGCAAAAGAAGCAAAAGAAAAGCTAACGGACGTACGCAAAAGTGACTGTTTTAGAGCTATCTCACATTCTATTTATAATAAACTGGGAAGTAGAAAAAAAAGGGCGAGTAAATCGAAAAAGGTGATTGCTGAAAACCAATTGACACTGTTTTAAACTATGTACTCAACACTATAATAGGGTAAAAAACATGTCGCTAAACCTCAGTTTAGGCCATCAGCTTATCCATTAATCTACTAGTTTACTGTTTAAAAAACACTCTAGTCGAGGCACGATAACGTTATTAGTGCCTAATATACATGAGTAAATCATAGTTTAAGATGCCATTTTTCAATAGTCTATATACCCATCCAACCAATTATTAGAAACATTCTTTTTCCTAGTCATATTGGCGTTATCCAAGTTGACTTATTTAACCTGAAAAACAGGGTTGTACTATAGTATTCCCCCATCATGTTTTGTAACTTGAACCAAATTTTCGCCACCCTTCAACCTGGTCGAATATTAAGTATGTCGAGTTTGGTAAGGGAGTCTGTAACGCACTCCTGCTTTGGTCAACACACCTATTCATTGCGCCATAATTCCTCATCTAAGGCATAGGGAATCCTTTATGGCGGAGAGCAGTCTATGTATCCATAACTGTATACACACCAGAGGGATATTTTGGATATATTAAATTAGGTGACAAATTAAAGCTAAGGATATCTTAGACACTGCGCAAATTTAGGAATCCAGAGGCCCTAGAAGCCTGTATGAGAGACCTATTATGGACTATCGGTCATTATTTTCCGTATTCTTAGAGTCCCACAGGGTGTTTATATTAGATGGTAGATTTAATACTTAGGGTTATTCATTACTGCACTTCAGTCATTGCCCTTAGAAACTTAGGTTGAGCTCAGCCGTGTTATCAATTAAACACAAAAGTGAATATATAAATATATCCGTTTCAAGCGAACTGTTATTGAGGCAACCCACGAGCTACACGTTTAAAAAATAACTTAACCAAGCTATTACTGCGGCCAATAAAGCGGGTCACTACAAAGATTATTTTAACCTTATTGCGAGATATTTTGATCTGAGAACTTTGTTGAAAATCTGGCTGATTATGGATGTTCTTTAAGGTTAGTAAGGCCATACCAATGGCCCACAGACAAAAGTTGCGATAGCCCTGTTCAGTCTTTGGGGTCATTAACGTATAGCTTAAGGCGTCCTGCAGGTGACCATGAGCAATAGCTACCAGCTCCCTTACTCCCCGGTGAAAATCTGGGTTAGTGCGTTGCTTTGATAAATCCTGCAGTTCAATGTTGTACTTACTGAATACATCTTGCGGTAGCCAGCAAATTTCACGACCTTGGTCTTGCCAAATATCCTTGAGAATATTGGTCATTTGCAAACCTTGACCAAAGGATACGGCCAAGGGCATAAGCTGTGCCTTGTTGTGCCTGAGTTTGCTCGAGTAATCGCAGTAGAGCAGCGTCAGCATTTCACCAACAATACCGGCCACATGATAACAATAGTCGTTGAGCGCCGGAATATTAGGCAAACCTGAGTGGGGTTGATGGGCTTGATAGTGCATCATACCTTGCACCATAGTGGCAACGCATTGCTGAATAATGCGTTGCTGGGTTGGGCTAAAGCTACGGAATAAGCGCAGGATACGCTGACTGTTGGCAATTAAATCGAGCTCAGCTGGTGCGGTATCGCGGTGCAGTTGCGGCTGTAATTCGGCTACCCAAGCGGCAGTCGACTCTTGGCTCTCTAACAAGCCTGCTAGTTGGTGGCTAAAATGTCCTTTTAGGACTAAAGCAAGCTGTGGATCATCTTCAATGGTATCGGCCATACGACACCATAAATAGGCATTGCCCACCACCTGTACAAGATCCTTTGACAACTGGGGAATAGTTAACGCGAAGGTACGTGATACCCCCTGCAGAATATAGTCTTGATACTCACTGTCCGTATAGTCACTGGTATCTGTCAGCTGAAATCGTTTCATGGACCCAGTTTAACCGATAATGACCAGCAAGGGTGGGGCTGCAAACCTTAATCTTGAAAATTTCATGAAGATCGATCTTGAGGTTCTTGCAATGGCTATTTTAAACAAAAAAAACGCTCCCCATACTTTGTAATAAATTTGGCATATGCTGCTACTGAATAGAAACATCAGTCATACGCCACAATATGCCTCATAGCTTAATGTCAAAATGTTTTACCACAGACTCTTTGATTTCCCAAGTACCTTTAAACCCTGCATCTACCACAAATGCATCCCCTGGGCCTACGTCCATGGGTTGTCCACCTTCGGGTGTAATGGTGATACGGCCTTCTATGAGATGAACGAATTCATATTCGGCATAAGTCGCATGGTACGTGCCTGGAGTGGCTGTCCAGATACCAGAAATCATACTGCCATCATTGGATGTATGGAGTATCCAAGTTTTCATAGTGGGCGCACCCTGAACAACGGTCCATCCCTCAAGATTGTCACTAATTACCTCAGTTGATTGTTGATTGTCGAGCTTAAACAGATGCTTCATTGAAATAGTCCTTTTTCTGTGCAAATAGATTTATAGATACTACTAATATGAGATCGTCATTGATACAGAAAAATGTCTGGTTTGGCTTCTTCACAGATCACTGCAATGTCATGATAGCCACATATAACCAAACCAGGTTCCTCATTTGCTTTAACTCATCATAAGATATTTTTTAGACCATATGGTTATATAAGCGTTCATCTTATTGGGATTCATAAAAGTCAAAGGTCAAATAACCCAGTAGAAAAATGGAAAGAACGACCAATCAGCCTTTAGTACACAACAGGCGCTTGTAATACTGTAAAAAAGAGTACCTGAATGTTTGACAATAAATTTCATTTCAATTAAGTCAGTGAGTAGCCGTTGCAATGTTGATTTAGGAATACCAAGCGAACTAACTAAGCTATTTAGTGCATTAAGACTATTGTTGTTTCATTCAATTAAAAGAGATCGATACTAAAATCAACCAGTGGTAATTATTGACTGCAGTTGTCACTTTTGTAGTGGAAGATACTAAGCTATTCGCAGTAAAGGAAACTATTTGGGTTGACCAGAACACACCTTTGTTGTGTGGACATGTGAATGAGGTCTAGAGATTATCTTTGGAGTAGGTTGGCCTTGACCTAAACTAACATCTTTAGACACCCACAGGCCAAATATGTCACCTCATTAATTTACAAAGACACTGCACTCATCGATTCATTAATCCTTTATATCGATGTGCCCCAATGTTAGTATTTCATCCATGGATACATAATGGATTTTTCTATGAAATTGACTTTAGGTGAAGCACTAAAGAAGGGTGTTGAAGCGCATAAAAATGGTCAGCTTCAAGAAGCTGAGAGGCTGTATTCTACTATTATAAATGTGCAGCCTAACCATGCTGACGCGAATCATAATATGGGTGTTTTGGCTGTTGGTTTAGGTAAAATGCAAGCGTCACTGCCTTTTTTTAAAGTAGCCACCATAGCTAATCCTAAGGTAGTACAGTTCTGGTTAAGCTACATTAATGCTTTGATGCGACTTGGTCGTTCAGCTGATGCACAACTGGAGTCTTTTAAAGCCCAACAACAAGGATTCACTGGAGGAGCTTTAGATCAGCTAGAGAAAAATCTCACAAAACAAGGCCTAGAGATCAACAATACCCATGCAGTGGTATTGGAGTCTTCTGTTTTGCCCAAACCCAATATTCTAGATAATATGAAAGTCGATCAGGCTTTAAGAGCTGCAAAACGCGCATCTAAAAGTAATAATATTGAAGAAGCAAAGACTATTTACCAAGATATTTTGTATACATTCCCACAAAATAAACAGGCTATTAAGGCGCTGCAGTTGTTAACTGGAGTCGTGTTGGTGGCACAACAAGACCCTTCATCTGAAGAACAACAGTCGATTATCAGCCTCTACACACAGGGGAAATTCAAACAGGCCCTAGCGGATGCCAGTAAAATGTTGGATCGATTTCCAAATTCCTCTCTTCTTTATAATATTACAGGGGCATCTAATGCCGCCTTGGATCAATTCGATGCTGCTGTTATTAGCTATAAAAAGGCGTTAAAGATTACCGCTGATTCACCTGAAACCTATTATAATATGGCTGCTGCTCTCAACGATGGCGGGAATGTGGAGGCTGCCATAGAAAGTTATAGAAATGCTTTAAAGCTTAAACCTGATCATGCAGATGCTTATAGAAACCTTGGTAGCCTTTTTCAGGAAAATCATAGATATAAAGAAGCAAGAGATTGTTTTGATGAATTGACAGATAAATACTCGGTTGCTAAGGCTTTAGAGAGTACGTATTTTTTAGAACATTATGAAGATTTTAATGGCCGTATTAAATCTATCGCAAAAAAGAATTCTTCCAATATTCGTGTGGCGGCGATGAGTTCATTTGCGTCTCATCAATTTAAGCAAAAAGACGCTTATCCGTTTTGTAAAAACCCGAACGAATTCATTACTTTTAGCAATATAATAAACCATATCCCTGATTCTGAGAGGTTTATTGAAACTCTACTCGATGAAGTGAATGAAAGAAATACTGCGTGGGAACCAAGAGGCCATGCGACAGTATCAGGCTTCCACACCTCTGGAAATTTGTTTTCTAAACCTAGCAAAACGCTTAGGACTTTGGAAAGTGTAATTAAAAAAGAACTTCAGTCCTTTTATCTAAAATTTCAATCCCACAATAATGGCCTTATTCAAGAGTGGCCGGCAGAAAATCATATTAAAGCTTGGTATGTCCGGATGTTAAAAAATGGCCATCAAAAGTCTCATATTCATTCATCTGGCTGGGTGAGTGGTGTGTTTTACTTAAAAACTGTAGAGTCTCCACAAGAGCATGAAGGTGCGATTGAATTTGGACTACATGGCTATGATTATCCGATAAAAAATGAGGATTATCCTCGGCAAATTTATCAACCATGCAACGGCGATATTGTGCTTTTTCCGTCATCACTTTTCCATCAGACTATTCCAGTTTTAAAAGATGTTGAACGATGTGTGATTGCTTTTGATTTTAAAAGACGTTGAACGATGTCATTGCTTTCGACTTTCTTAAATGTCGCTGGCAAAGCCAAAACTTGATTTGCAATCAGCGCATTTTCGAAACGGCACGAGCATAGCTATATACATTTAGTTTGAGCAATTAGGTCTATATTCTTGATCGCTAAGGCCTAGTCTGATGCTCTCGTTGGTGAGGTAGAGAAAACATATGATGTAGAAAAACCCGTTATA
>Ga0308012_10001637_pt1 | contig 11781 bp, 8 predicted proteins | sample Neamet179_FD_203133 | JGI IMG/M metagenome (GOLD analysis project Ga0308012, IMG submission 203133) | Marine microbial communities from water near the shore, Antarctic Ocean - #179 | ecosystem: Environmental > Aquatic > Marine > Unclassified | place: Southern Ocean | collected 2014-07-25 | reverse complement strand
TAGTTTACGCGTTGACCAACCAGTACGGGTATCGCCACCTGCAAGCATAACAAAAGCGGAATTGTCAGTCGGTGCCGTTTTAAACCATAGACGATCACCGCAAGAATCTCCTTCACAAACACGGTAATACACCGCTGAATTTTCTTTTAGCTTGGTAAGTCGAACAAATGAGCTTTTAAAATTAGTACCATCAAAATCTTGACTATTGTTTACCGCTTGCTCTGACCAAGTGCCCTCATCGGTTGAATAACCGTATTTCACTGATGCTACTTCACTGGAATTGGTTTGGCTAAAGCCAATGACGGCTTGGTGAGCGGGGTCTGCATCCCAAACAAGACGATGATAATCAATGTCTGCAGATGCAGTACATGAAGCCATAACGAGTGCAAGCACAGGTATTTTAGCCGAGAATAGTTTTGTTTTGAACATGATTGATTTTCCTTTATTTATTATTATTAATTATCGATGTACTGTTGATAATTTGACCGGAAATGTTGCAAATAACACTCTATATTAGAACTGAATTGTGGTCAATACTGTTGTCAATGTTAATTTTTAGTTATGCTTAGGTTGCAAATTCATCATGGTTTTATCACTGAAAATTAATAACTATTAGTGGGGAAGGGGATAGAATTTATCGTTGGTTATTACGGTGGTTATTATTCTGGTTAATGACCGTTACTACAGAAGCAACTGCCATTGCCAGTTTTTGGTAAGTCACCTGCCAATTGCATAACCATGTTATTAACACGGTAATCAATAAACTCGGTTAATCCATAGAATTGACCTACGCTTGAATCAAGATTTTGTTCGAAGTATGAAGCGCCATAAAAAGCGCTAGGATCGTTAGCAACATGTTCACGAATTAAATCAGCAATTTCAGTCGCTCGTATATTAAATGTATTACTTGATAAAGGACCATCATACTAAATATGACAGTCATTTATTCTGCACTGTAAAAGTGCTTCCGCCCCAATTTATACCACCTAGAACTTAAATAATAAATAGATCTTGTTTTAATTAGAAGTACAAAACATTAAGCTTTTTAACTATCTGAAAATAATGAAGTATTTATTTTTATTAACAGAGTATAATTAATCTTTAGTGGTCTATAAAATGCATTGTCTATCTTATTCGTAGATATTAGGTGTTTACACGTAACCATACTTTATATTACGTGCCCTTGAACTTCACCATAGGAAAAAAAATGGATTCAATACTTGTCATCATTGCTTTGTCATTGGCCATGGCTAGCGTAATCAACATAGTTTTAACTAAATTCTCTATTTCTCACATTATTGGCTACATTATTACTGGCACCGTTGTGAGTAATATTTTCGATTTTAATGGTAGTGCGAATCTTCACTCGCTTGATCTGATCGGTGAGTTTGGTATTGTATTTCTTATGTTTACTATCGGCTTAGAGATGTCTTTTGCTAAGTTAGATAAAATGAAAAAGTTAATATTTATTAATGGCTTTTTACAAGTGGCGTTCAGCTCGGTCATTATTTTTATAGCAGCATTTTATATTTTTAATCTTGGAGCTACTTCGTCTACAGTCGTTGCACTTGCGTTTAGTTTGTCTTCAACTGCAATTGTTTTACCTTACTTAAAAAAATCTAAAGATATTGTCACTCCCTATGGGGAACGTTCAGTTGCTATTTTAGTTTTTCAAGATTTAGCGGTGATCCCCATTTTATTATTGATGAGTTTCCTTTCAAATAATGAATTATCAATGACAGATGTTTTATTACAAACACTGTTGTATGCAAGTGGCATTATTATTTTTATGTTTACCTTGGGTAAAAAGCTTATTACTTGGTTATTACATTTTTCGTCAAATGCAAGAATGGAGGAGTTGTTTTTAAGCTCTGTATTTACCATCGTTTTAGGAGCATCATTAATAGCGCATGAAATGGGGTTTACCTATTCTTTAGGGGCTTTTATTGCAGGTATGATTATTGCTGAAACTAAGTTTCATATAAAAGTTGAATCGGATATTGCTTCATATAAAGACTTACTCTTAGGCGCGTTCTTCTTTTCTATTGGGACAAAAATTGATTTTGGTTATTTTATAAGTAACTTGCATTGGGTATTAGGTACCTTGTTACTAGTGATGCTGGTAAAAGCACTTGTTATTTATGCTTTGATGAAGAGACAATCTAATAAAAGTGATTCAATTAAATCGGCAGTGGCTTTATGTCAAGTCGGGGAGTTCTCTTTTGCTATTTTTGCTTTGGCACTTAATCAAAATATCATCGCAGAAGATTTAGGCAGTTTCCTTATACTTATAACGGTACTGTCTATGATATTAACGCCATTTATGGTGAATAATATTTATAAATTGGCTTCAATTTTTGTAGTTGAGTTTTTTGAGGCAGATAAAATTGATACAGTAAAAGAGACGAATCATACTATTGTTTGTGGTTTTGATGTGTTAGGTCGAATCGTCGCTAAAGAGTTAACAACACGTGGCGTAACCTTCTTAATTATTTCTGATAATTTACAGCATGTATTACTTGCAAGACAACGAGGCTTTGATGCCTATTTTGGGCATTTAGATAAGCACCCCGTTTTAGAGTCATTAAAAGTAGAGCAAACCAGTAGCATAATTATCACGGTTAATTCATTACACAATAAACAGATAATCTGCGAGGCGGTACTTAATTATTACCCTGAAGCCAATTTAGTGGTTAAAGTGAATACGTTTGAAGAAAAGGAAGCCTTGTTAGATATAAAAATCAGGTCATTTGTTCATGCTGATCAAGAAACAGCAGCACTGCTTGTTAAACAAAGCCTATCTTAAATGTGGTGCTATTCTAAGTTAAAGTTGTGTGTTTTTATTTAGTTTTTGATACTTAGTGTTTGATATGTAGTGATTGATGATGCCAGTAGTCTCGGTATCATCAATTTATAAATTTAATAAAATAACACGTATTATGCTGTCAGCATTTTACGGCGTAAGTAGGCTATTTGAGTTTGATGTGGTAGATCTTTAGGGCAGTTATCTTGGCAGCCAAGTAAACTCATACAACCAAAAACTCCATCTTCATTACCTAATACGTGATAATAATCCTCGGCAGTACGCGTATCTCTTGGATCTAAGTCAAAGCGTGCTAGTTTCATAAAACCGACAGCACCTAGAAAAGTGTCTTTCATTGCTTTTGTCGCGCAAGCGGCCACACAACAACCACATTCTATACAGCGGTCTAACTCGTAGATAGCTTCTGCTAATTCGGGTTCCATTCTTGTTTCGATAACATCAATTGATACCGCATCCTTTTCTTCATGTAACCAATTTTCAATGCGTTCAGACATCTCACGCATGAAAGTACCAGTATCAACTGATAAGTCACCAATGAGTTTAAATGCGGGCAAGGGGTGTAAACTGATAACCCCTGAAGGAAAGTTCTTGGTTAACGTACGGCAACCCAGTGTTGGTTTTCCGTTAATTACCATAGCGCAGCTACCGCAAATACCCGCGCGACAAACAAAGTCGAATTGTAAATCATGTGCTTGATGCTCACGTATTTGATTTAGGGCAATAAATATTGTCATACCATCAGTTTCAGGCAAGGTATAACTCACCATTTTAGGCGTATCGCCTGTCTTTTGAGGATCAAAGCGGAAAATGTTAAATGTTAATAATCGGCCGGTCATGCGTCTTTTATCCCTGTACGTTGGTTACGGTTTAAATATTTTTCAGGTAACTCATATGGCATTAATAATGCCTGTAATTCATGGCGATTTAGATGTTCATTTTCGGCAATAAGTTGGTTAACCTCTTTCATCCTCGATTCTGTATTCGGATGCTGAATAATCTCACTTTTACCATAACCTCTGCTCCCTGGTGGAAGTTCCATAGTCATAATATCGAGCGTTTCGTAACTGATCTTTAGCTTGTCATCACGCCAGTGAAATAATGAACGTTTTAACCAATCAGCATCATTGCGTTCAGGGTAATCTTCTCTGGTATGTGCACCGCGACTTTCGGTTCTATTTAATGCACCTTGAGTCACCGCAATGGCAAGTTTCAACATTTTACGAACATTAAGAGAGTCAACTAGCTCTGGGTTAGCGTGTAAGGATTTATTATTGATGAATAAAACCTTACTTTGTTGGTAAAGCGTTTCTAGTTCTTGCAGCGCTTCGGTTAACGGCAGTTCGCTGCGAAAAATACCGACTTTTTCACTCATGATTATCTGCATTCGTTTAATAAGATCCGTTGCATGACTTCCTGAGGTTGCAGTAACAATGGTATTAATTTCATCAACCTGTTGTTGATAGAATCTTTTCACGGTTGCTGTACTCAGTTGTACTTCATTTTGTTGGCAGTGCTCAACAATGTGCTCTCCTACTATCATTCCTGCAACTACGGCTTCTGCGACTGAGTTACCACCAAGTCGGTTAAAACCATGTAAGTCCCAACAAGCGGCTTCACCTAATGAAAATAATCCTTTCAGGCCGACACTTTCACCATTTTCGTTGGTACGAATGCCTCCCATAGAATAATGCTGTGTTGGCCTAACTGGAATTAAGTCTATTGCAGGGTCTATACCTAAAAAATAGTGACAAATATCTTTAACTTCGCGTAGGTTTTTTTCAATATGCTCTTTACCGAGCTGAGTTATATCAAGCCAAAGGTGATCTCCGTAAGGGGAGGGAACGCCTTTACCTTTTCGAATATGTTCAGTCATTCGACGCGACACAACATCTCTAGACGCCAGTTCGGCCTTTTCAGGTTCGTAGTCTGGCATAAAACGGTAACCATCTACGTCACGTAAAACGCCGCCATCACCTCGGCAGCCTTCGGTTGTTAAAATACCTGCGGGGACAATTGCCGTAGGGTGAAATTGAACGGCTTCCATATTAGCTAGCGGTGTTTCTCCGGTTTCAAATGCTATCGCTGCACCATCGCCATTACAGAGGATCGCGTTGGTGGATATTTCATAAATTCGCCCATAACCACCTGTTGCTATTGTTGTAGCTTTTGCCACAACCGCATAAATTTCCCCCGTGACCAAATCACGTACAATAGCGCCATAACAACGTTTATTTTCGTGAATAAGCGCAATGGCTTGTTGTCGCTCTAACACTGGTACACCGAGTGAAATAGCTTTGTTATCCATGGCATATAACATGCTATGACCTGTGCCATCAGAGGTGTAGCAGGTACGCCATTTTTTGGTGCCGCCAAAATCACGCGAGGTAATTAATCCATGATCTTCCTTACTTTCAGTGATACTTACCTTTTTTGCGTTAGCCACATATTGATGTTCACCTTGTTTAACACGGCTCCACGGTACCCCCCAATTGGCTAATTCACGCACGGCTTTGGGAGCAACTTGACAGAATTTACGGGCAACCTTTTGATCGCACCCCCAATCAGATCCTCGAACGGTATCTTGAAAGTGTATATCTTCGTTGTCACCTTTGCCTTTAACAGAAGAAGCAAGGCTTGCTTGCATACCACCTTGTGCTGCAGCCGAATGAGAGCGTTTTGCGGGTATCAGTGATAATACTAAAGTACTTAGCCCTGCTTCTTTACTGGTGATGGCAACACGTAATCCGGCGAGACCTGCACCAATAACTAAGCTGTCGGTATATTCAATTCTCATGATATTCCTGCTCCAATCTGGTAGTAAGTGTAAAGTGTGAGCAAGCCTATTAGCAGAAATGAAACTGAAGCTATCTGTTTTAGTCGGTTGAGTGCTTTACGGCGTTTGGCTACATCGGTATCTTTACCCATAAACCAGCCCCACTTAACGCACAAACGATATAAACCTATGGTTGAATGTAATTCAGCGGCGATCAATAAGGGTAAATACAACATCCAAAAACCTTGGCTTTCTATACGAATAGAAGAGGCTATTGGTCCGATGGTATCAGGCTGTGCAAACATTACAAAAAGGTGAGCGGGTACTAAAAACATTATAGCGACACCGCTTATTGCTTGTATTCGCCAGTTCTTTGTATCGTTATGAGGCATTAAATGGATATGTTGTTGTAGTTTTTTCTGCTGCCGCCAATTTGATGGAAACTTGCGCATTGCAAGTACCGCATGGATCACAATTAATACAAAAATAGCGACAGCGACAAGGGAAACAAGAAAAGGGTATCCCTCACCATTAGCTGTTAGAAATGAGGCTTCCATGGTATGTGCCACAAAAGCCATAGCATCTTGACTAATAATAATGCTAGAAACCAACAGTAAATGAACCCAAAGAAATAAACCGAGCAATAAACCACTCAGACTTTGCCATAAATCGAGTTTCGCTTGAGCCTTCATTAGATGTTACCTGTTAGTTTTAAACCAGTTAATTACAACTATAGGGAATATATGGGGAAAGACATTGATTTAAAATAAAAAAGGTAAGGGTTTTAATTAATGTTCATAAAATAAGGGAAAAATACAAGCTCCTTAGCAAAGACAATAAACTTTCAGTAGGTAATTAACCTGAACTCTGGATAAGAAAGCTTGCCAATAACGCCATTTTAACAATTATCTGCGTTATTTTTACTTCCAAGCCAGCTATTGGCTCGTAAAAAAGCCTTGATAACCACTAAAATCACATCACTGGTCTTTAAAAAAATATTGTTGTTATAATTTTAAAAACTTACAAGAACCTTATTCAAACATCAGGTTAATTATTCACTTGGTTTTAATGAGTCATTGAATGATCGTTGTTTTAACGTCATTAAAATAAATGAAATTGTGGCATATAAAATCACTAGTAACCATAGCTGTGACCTGACTCCAACCAAGTTATCAATACTGTCACCCATCTGGTTTAATCTTAAAAAACCATTAATAGCAGGTGTTGATGGAGAAAACTGGGCAATTACATTTATAATCGTGGGCATGTTTGTTGTAGGCCATATAAAACCGGCCGAAAAGACTAAAGGCAGAGAGCTTAATAACACTATTAGTGTCGCCAATTCTTTTCTTGGAATTAATAAGCCAAGTATTGTACCTAAAAATATAACGGACAGTAAAAATGGAAAAACAAGTGACAGTAAATCGGGAATAGTCGCTAATCGGCTAATACCATAATATTCAAAGCTATAACCAAAATAATAACTAAGTAGCGCTAAATAAACGGCAAACATAATACATGAACGAACAAGTAATATTTTCCAAACGGGTTGTGTAAGCCAGTAACTTGAGTGTAATGCTGAAGAAGGTTTTAGTTTTACTTTGTCCTCAAATTGACCCGCAGTAACTAAGCCCATAGCAATTAATAAAGTCTGATGTAATATTAATACAAAGACTGCAGGTACAATATAGTTCAAATAACCCAAACTAGGATTGAATGTAGGTTTAAGGTTCATACCAATAGGAGTAAATTGTGAGGAAGCTAATGCAATGTTATCTCCCCGTATTACCATTCGGCTCACTTTTACTTCAGCCGCTAAAGTCGACGCAGAGCGAACTAGTCCTTCAACAACAGTTCCATACACTAAAAAATACGATGCATTACCGGCAAAAAGTAAATGGGGACTTTTCTCTAAAAGTAAATCACGATAAAAATGTTGAGGGATAAGTAAAAAACCGGTTATATCACCCTTAACGAGCAAAGCTTTAGCTTCCTCAATATTATAGATTTGTTGTGTGATTTTAACTTGAGGCGTGGCATTAGCCATTCGTTCGATCGTGCGACTTAATTGGCTATTATCCAAATTAATGATAGCTATTTTTTGCTCTGTTGGCGTTTGGTTGATATAGGGGAGGGGATACAGAAATGAATAAATTATCACGCCACCGAAAACAGTAACCAAGAGTGGGATATTAGTAAAAATAGCATAAAACTCACTACTTATTAGTTTTTTCCAAGTCATTAGTTATAACCTTTTTTGTTATTTTTATTATCACTTTGTTTGTCGGTTGTATAACTTTTTAACTTTAAACTGTTTGATTTTTTACGCTTTTCAAAGAGTAATTTAGTAATATATAAACAACTAGAAAAAGACACTAACGCCAACAAACTGTTAGTAGTGTTTATAAATGAACTGCCATAATTGACTTGCTGAATTTGTATATTAATATAATGGCTTATGGGCAATAAGGCTCGCCAAAATTGAGCCAAAACTGGCATATCAGTTGTCGGGAATGTAACTCCCATAAAAGCAAACGCAGGTGCTGCGAAACCAGCAACTAAACTCATTGCCCGTGTTACATCTAAAGTGATAAAAAATAATAAAGTTGCAACACTTGCACAGGCTATTACCAAAAGAAATTGAGCGAATATAAGTAAAAGCCAACTACCATGCATTGGCCAATGTAATGCGCCATAAAATACACTAATGTAGATAATTCCCTGTAACCAAAAAACTAAAATGTAAGGGATTAACTTTATTAATAGATCTGAGAAATGAAGGTTCTCAATCCAGCTTTCTAACGTAGTGTTTCGCAAAGGTGTAGCTAAAACAATAACGGTTGTTGCAATTATTAGAATCTGCCACATAGCTGGAATAACTGCAGCAACGAGGAACTGACCATAATGTGTATTAGCATTAAATAAAGGGGTGATTTGATAAGATATAGGCAAAGCTTCACCTAAGGCTTGTGTTACTTGACCATGAGCATTTACTAAATTTTTTAGTGTTTCTAGCTGAGCAACATAAGTGCCATGTGCACTTAACAAGGCAGAACTGACTAACTTACCAATTAAAATAAATTGGCTGTTATAAAAGGCCGTAACTTGAGGTGATTTACCTAACAAGGTGTTTTTCTCTAAAGCATGTGGAATAATCACAAATGCATAGATAGATCCTTCTTTTAGTGCCGTATCCGCCTGCTCTGTAGAATTAAAGTGCTTCACAACCGACAACGTCGGGCTAGCGCTATAATTTCTTATGAGTGAACGAGAGATTGAACTGTTGTCTTTATCTACTACCCCAATAGGCAAGTCGTGAGCAATACCTGTGGAAAATACTCCCCAAATAATAAGCGCGAGTAAAACAGGTACCCAAAAGAGTAATGCTTTTAACCAAGCGTCTCGACAAATTAATTGCCATTCATTTTTGATGCTTTGTAAAAAACTCAAAGTATTACTCACTAATCCCTGTCAGTAATACCGTCATACCAACCCTTAATAAAGGGATATACTCTAAAGGTCTGGCTTCAACTTCGAATGTTCTCATATCAAACCCTTGAGAAGCATCAGTTGCACGCCAGGTAGCAAAATCACCCATTACAGAAATATGAGCAATTTCAAACGTAAAGGTTTGGTCTCCTAAAGCAGGGATGTTAACTTCAATTTTTTGACCTTTAGGAAATTCTTTTAATGTGTCTTCTCTGATATGAAAAATAGCCCATGCATCATTGATATCTACAAGAGTTACAACAGGGAACCCTGCGGGGGCAAGTTCTCCTTCATGCAGCAATACTTGGCTAACTTCACCATTATGCCAACTATTAATTTTGGTGTCAGCAATATAGGCTTCCACTTCAGCTACAGCGCCGGCTGCCATATTTTCTTGTTCTTTGGCTGCACGTTTCACTTCATCTCTAGCGCCTTCTTTAGCCATTGCATAGAGTTGATAAGCTGAACTCTTATTATATTTTGACGCTTGCCATTGTGTGTAAACTTCATCACGTTTTTGCTCTGAAACAATACCATCTTCAAAAAGATTATTAATTCTTTGATATGTTTTTTCCATTAACTCATCAGCAGCTTTAGCTTTTTTCCACTGAGTTTTCGCTGAGGATATTTCTTGAATTCTGGCACCTTTTTCGGCTTGTTCAGATAAAGCGCCAGCAGCTCTTTCACCTGCTTTTGCTTGTTGAAGTTTTGCTTGTATTTCAGGGCTTAATAAGGTGAAAATCATTTGTCCCCGAGAAACCTTATCTCCCTTTCGAACCAATACTTGTTCAATTCTCCCTGGTACTTTTGAGGAAACACTATAATTTTGAGCTTCAATCTGTCCTTGTATTCTTATCGTTAGAGGTTGATAAGCTTGATAAAAAGAATAAATCAACCAAAAAGCTATAAGTATAGCGACCAGAGCAATTGGCCATATTTTGTTTTTATTTTGTGTATTGGACATTTCTATTTAACCTCTATACCTTGGTAAGATTGATAATGTTTAAATGTATTAATATCAGAACTCAATGTGAGCAACTTCGAAAGCGATATTACATACTGATATGCAGCAACAAACCGTTGGGTTTTAATACTTGCGACATAAAGCTCTGCATCTACAACATCAACCGAAGTTGAAACACCTTGTTTAAAAGCTTTGCGACGTAATAATAGATTTTCGTTAGAAAGCTCTAAGCTAGATTTAAGGCCTTGATATTCTTCTAACGATTGATTAGCTTCACGGTATGTTTTTTCAACCAGTACAGATAAGTCTTGTATGGCTTGAGCTTGTAGATATTGAACTTGCATTACAGCGCTATGTGCCGCTTTTGTTTTGCCTGAACGACCTGAAGTATTAAGAATAGGTATTTTTATACCAATACCTACCTCCCAATCAGGGGCAATTTGAGACGCTAAATTGTCTTCTTCATACAAATTGTAATTACCGTAAAGGTAAACTTCAGGATAGTATTTTCCTTTTTCAATTTCAATTACACCTTTTGCTTGTTCTTTTTTAGTATTAAGCATTTTTAATGCAGGAAAGTTAGACAATGTTTTATCGATAAAAAGAGGTAATTCGGGTAACTTTTCATTTATAAATAAAGTGGTTGAGGGCTCCGCTTTATCGTCGATTTTTAACAACCTTGCTAATGCCACTTGAGCGATTTCAGAATCGCGAAATGATTTTTTAAGTTCTACTTGGGACTTATTTAATGATACCTGTGCTTGCAAACGCTCTAACTTATTTATTTGGCCTTGTTCTTCTAATTTTAGTGAGTTTTCATAATGCTGTTTTAAACCTTGCTCTACTTCTACTCTTGTTTTTAGCACTTGATCTGACAATACGACTGCAAAATAGTATTTAACCAAGTCTTCAAATTTCTCTAATTGTTTCATTGTGAGCAAAAAGCTAGCTTCATCATGTTGTGCTTTTGCTATTCCTTGAGCAGCACTGACTCTACCGCCGGTATAGATTGGCCAAAGAGCACGTATTGAACTCGTGAAAATATCACGTTCAGTTAAAGTAGACGTTAAAAGGCTATCTGCGTCAGTTGTTGAGATATCTAAAAGCTGATTAATATCACTAATAGGCATACTCCCAATAACATCAGAAGGTTTAATTCTCACAGCATGATCTAGTCGCGTGTAATTTGCACTTATTGAAATATTAGGAAGATATAAATCACTTGCAGCGTCTTGTAAATGTCCTGACCGTTCAATATTTTGTTTTTCGGCAGCTAAAGCATCACTTTTTTTAAGTACTCTTTGCCATGCCTCATCAAAAGAAAAGGATTGGGCCATAACCTGTGTTATTGAACAACTGAATACGATTGTTAAAAGGGGAAGTGAAAATAAAGACTTATTCATTTTATAACCTACATTTTATGTTTATTTTACGCTTTCGGTAAAGTTTAACAAAAGATTGTTTGGGCTTATTAACAGTAATCAATCTAATGGTTTTATGCACGAGTTATTATTTGCGTACTATGTTATAGCTTATTGTATTGTAATGGTATATCAATTTATTATGACATACATATGCTTGGACATGTCTAAAGCTATTGTTACAATAATACCTTAATGTTTAAATATTAATTATAGGTAATGCATGCGGTTATTATTAACGTCACTCTTATTGGTACAACCAATATTAGCTCCAGATGCCTACGCTACAGGGCTTAATTTCAGGGAGTCT
>Ga0308012_10001632_pt1 | contig 11807 bp, 14 predicted proteins | sample Neamet179_FD_203133 | JGI IMG/M metagenome (GOLD analysis project Ga0308012, IMG submission 203133) | Marine microbial communities from water near the shore, Antarctic Ocean - #179 | ecosystem: Environmental > Aquatic > Marine > Unclassified | place: Southern Ocean | collected 2014-07-25 | reverse complement strand
AGTGTCATTACGAGAGTCTAAACTTTTAATAAACCATTTTGCTTCTTGTAAATTAGCTCTTATAAATTGTCCATCATCAGTAGACGATTTCATGGTTTTAGACATTGCTGCATATTGTTTATTTATAGATAATTTAGGCGCAGTATCCGAATTTAATTCAACTATCCAACGACCATTTTTCTTTTCAACGGTTACATCAGGAATGACATATTGATCATCGCCTTTCACTATTACATCACCAGGGCGAGGGTTGAGGCTTTGAATTAAACGCATTACTTCACGAAGCTGATCTTCTTTTAATTTGGTTTTCCGCATTAATTGTCGGTAATCTCGATTACCGAGCAAATCAATATGTTCTTTAATAATTAATTTACTTTCTTTGAGGTATGGAGTGTCGTCACTAAATTGATTTAATTGAATGAGTAAACAATCAGGAATTGAGCGTGCCGCGACACCAATGGGGTCAAACATATTAATACGTTTTAATACCGCTTCTACTTCATCAAGTTCGAGTCCTTCAGTACCAACGCTATCCAAAATTTCTTCTGGAGACACGGTTAAATAACCAGCATCATCAACCGCTTCAATAATAGCAATAGCAATAGTTTTATCGGTATCTGAAAAGGGAGTTAATTCCATTTGCCATAATAAATGACCTTGTATGGATTCAGTTGTTTCACCTTGATAAGTATAATCATCCGCGGGACTACTTACAGCACCAGTATTGGATACGCCTGCACTGTAACTTTCTTCCCAGGTTGTATCGATATTCAGCTCTTCGGGAATATCACTTTTTTCCATTGCTTCAGCTGATGTGATTTCGTCAATGTTTGCCACTTGGTCTTCACTACCGTCGCTTTTGACTTGCTCGCTTGTAGTTTCAGGAGTACTGGCAGCAAAAGCTTCTTCGAGATTATTTTTATCCGTTGAGTTTTCATTTTGAGAGTTTTCATCTATCTCAAGCAAAGGGTTACTTTCTAATACTTCTTGAATTTCTTGTTGTAACTCTAACGTAGAAAGTTGCAATAGCTTGATCGCTTGTTGCAACTGGGGAGTCATTGTTAAGTGTTGTCCAATACGGAGTTGTAGTGTTGGGCGCATCTAGGTTATATAATTTCCTATTTATTATTCTTAGTGGTTACGTTTTATTAAACTATTTTTCTATTAGTGACTATTGCTAGTGTTATTAACTTACAACTTATCGTATGCCATAAATTAAAGCTTAGCCTATAACTCAATGTATAGAGTAACTATAGCGTGAATTGTTCACCAAGGTATACATCTCTGACTTTTTGATTAGCAAGAATTTGATCTGCATTGCCTTGTGCAATTATTTCCCCGTGACTAACGATATAAGCATGCTCACACACATCTAATGTTTCTCTGACATTATGATCGGTAATTAATATACCTATGCCACGTTGCTTTAATTGTAATATGATTTTTTTAATGTCGCCAACCGAAATAGGATCTACACCCGCAAAAGGTTCATCTAATAAAATAAATTTAGGGTCAGCAGCTAATGCTCGGGCAATTTCTACACGTCGTCTTTCACCACCCGATAAACTCATACCAGTATTATCTTTAATATGACAAATGTGAAATTCTTCTAATAAATGTTCAAGTTTTTCGGCTCGTTGTGTCTCAGTAAGTTCTTTCCGTGTTTGTAATATGGCCATGATATTATCAGTAACGGTAAGTTTTCTAAAAATTGAGGCTTCCTGGGGGAGGTAACCAATACCACTTCGCGCTCTTTCATGCATTGGAGCTAGTGTTAAGTCTTCACCGTTAAGTGTGATAGAGCCATTATCGTTTGGCACTAAGCCAACAATCATATAAAAAGAGGTCGTTTTACCTGCGCCATTAGGTCCTAACAAGCCAACTATTTGACCAGCCTCAACTTGCAAACTGACATTTTTTACTACTTGCCTACTCTTATAGGATTTAGATAAGCCATCGGCAATGAGTGTACTCACTGGACTTTTCGTTTCTGAGCTAGTTGTCACTGGTATCACCTTCTTTGTCAGCTAACGTATCAGTTACTACTTCAGTTGCTTTTTCTGCTTTAGACTCCTCATGAAATTCTTTTTGTTTCTTTAATGCGGTTGGTTGCAATATAGTAGTCACAGATTGGTTATTTGCGCTCTTTGCTTCTAATTTTTCACTTGATGTATTGTAAGTAATCTCATCACCACTGACTTCACTACCCGCCTGTTTAACCAGAGCATTACCCGAAACTGTAATCATATTAAACGTAGGGATATAAGTTATTTCGTCAGCTTGTAAGCTAATTAAACTACCATCTTCAAGTTTTTGTTGAAAAATTGCGGGTTTACCTTTCGCTAAATAGGTATCGTTTTCTTCCCCTGTTTTTTTATCGAGAGTACTAAAAACTTTAACAATGTCAGCGGTAATATCGATAGAGCCTTGATTAATACTAACATCGTCTAAATAGCTGGCGATTTTATTTTTAAGGTCGGCAGATTGTCGTTGTGATTTAATGGTTATCTCTTGCTCTAAATCATTTTTAGCTGCGTGGGCATTAGCCAATAAGAAAAGACTAGAAGAAATGGCAATAGCGCTAAAAATATTGTTGAAAGAGCACTTAAAGGTGCCTTTAAATATAGGGTTTCTTAAGCTCTCTTTTAAATTAACTTTCATCATTTTTTTTATAAATAGTGTGTTCATGCTGAGTAATGGTCATCTGTTTAGTGTTTAAATCGATAATTAATCCTGAGCCGTAAATGGTAAAGTCTTTTCCGACCACAACCACGTCTTGCTCTGAGCTAATGATATTTGTTTTTAAGTCTAATGCTATTGTTTTACAGTGTATTTCTTTTATTAAACTATCATCTTCAGTTGCTCGAATATGTACCTGTTTTTTGAGTTCAACACGATTATCTTTGTATAGTGTTGCCTCTTGTGCGCTTACTTTCCATGGATTAGCGTCTTTTTGCGGATAAAGAGTGTAATTCGGTAGTTCAAAATAACTAACTTCCAAATCTGAATAATGCTCCATTCTCTCCGCTTCAATAGTATGTGATAATTTTCCGATATCACTATAAATTTTACTTTTTAGGTTTTCAGCGATAAAGTCAGGCCGTTGTTCATCAACAATTAACGTGTCTTCTTGTATTGATGCGCTTCGCCATTCCATAACACCATAAATTAGTGCGCTGAGTAATAAGACAAATAGCGCGAGGCTATTTAATCGGTTCATACACTAGCGCCTGATGCATTGTCTAGGGAGCCTTGACACTGCATTATTAAATCACAGGTTTCTCGCACAGCACCAAAACCACCTAATGTATAGGTGGTATAATCTGCTGCATTTAAAACTAGCGGATGCCCATCAGCTACACAAATACCGAGGCCTACTGCTTTTATACATTCTAAATCTGGAACATCATCACCTATATAAGCGACTTCTTTAAGATCAACGTCTAATTGTTCAATAAGTTCAATGAGAGCAGGTAACTTATCTTCTTGGCCTTGAACAATATAGGCTACATTGAGAGCTTTCATACGATTTGCGACTATAGCGGAGTTTCTACCCGTAATAATCGCAACATCAACACCACTAGACCCTAAAGCTTTTATGCCAAAACCATCTTTAGTGTGAAAAGCCTTAAGCTCTTCGCCGTCATTTCCTAAATATATCCTACCGTCAGAAAATACGCCATCAACATCACACACAAGTAATTTTATTTGTTTAGCGGTGGTTAATATCTCATCCTTTACATTGCCATATAACGTATTCATTAAAGTACTCCAGAACTTAATAAGTCATGCATATTCATTGCACCAACTGGTTTGTTGTTATTATCGACAATGATAAGGCCATTAATTTTTTTATCTTCCATTATTTTTAAAGCTTGTGCTGCCAACATATCACTTTGCGCTACGCTTGGCCTATGTGTCATTACTGTTTTGATACTATCACTGTGTATGTCTACTCTATTATCTAGTACTCGGCGAAGATCGCCGTCGGTAAACAATCCCACGAGTTGTTTGTTATTATTAACTACAGCAGTCATACCTAAGCCTTTTAATGACATTTCAACTAAAGCATCTTTGATTAAATCGTGTTCAGAAACTACTGGCACTCGTTCGCCTTTGTGCATTATATCACTGAGACGAAGTAATAAGCGTTTACCTAAACTTCCGCCTGGGTGTGATAGGGCGAAATCTTCAGCAGTAAAGTCACGAGCATTTAATAAGGCAACAGCTAATGCGTCGCCCATAACTAAGGTTGCTGTTGTACTGGATGTTGGTGCTAAACCTAGAGGGCAGGCTTCAGCGGATACTTTTATACAAATATGTCTATCGGCCAATTTAGCTAGCGTTGAGTTGCTATTACTTGTCATAGCAATTAACTTGGCGCCTATGCGTTTTATAACTGGCGTAATGGCAAGAACTTCGTTTGTTTCCCCTGAATAGGAAATCGTCAAAACCACGTCATTACTGGTGATCATACCTAAATCACCATGACTAGCTTCTCCAGGATGAACAAAAAATGATGGTGTACCAGTACTAGCAAGTGTCGCCGCAATTTTACCGCCAATATGCCCCGATTTACCCATGCCAATTACGATCACACGACCTTTACAATTAAACATAAGTTGGCATGCAAGTTCAAAATCATCATCTATAAACTGTAATAACTCACCAATGGCTTGTTGCTCAATCTCGATGACATTTTTTGCTAACAGTTTAAAATTTTTCATAATTATTAATTTATATCAGTTCTTATGATGATAATTGACTAAAAAGTAATACTTGGTAAGCGATAAAGCTTAGCAGTAATAATGCGCCTTTTGCACGGGTAATTCTAAAGGCTCCAACACGACGACTAAAACATAAAACAAAAAGTAGCAAGGTAACACCTAACATATAGGGCCCATCTCTACTGGCCGCTTGTGGGTCAATATTACCAGGAGAAATGAGTCCCACTAAAGGTAATACGGCTAAAATATTAAATATATTTGAGCCTATGATATTACCTAACGCTAAATCATTTTCTTTCTTTATAATACTCATAATGCTAGCGGCTAGCTCAGGCAAACTTGTACCTATTGCAATGATAGTTAAGCCAATAACTAAGTCACTAATACCATATGCTTTAGCTATGAATACAGATGAATCAACTAAGAAGCTAGCACTTAATGGTAATAAAATGATACCAACGGTTAACCAGAGCAAGGATAGCTTCATATCAACCGCCTCAGCAACGTCTTGTTCAGCCTCAATTATTAACGGGTCGTCACTTGGTTTACCTTTGGTTTTCTTCAATGTAATAACAAGTAACGTAACAATGTAAATGACAAAGCCAGACATTAAAATAATGCCTTCAACAAAACTAAAGTTGTTATCAATAAGCATCCAATAACCAAGGGCAGTTACAGCTAATATTAAGGGGATTTCACGTTTAATTGTTTGTGATGAAACGGTTAGTGGTTGTAATAGTGCGGTAATACCGAGTACCAAGGCAATATTGGTAATGTTTGAACCAATAGCATTACCAATGGCTGTATCTGGATTACCTTGTAAGGATGCAGTTGCTGCCACCATCATTTCTGGTGCGGAAGAGCCCATGGCAACAATGGTTAAACCAATTATCATGGGTGAAATACCTAAGTTTCTCGCTAACGATGAGGCGCCAAAAACAAATTTGTCAGCGCTCCAAACTAAAGCAACAAGGGCGATAAGTAATATAAAAATTTGTTCTAGCATTGATCACTCCGAAGTTAAGTGTAAATTGTCACTGGTTGTTGAACAAAAGAGAAGTAAATAATGTCAACAAAACTAAAATAATAGACTTTTGTCGTACTTTTAACCGAAAAAGATCAATTTCTTACAATTTAGCATCATGAACTTACATCTTTTACGGTGTTAATTGATTATTTCTAATGAAGAATTGTAATTGCTCAGGTAAAATCAGGGTCTATTAAAAGTTATATATTGTGGACTTTGGCAATAAAAAAGCCGTGACGTTGAATGATGACAAAATCTGAACCTGAAATACAATTGGTTGAAATTGAAAACCTTACCTTCAAACGAGGTGAGCGTGTCATTTATGATGATATTAGTTTGTCTATTCCTAAAGGGAAAGTGACAGCAATCATGGGGCCAAGTGGCATTGGAAAAACAACCTTGTTACGCTTAATTGGTGGTCAAATTAAACCAGACAGTGGCAATATATTTTTCAATGAAAAAAATATCCCTTTGTTATCTCGTTCCGAGTTATATGAAGCGCGAAAGCAGATGAGTATGCTTTTTCAAAGCGGCGCGTTATTCACCGAGATGAGTGTGTTTGATAATATTGCCTTTCCAATTAGAGAGCATACTGAATTATCTGAAGATATTATCGAAAAAATAGTCTTGATGAAACTAGAAGCCGTTGGCTTACGCGGAGCAAAGTCTTTACAACCAAGTGAACTTTCTGGTGGTATGGCACGTAGAGTTGCATTAGCACGCGCAATTGCTTTAGACCCGGAGTTGATTTTGTATGATGAGCCTTTTGCCGGACAAGATCCTATATCTATGGGGGTTATTGTACGACTTATACGTTCATTGAGTGATGCACTAGGATTAACCTCTGTTGTGGTTTCACATGATGTTCCAGAGGTCATGAGTATTGCTGATTATATTTATATTATTGCTGAAAAGAAAATTATTGGGCATGGAACTCCTGAGCAAATACGCCTTGATACTTCACCTTTAGTTCAACAATTTGTGAAAGGCGAAGCCGACGGCCCTGTTCCTTTTCATTATGAAGCGAAAACGTATCGTGATGAACTTATTAAAATACCGCCAGGGAGCGTGAGTTAATGGCACTTTTTCAAAATACTAGTTTTCAAGGCTCTAGCTTTAAAAGCTCTAGGTCTAAAGGTAATAAGTCGTGAAGCAGTTACGTTTTTTAGGTAAACAAACCATAGACCTAATAAGCGGTTTAGGGCGAGCGGTAATATTACTGATATCTGCGTTAATACATATACCTAATATTCGTAAAGGCACGCCTTTATTAATGCAGCAACTTTATAGTGTTGGCGTTTTATCTTTATTGATAATTATTGTGTCGGGAACTTTTATTGGCATGGTGCTAGCCCTACAGGGATATACCATCCTTGTAGGATATGGCGCAGAAGCAAGTTTAGGACCTATGGTCGCATTATCACTGTTGCGAGAGCTTGGTCCAGTTGTTTCCGCGTTGTTATTTGCAGGCCGAGCAGGCTCTGCATTAACAGCCGAAATAGGGCTAATGAAAGCGACGGAGCAATTATCAAGTTTAGAGATGATGGCTATTGACCCGTTAAGACGAGTTATTGCACCACGATTTTGGGCAGGGTTTATTAGCCTCCCTTTATTAGCGGCTATCTTTTCTATGGTAGGCATCCTTGGCGCTCACGTTGTTGGCGTTGATTGGCTCGGCGTAGATAGCGGCACTTTTTGGTCGGTGATGCAAGACCAAGTTGACTTTGATAAAGATATCCTTAACGGTGTCATTAAAAGTATCGTATTTGCCTTTGTTGTTATGTGGATTGCCGTATACAAAGGATATGATTGTGAACCAACTTCTGAAGGGATTAGTCGAGCGACTACTTCAACGGTTGTTCAATCATCATTATTAGTTTTATTTTTAGATTTTATTTTAACAGCGTTAATGTTTGTAAAGTAATTATTGCACGTTGTTTTTTTGGTCGAACGTTATTTAGGTCGAATTTTTTAATTTTTATTTTTATTTCAATACAAGGCGTTGGTGAAAGACATGGTGTCTAAGAAAGTAGAATTATGGGTAGGTTTATTTGTTGCGTTAGGTATTGCAGCATTATTAACATTGTCGTTTAAAGTCGCCGATACGGGTATTGGGGCTGGGGGTGAAAGTTATCAACTATATGCTAAGTTCGATAATATTGGAGGCTTAAAAGTACGATCTCCTATTAAAGTCGGTGGTGTTGTAGTTGGGCGAGTTAGTGATATATCTCTAGACGTAGAAGATTATACTCCCGTTGTAACACTTGATATTTACGCAAAATATAACCAATTCTCAGAAGCAACCTCTGTGGCAATATTAACAGCGGGATTGTTAGGTGAACAGTATTTGGGTATACAACCTGGTTTTGTTGATGAATCGGTTGATACTTTAGTACCGGGTGACTTTATCGAAGACACTAAACCCGCTTTAGTATTAGAAGAATTGATAGGACAATTTTTGTTTAGCCAAGGTAGTGGCGAGGAGTAAATAAGTGACTATTAAAAAGTATTATAAAAATAAAGTTTATTTTAGTTTGGTAGTGAGCCTAATTGTTGGTAATGCTTTCATTAGCCTTGCTGTTGCCAAAAGTGATACTCAGGAAACTAAGTTACCTTCGAAGGCATCTATGGTGTCGTTAGAAAAAACTGTACTCCCAACAGAGCCAACACGTACATTAGTTGATCAAAGTAACCCATACAGCATGATAAAAGGTGCTGCAGAAATAACTTTTAAACGCTTTGCTAATGAAGCTCAAGGCATAAAAACTAACCCTAACTTGTTAAAAAAGATAGTTAGAGAAGAGCTGATGCCTTATATTAATTATAAATACTCGGCCTTGAAAGTCATCGGTAAACACTTAAAAAAATCGAAAAAAGAAGATGTTGTTGAATTTTTTCCTGTTTTTCGTGAGTACTTAATTACTTCTTATGCACAGGTTTTTACCCTATATGATAATCAAGAAGTACAATTTGAACCTGAAAAATCTTTTAAAAACAAAAAAATAATTGCCGTTAATACACGTATTATCATGCAAGGTAGGGATAATATTGATGTTGCTTTTAAAGTTAGACTCAATAAAAAAACTAAACAATGGCAAGCATTTGATATGGTAGCCGAAGGTGTTAGTTTACTTGATTCAAAGCAAGCTGAGTTGGGTGGCATCATCAGACAAAAAGGTCTGCCTTATGTGACTGAATTGTTAAAGAAAAAAAGTAATCGAGATATTGTTTTTAAAAATAGTGGTAAAAAGAAAGCCATTACAACGATTGAAAAAACTAATAAGGCTGAATAGTGAATAAAGCGAATATAGTACTCAATCATGGTATTCTCGCTATTACTGGTGAGTTAAGTCGTTACAGTGTCGCATTTATTGAAAGCAGCGAGTACGTTAACTGGTTTGTACACAGCGCAGTTAACGTCGATTTGAGCCAAGTGAGCAAAGCTGACACTGCAGGACTAGCTTGGATGTTTTATCTTTTAGAACAAGCAGAACATCACTCTTGTCAGTTAAGCTTTAGCAATATACCTGATAAATTAACTAAACTAATTACCTTAAGTGGTGTTGATGGTTTATTGCCTATCATGTGTGATTAGTACCGTAAATAATAAATAAAGGAGACTCGCTTGGAAATTAGTGAAGTAGAAGAATTAGTAAGTAAATTAATAAATGATGCGCTAGAACTTGATGAGATACATGTAAAATTTGATGGTTCTCAATGCCGCATTAACGCAATAAGTGATATCTTTGATGACTTAAGTCGAGTTAAACGTCAACAAGCGGTACTTAAGCCATTAGCGGATATTATCAAAGATGGCACAATTCACGCAATTTCGGTGAAAACATTTAATAAAGCACAGTGGCAACGCGATAAATTATTTAACAGTTAGTTTTAACTCGTAATAGTGTTACTAAATTGTATTTTTAATGCCTAGTTTTTTACTGCTGGGCATTTTTGTGTATACTGGCTCGATATTTCAATCCTTTTTTAATTAAGTAGTGGTTATTTTGGACGCATTTAAAGTTATTGGTGGTAACCCACTTCGCGGCGATGTCGTGATCTCTGGAGCAAAAAACGCTGCTCTTCCTATATTAATGTCTGCGCTATTATCAAAAACACCTGTTGTTTTTAGTAACGTACCGCAACTCAATGATATTTTAACAACAGTTAAGTTATTGGGGCAGCTAGGGGCTAAAACCGAATGGCTCAGCGAAAACAAACTTATGATCGATGCTAGCAGCATTGATGTTTGTCGTGCACCTTATGATTTAGTAAAAACTATGCGTGCTTCAATTTTAGTACTCGGTCCACTACTTGCTCGTATGGGTCATGCTGAAGTTTCTTTACCGGGTGGCTGTGCTATCGGAGCTAGACCTGTAAACCTTCATATTCAAGGTTTAAAACTAATGGGAGCCGATATAACCGTTGAAGACGGTTATATCGTTGCTAAAAAGAAAGGTCGCTTAACTGGCGCGACTATTCTCATGGACATGGTTAGCGTAACAGGCACAGAAAACTTAATGATGGCCGCAGCACTAGCTGAAGGTATTACGGTTATTGAGAATGCAGCTCGTGAACCTGAAATTGTTGATCTTGCTAATTGCTTAATAAGCATGGGTGCTAAAATTAGTGGCGCGGGTACAAATACGCTAACTATTGATGGCGTTAGTGAGTTATGCGGTAAAGAGTATGCTGTAATGCCTGATCGTATTGAAACAGGTACTTTCTTAGTGGCTGCTGCAGTAACTCAAGGCCATATTAAATGTTTGAATACTGACCCTACAGCTTTAGAGGCGGTAATGAGCAAGTTGAAAGAAGCAGGAGCTTCTATTACAACGGGTAAGGATTGGATTGAGTTAGAAATGTCTGGGCCGGCTAAAGCAGTCAATGTAAGAACTGCGCCTCATCCCGCTTTTCCTACCGATATGCAAGCACAATTTATGACAATGAACGTTTTAGCTGAAGGTACCGCGACGGTAATTGAAACTATTTTTGAAAATCGATTTATGCATGTACCTGAGTTACAGCGCATGGGGGCAGATATTGCTTTAGAAGGTAATACAGCCATTATTAAGGGGGTAAAAACTCTTAATGGTGCCCAAGTGATGGCTACTGATTTACGTGCTTCAGCAAGCCTTGTAATTGCGGGGCTAGTAGCTAAATCACCAACTCAAGTTGATAGGATTTATCATATTGATCGTGGTTACTTATGTATTGAAGGCAAACTGCAAGCCTTAGGTGCTGATATCACACGCATCAATGTAGACTAATTATTTAACTTTATACTTATGTGATCCAGTTGTAACACATAATAGTATTGATTAACTACCCTAATTAAAAAGCTAGTACTTTAATAAGTTCTAGCTTTTTTTGTATTTAAAAAATGACATAACTTCTACTTGATAGTTTTGAGCTTGGTTTGGTCATTGAAATTGAAAACAAGGGTTGTAAATGAGTTTCATGTCTTTGATTATAAATAATTTACTGATGTTGTAGGTAATAATGACTGGTTAGAAGAATTAAGTTTTAGAGGGAAAGTGTTGGCTTTTAAAAGGTCTTCAATTGATAAAAAAAGAACATAAAAAAAGGACATCCAATTAAGGTATGTCCTTTTAACATCTTTATATAAGTTAATTAATAACTTATATAATTATTGCAAATTAAAGTGCAACGATGTTTTCAGCTTGTGGACCTTTTTGGCCATCTGTAACTGTAAATTCAACTTTTTGACCTTCAGCAAGAGTTTTGAAACCGTCACCAACGATAGCGTTGAAATGAGCAAAAACGTCTGGACCGTTTTCTTGCTCGATAAAACCAAAACCTTTAGCTTCGTTAAACCATTTTACTGTACCAGTAGTAGTAGACATAATATGTATCCTATAAATATTTAAGAGTAATTGTGCTTATACTTGAAAAAACAAGTATATAGCGGGTTTGCTAAAAAGAGTTGATATTACTTATAAATCAGGACGTGTTACAGATATCTTATCTAAAGTAAGCATGAGATAACATCGAAATGGTGTACAAAAAAATAAACTAACTTCAAGCTGGGT
>Ga0308012_10001629_pt1 | contig 11817 bp, 9 predicted proteins | sample Neamet179_FD_203133 | JGI IMG/M metagenome (GOLD analysis project Ga0308012, IMG submission 203133) | Marine microbial communities from water near the shore, Antarctic Ocean - #179 | ecosystem: Environmental > Aquatic > Marine > Unclassified | place: Southern Ocean | collected 2014-07-25 | reverse complement strand
GTAAGTATTACCTCATGTCCTTCTTTGGCAGCATCAATAGCACCTTGAGTCCCACGCCAAGACATCACGGTAGCATTAGGCGCAAGACCTCCTTCTAAGATTTCATCCCAACCAATTATTTTTTTGCCTTTACTATTTAAAAATGTTTCGATTCTGGCAATAAAATAACTTTGCAATCCCTGTTCGTCTTTTAAATCTAAATCTTTGATTAATTTTTGACAATGATCACATTCTTTCCAATGTTTTTTTGGCGCTTCATCACCTCCAATATGAATGTATTCTCCTGGGAACAAATCAATCACTTCAGTCAATACATTTTTTAAAAAAACAAAAGTCTGTTCATTAGGACAGTAAATATTAGGGAATACTCCCCAAGTTGTAGCTACCGGAACCTGTTCGCCACTACAACCTAATTCTGGATAAGCACTAATTGCAGCCTGAGAATGACCAGGAATTTCAATCTCTGGAATGATGGTTACTTGATGTTTTTTAGCAAATGCTACAATTTCTTTAACATCTTCTTGGGTATAAAAACCACCGTATTTTTCACCATCATATTTTATAGGAGCATCATTAAAATGACCCATTAAGGTTTCTTCACGATAGGCGCCAATTTCAGTTAATTTTGGATATTGTTTTATTTCAATTCGCCAACCTTGATCTTCTGTTAAATGCCAATGAAAATAATTCATTTTAAGCATCGCCAAGTTTGCAATGTATTCTTTTACAAACTCTTTTGGAAAAAAATGCCTTCCAACATCTAAATGCATCCCTCTATATCTAAATGTAGGAGCATCTTTAATATAAACTTGAGGAATAGAAAATCCTTTTTCCTGAAATCCTTTTTGTTTTTCTAATGATATTGGCATGAGTTGCCTTAGGGTTTGTATGGCATAAAATGCACCTGAAGCATCTTTTGCTTTTATAATTATATCTGAATCGGAAACAGATAATGCATAGCCTTCTGAAGGCAAAGAGTCGTCTTTTTTAATTACAATGGTTGCTTTTTCTTCTGAAGTATTTTTCAGTAAAATAGCACTTCCGTTTTGAATATAGTTTACTAGAAATTCTCCAGCAACAGTAAATTTTTCCTCAAAGAAAACGGTAGTGCTTTCGGTTATTTTAAAAACTCCTTTTTTTATTTCTAACTGTTGAGGTTTCGGAATTAATGAAGGAAATGGCACAAGATCAGCAACTTTAGGAGATTGGCATCCCGAAAACAACATAAAGCCTACGAATAATAAGGGATAAATAAATTTCTGCATTAGTTCTGGATAAATTGGTTGAGTGTTTTAAAATTGACTATTGGCACTACTTTAGCATCGGTTTTAAACTGAATATATTTTGAAATTCCAGGGAGTACATCGAAAAAATTATCCTGCCAAGTTCCTCTTTCTTCAGAAAATAAAAACACATTTTTTTGTAAAGTTTCTGAATTCAACTTTATTAAAAAGCCATCCTTGTTTTTAATGATTTCAATAGCTATTGGCTCGTTTATTAATTTTAAATCTTTGGGTTTAGCAAAATAATAATAGTATTCAGATTCGCCAAAAGTTATTTTTAAAAAAGTATTGTTATGATCAAATTCTTTATTTTTAAACTGGTATTTATAAACAATTGTACTGCTATTTATTGGACTTGCAACAAGCGCTACTTCCTTAAACAGAACGCTCCCATTAAAACCTAAATGACTAATTACAAGCGTATCTTTAATTTCAGAAAAGGTGTCATTGACAATATATACCTCTAATTCATTCTCGTTTTTTGAAGTTGAAATAATAACATTCTCAAAAGCTTTTTTCGCTTGATAATGCAAGGCCTTCCAATTTCCCAAACCATCAATACTTGACCAAGAAACAGCAGGCCAACAATCGTTTAGTTGCCAATATAATGTTCCCATATTGTATGGTTTTGCTCTTCGATGTGCGTAAATCCCTTTTGTGATACCATAAGCCTGTAATACCTGGCTCATATACACATAATCTTCTCCTTTACGGGGAACAGGAAAATCCCGTTCCATATATTCACTTATCAAAGTAAAACCACGAGCATGTTTTTGATGGTTAGCAAATGAAGGATCACTTAAATTAATGGTATCTAATTCTGTAAAATATTTAATGGCTTCATAACTAGGAAATGATTGAAATCCAAACTCACTCATAAAGCGAGGTACTTCCTCTTCAAAATGCTCAAAAGGATATCCATCATGCCAAACCCACCAATCATGGGCATCTCCTTCAAATTGATACCGATTGTCTCCACGCCCAAATTTGGGAGAGCTTTCCCAATAGGAAAGAGAAGGATGTAAACTATCAACCACACGAGGTAAAATATGATTGAACACCGCATAATACCCCTCCCAGATTTCTTGTTGTTGCGCTTCCGTTTTACCATCTTTCCAGCCCCAACGATACCAACCTTCACTATTTTCATTATTCCCGCACCATAATGCAATGCTGGGATGTTGGCGTAATCTTTTTACGTTTTCAATAGCTTCTTGTTTGATGTTTTCTAAAAACGCTTCATCTCCTGGATACATGGCACAAGCAAACATAAAATCTTGCCAAACCAAAACCCCTTTTAAGTCGCAAAGTTGATAAAAGAAATCAGCTTCATAAACTCCTCCTCCCCAAACACGAAGCATATTCATATTAGCATCCACTACATCATTGATAAGATTTGAATAATCTTCTTGATCAACTTCAGGAAGAAAAATATTTTGAGGAATATAATTCGCACCTTTCATATAAACGGGCTTCCCGTTAAGTTTAAAATAAAAACCTTCCCCTATGGAATCTTTTTCGCTTATCAATTTGATGGATCTGATTCCTAATTTTTTTGAAAATGATTCTTTTTTATAACCATCATTTAAAAGCTCCACATCAATATCATATAAAAAAGGTATTCCTAAATTATGTGTCCACCAAAGTTTTGGATTTTCAACGTTAAAAGGAATAGTATATTCAGTCTGTTCTGGAGAAATTTCAATCTTAGAAATAAACGTTTCTTTGTTGTTATGATTAATAATTTTAACAGAAATTTCTTGTTTTTTTTGGCTGTGAATAGTTAATTCAGCTGAAATATTAGCGATGGAATCCGAAATAAAATTCGTTTTAAGAAACACTTCTTTAAACCGAATATTTTCATAAGAAACAAGACTAATATTTTTAGTAATCCCCATTGTTTTAATCGTTGGCCCCCAATCCCAACCATATTGAAATTGTGGTTTTCTAGTAAAAACTCGAGGAGCTTCTGGAAGTTCGTAATCTAGCTTCTTACTTGCTGTTTTTTCAATTGAATCGGTAGCTTGTAATTTAATTTGTAAAACGTTTTTCAATTGTAAAATATCACTTACCTCTATTTCCCAGCTTCGGAAGGCATTGTTCGTGTTTAAAATTAAACTATCATTTAAAAAAATGAAAGCATAGGTGTCTAAACCTTCAAAATGCAAAAAATGTTTTGATTTTAAGAGGGCATCTTCAGCTACTAAAAAATGAGTTTTGTAAAACCAATTCCTTTCAGAAATCCATTGTATAGAATCTTCATTGTTAGCTTTAAATGGTTGTGGGATTTTTTTTAAATTTAATAAATCGGTTTGCACCGTACCTGGAATAGTTGCAGGCATCCATAAAGAATCTCCTTCTTGTAAAAATTTCCAATTTTCCGATAAATTTTGACGCTCAATATCAGTTTTAGATTCTTTACAGGAAATAAAAAACAATATAAAAAGCAAATAAAAAAGAGAAGTAAGCTTCATCATACTAGAAATTACATACTGTTAAATTCATATTCTCTTTCCACTTTGCAAATTCGCACTTTATACCAAGAATACCATTTGTTTTTGCCATTCACTTGCGCTTTCAAAACCTATATATCCAGGTTGTTTTTGGGCAAGATGTTCCATAGTATCCGCCATATCATTATACCCTTCTAAATTATCGGTTTGTTTGTTTGTAAAAATAACCGCATAATAAGATTTATTCATTTTTGTAGATTTTTACAATTAACGCCCCTTGTGCATTCATATGCGCACGATACATTCCAGCCGTATTAAATTCCATAGCAATATTTCCATCTTTATCTATTGCGACAATACCACCATCTCCACCTAAATCTGGCACTTTTTCTTGTATCACTATTGTAGCAGCTTCTTGTAAAGAGATTCCTTTATATTCCATCATTGCCGAAATATCATGAGCTACCATGGCTCTGATAAAAAATTCTCCCCAACCTGTTGAAGAAACAGCACAAGTTGCATTATTCGCATACGTTCCTGCGCCAATAATAGGAGCATCTCCAATGCGATTCCAACGTTTGTTAGTCATTCCTCCAGTGGAGGTCCCAGCAGCTAAATTTCCATTTTTGTCTAATGCTACACATCCTACGGTTCCAAACTTGGAATCTTTTATAAAAGGATCTTCAAATGATAAACTTTTATAGTGTCTGCGCAGCTCTCTTTCCTTTACTTTATAAAGCGATTGCATTCTTTTTTCTGTATAAAAATAGGAAGGATCTGTCATTTTAAAACCTTGTTCTTTAGCAAATTCTTCAGCACCCTCTCCAGAAAGCATTACGTGTGGAGAGTCATTCATAACCGATAATGCTAAGTCGATTGGGTTTTTAATATGTTTAACTCCTGAAACTGCTCCAGCATTAAGTGTTGCTCCGTCCATAATCGAGGCATCCAATTCGTTGGTTTCTTCATTGGTAAAAACCGCTCCCTTTCCAGCATTAAATAAAGGGGAATCTTCCATAATATTTATAGTAGCAGTTACCGCTTCCAAAGAAGTACCTCCGGTACTTAATATAGTATGACCTATTTTAATTGCTTCTTCAAGTTTTTCTAAATAGGCAGTCTCTAAAGAATCGGTCATATTTTTTTTCAAAATAGTACCAGCGCCCCCATGAATTACAATTCCAAAAATTTCTTGTTTTTTTGAGTTGTTTTTAGAAGAAATTTCACCTTCAGAAGGATTATTACAGCTTAAAAATATAAAAAACACGATTAAAAGCGTTAAAATTTGCTTCATAAATGAAATATATTATAAAAAGCTAAGATAAGCTAAAACCATTGCTACTACAAAGCTCATAAAAAGTAAAACATAAAATGCATTTAATATTTTTTTGTACTCGCATCAAGTCTAAAGCCTGACATCCCCGAATTATGAAAACGAACCTACTTATTATTGTTTTATTGCTAATTAAAACGGTTCTTATTTTTTTACTCAACTTTTCTATAGCTAATAAAATTACTTTTTCAATTCAATCATTTAACGTATTTTTACCTAAACTAAGATAAAAATACAGCTATGGCTATCGCAAAACCTTTTAATTTAAACAAGTGGATTGAAGAAAATAGAGATTTGTTAAAACCTCCTGTTGCCAATAAAAACTTATATGTAGTTTCTAAGGATTATATAGTAATGATTGTTGCAGGACCTAATGCGAGGAAAGATTATCACTTTAATGAAACCGAAGAGTTATTTTATCAATTAGAAGGAAACATTCAAGTTAATATCCAAGAAGACGGTCAAAAGCGAGAAATGAAACTTGGACCTGGCGATATGTTTTTACTTCCAGCAAATATTCCTCATTCTCCCTTAAGAGCCGAAGGTTCTATCGGTTTAGTGGTAGAACGAGTTCGAAAAGGAAAAAACCTTAAGGATGGCTTAATGTGGTTTTGTAATAATTGTAACCATAAACTTTATGAAGTTTATTTTGAACTACAGGATGTAGAAAAAGATTTTCAACCACATTTTAAAGAATTTTACGCCTCAAAAGCATTGCGAACCTGTAATAATTGTAGTACCGTAATGGATACAGATTCCCAATTTATTGGAGATTAACTCCAGCTATCTTCATATAAAAATTAAAAAAAGCTAACTAGCTGTTTTTTTCATTTTCCAATATTCTTTAAAATCTTATAAGGAATTCGTACCTTTGTAGACTAAATTTAGAACAAAAAAAACAAAAAATATGGCTACCGTTGCAAACGCATTTGGAATTGAAAATGCATTAGAAAAATTAGGAGTTAACGAAATAAATAAAGGAACTTCAACTGGAAGTAACTGGTTTTCGGAAGGTGAAATGATTTCATCGCATTCACCTGTTGATGGAAAATTAATAGGTAAGGTTACAACTACATCTCGCGAAGATTACGAAAAAGTTATCAAAACTGCCCAAACCACTTACAAAGAGTGGAGAAAAGTTCCAGCACCTCAAAGAGGAGAAATTGTACGTCAGTTTGGAAATAAATTAAGAGAATTAAAAGAACCTTTAGGTCAATTGGTTTCTTATGAAATGGGAAAATCATTACAAGAAGGTTATGGTGAGGTTCAAGAAATGATTGATATCTGTGACTTTGCAGTGGGTCTTTCTAGACAATTAAACGGTCAAACAATCCCATCGGAACGCCCAGGTCACGTTATGCGTGAGCAATGGCATCCAATTGGAATTGTTGGTATCATTTCAGCATTTAACTTTCCTGTTGCTGTTTGGGCTTGGAATACTGCGCTGGCCTGGATTTGTGGTGATGTATGTGTTTGGAAAGGTTCTGAAAAAGCACCTTTATGCTCTGTTGCTTGTCAAAATATCATTGCAGCTGTTTTAAAAGAAAACAACTTACCAGAAGGAATTTCTAGTATCATCAACGGAGATTATAAAGTTGGTGAAATGATGACCACTGACCATAGAGTTCCCTTGGTATCGGCTACAGGATCTACAAGAATGGGAAGAATTGTTGGTGCTACTGTTGCAGAACGTTTCGGGAAATCATTATTAGAATTAGGTGGTAATAATGCTATTATTATTACTCCTACTGCCGACTTAAAAGTTGTGGTGCCTGGTGCTGTATTTGGTGCCGTTGGTACTGCGGGACAACGTTGTACTTCTACCAGAAGATTGATCATTCACGAATCGGTTTATAATAAAGTAAGAGATGCAATTGTGGGTGCTTATGGACAAATTGTTATCGGAAATCCATTAGATGAAACCAAACATATGGGGCCATTAATCGATAAAGATGCGGTGAATGCTTATTTGGCTGCTATTGAAAAAGCGAAGGCTGAAGGTGGGACTATTTTAGTAGAAGGTGGCGTTTTAGATGGTGAAGGATTTGAAAGTGGTTGTTACGTAAAACCAGCTATTATTGAAGCTGAAAACCATTTTGAAATTGTACAACATGAAACATTTGCTCCTATTTTATACTTAATGAAATATAGCGGAGATGTTGAAAACGCAATCGATATGCAAAATGGAGTTGCTCAAGGATTGTCTTCTGCAATTATGACTAATGAAATGAAAGAAGCGGAGAAGTTTTTAAGTTTTTCTGGATCTGATTGTGGTATTGCCAATGTAAATATTGGTACTTCTGGTGCTGAGATTGGTGGTGCTTTTGGAGGTGAAAAAGAAACTGGTGGTGGACGTGAGTCTGGATCGGATGCTTGGAAAGTATATATGAGAAGACAAACCAATACGGTAAATTACTCAGATGAATTACCTTTGGCTCAAGGAATTAAATTCGATTTGTAATAATTTTTTTATAAAAACAGAACCCTGCTAGTTAATATTAGCAGGGTTTTTTATTAGTGATCTATTTTTTTGTTGACCATAGCTATCTGTTTCTATTTTCACTAATAAATCAATATGCTTTTTTGCTTGTCATTAAATTAGTCTTGGGAATAATTATTTTGTTACAGTGAAAGAATATTGAAAGGAGGTTTTTGAAAAAAACTTAATTAACTATACTTCATTTTACGTAAAATTCGAACTGTTTCTTTATAAGAAGCATAGACAGCATCCTCTTGATTTTTTAAAAATGGCTTTGCTTCATATAGTTTGTTTTTTGCTTCTGTAAAATCATTTAAAAAACAAATAAGATAAGTAGCGGGAAGGTTTTTTAAATCTTTCTGTTCAGAACCGTTTAAAGGGATTTCTTTTTTCAATTTTTCTATAATGGCATTATTTGCATTGTAAATATGATATAAGGTACGTTTGTTAAATTGTGGTGGATTAAAGAGTAAAACCGTATCCATTTGGTACGATCCGTTTTCATTAAAAGTGATAATAACTTCCTCTAAAGGATAATATTTGTAGCGGTTATTCAAGCCTAAATGAACATATTCTATAATTCTAAATTCATGTTCATTATAGCTAATACTTACTTCATCTAAATTTGAATAAAACAAACGAACTTGTTCATTTATAAGTTCAATATCTACCCTAGAATAATACGATTCGTCTTTTACTTTTTTAATAGTTCCAGCCCAACAAACTACAAATTGTTCTTTAAAAACATGATAAAATGATGGTAAATCTTTGTGTTTTTCATTAATAAACTCGATGACTCCATCCAGTGTATGCTGTATGTTGTTTTTGGCTTTGTTTTCTATAGATTTTATAATTTCAGAATTAACATCTTTAATGACAATGTCAAAATCTTTAGGCATGGAGATACTTCCATCCCTCATAAAAATAGAACCTCCCCAATATTTCCATATATTTTTACGCAAGGAAGTGATTTCTTCGGTAGGTCGAATCGAGACCAATCCCACCACTTTATGGTCTGGTAAATGAGGAAAAGCTACATTTTCATACATAATTAGAGGAGGATTTGTTAAGTATGCATTGATGAGGTTTTGAATTTTACTATCATCAAAAAAATCGACTCCATTAATGGCATTGGTTTCATCTTCTACTCCAACAACAATATAACTATTGTTTTTTGGGTTGCTATTACTAAGCGCACAAACGTGTTTTAGAAATTTTGCCTTCCCTTCTTTGGTGCCTAATTCAATTTTTCGTTTTTTATCATAAAAGCTACTCTCATCATTATGAGCGAGTAAGTTTTTAATTAAAAGACGTTTATTAATCAAGGTTTTATTTTTTATTTACGACGGTACTTGAAGCTTGATCTAATGCCATCACTGTTAAATCTGCAATATTTACATGAGCAGGTCGGGTAACTGTAAACCAAATAATCTCTGCGATATCGTTAGCTTGTAAAGGAGTAAACCCCTGGTATACTTTAGAAGCCTTTTCGACATTACCTTTAAACCGAACCTCACTAAATTCAGTGGCTACCATTCCCGGATTGATGGCTCCTACTTTTATTCCTTTCCCATTTAAATCAATTCTCATTCCTTGATTAATTGCATCAACCGCATATTTACTAGCGCAATATACATTCCCTTTTGGATATACTTCTTTTCCAGCAGTAGATCCAATATTGATGATGTGCCCTTTTTCTTTTGCTAACATTTTTGGAAGTACCGCTTTACTAACATAAAGTAATCCCTTTATATTAATATCAATCATAGCTTCCCAATCTTCAATTTTTCCATCTTGAAAAAAATCCAACCCATGAGCATTCCCAGCATTATTTATTAAAAGAGTTATTTCTGAAAAAGCCTCTGGAAGTTCATTAATTTTTGTAAAAACTGCTTCTTTATCACGGACATCAAAATTTAAAGTGTGAATTTTACAAAAGGAATTCAATTCTTTTTCTAATTCATCCAACCGGTTTTGTCTTCTTCCACAAAGGATTAAATCAATTCCATTTTTCGCAAATATTTTTGCTGTTGCTTTCCCAATTCCAGATGATGCACCTGTTATCAGCGCTATTTTATTTTTCATAATCATAAAGTTTTTAAAAGGATCTTTATTTGCCAATTAAATTAGGTTATTTCGATTAGAAAAGTACGTATTTAAACGCGTTAATTTTTTTGTCTAATTTTTAACCAATTATTAACAAGGATTTAAAAGTTATTTTTTCAATTTAGCAATCCTTAATTTAAAAGTTATTTTTTATTAAAATAAGAATATGGAACAGACAAATACAACTCTCGATATAGGAGCTTTAAACGAAAAGATAGAGAAAGAATCAGCATTTATTGATATTCTTTCCATGGAAATGAATAAAGTAATTGTGGGTCAAAAACACATGATCGAACGTTTACTCATTGGATTGTTAGGAGGAGGTCATATATTACTTGAAGGTGTGCCAGGATTGGCAAAAACACTAGCAATTAATACCCTGGCAAAAGCGGTACATGGAGATTTTAGTAGAATTCAATTTACTCCAGATTTATTGCCTGCCGATGTTGTTGGTACCATGATTTATAATATGAAGGACAATAATTTTAGCATTAAAAAGGGTCCTATTTTTGCCAATTTTGTATTAGCAGATGAAATTAACCGTGCCCCAGCTAAAGTTCAATCTGCTTTGCTAGAAGCCATGCAAGAGAAGCAAGTGACCATTGGAGATGAAACTTTTATATTGGACAAGCCATTTTTAGTGATGGCAACTCAAAATCCAATTGAGCAAGAAGGAACTTATCCTTTACCAGAAGCGCAAGTAGATCGCTTTATGTTAAAAACAGTAATTAAATACCCTCAATTAGCAGAAGAACAATTAATTATTCGTCAAAACTTAAAAGGTAGTTTTGAGCAAGTAAATCAAGTAGTTACTTTAGAACAGATTTTAAGAGCCCAACAATCGGTTCGTGAAGTTTATATGGATGAGAAAATTGAAAAATATATCTTAGATATCATCTTTGCAACACGTACACCAGAGAATTATAATTTACCAGATTTAAATCCATTAATTAGTTTTGGGTCTTCTCCAAGGGGAAGTATTAACTTAGCAATTGCTTCAAAATGTTATGCATTTATCAAGCGTAGAGGTTATGTGATACCAGAAGATGTTAGAGCGGTCGTTCATGATGTACTGCGCCATCGCATAGGAATTACTTATGAGGCTGAAGCCGAAAATATAACTTCAGAAGACATTATCAATAAGATTGTAAACGAAATTGAAGTGCCTTAAAATGTTGGCATTTCCTGCGAAGGCAGGGATCTCATTCTCATTAAGTTTAACTTAAAAAAATTATCGTCTTTACAGGAATAAAAAATGGACACAAAAGAACTCCTTAAAAAAGTACGAAAAATCGAAATCAAGACACGTCGATTAAGCGACCATATGTTTGGTGGCGAGTATCACAGTACTTTTAAAGGACGAGGGATGACATTTAGTGAAGTTCGTCAATATCAATTTGGTGATGATGTTCGATCCATCGACTGGAATGTAACTGCACGTTATAACGAGCCGTATATAAAAGTTTTTGAAGAAGAACGAGAATTAACTTTAATGCTAATTGTAGACATTAGCGGTTCAGAGTTATTTGGAACTGATGGTCAATTTAAAAATGAAATTATTACAGAAATAGCAGCCACACTAGCTTTTTCTGCATTACAAAATAATGATAAAATAGGATTGATATTATTTTCAGATGAAATAGAATTGTTTATTCCGCCTAAAAAAGGAAAATCACACGTTCTGCGAATTATTAGAGAACTAATAGAGCACAAGCCAAATAGTAAAGAAACAGATATTGCTATGGCCTTAAAGTATTTTTCGAAAGTAATAAAGAAGAAAGCGATCGTTTTTGTGCTTTCTGATTTTATTACAGATGAATATAGAGAAACTTTAAAAATTGTTTCTGGAAAACACGATGTTACTGGAATAAGAGTCTACGATAAAAATGAAGAACAAATTCCTAACCTTGGAATGGTCCAAATGGAAGACCAAGAAACAGGCGAATTAGTATTGGTAAATACTTCCTCTAAAAGCGTTCGAAATCATTACCAGGCTACTTATTTAGAAAGAGCTGCTTATTTTAAAGAATCTTTTCAAAAAAGTGGAGCAGGTGCATTGACTTGTAGCGTAGGTGAAAGTTATGTAAAGAAGTTACTGGGTTATTTTAAAAATCGATAATAAATTGAAAATAACGCAGCGCATAGATGAAAGAAAATAGATCC
>Ga0308012_10001628_pt1 | contig 11821 bp, 6 predicted proteins | sample Neamet179_FD_203133 | JGI IMG/M metagenome (GOLD analysis project Ga0308012, IMG submission 203133) | Marine microbial communities from water near the shore, Antarctic Ocean - #179 | ecosystem: Environmental > Aquatic > Marine > Unclassified | place: Southern Ocean | collected 2014-07-25 | reverse complement strand
CTATTTGGTTACCTATAGATAATAAGCTTGGTGTTTGGCGTATGACTATTGAATTAAAGGGAAAAGTTATTGCTGAAAAAAAATTCTCCCTTTGTGATGACTTATCTTCAACATACTTATATTAATGTGGAGATAAGCTCTATTTCTACAGAAAACACTAAAAATGTATAAAAGGTCTTACCCCTTTATTTCTTCTAATTTCATGCCTTTAGTTTCGTCTACAAATTTTGTAACAAAACCATTTCGGTTTTGGCTCGTGACGGTTAGCTGATACAGAATAATTAATATCAGTAAAGGTTTTCAGCAGAAGCTGCGCTAACGACACAAACATCTTCAGAGGTATCGAGTTGCTTAACCCTTTTGGGCGCTGAGTAATTACCTTATATTTACCTAATAGAGCAATTCACTTTTATTAATATGGCAGCATAGGGGTATTCTGATTGATTTATGCTTTTATCCTTATGTTCAAAGGGAGTTGAAATGCTGACAAGAGCTTCCGCCTATTAGAAGCTATTATCCATAGGCATGAATAGAAATATTAGACATTTATTTTATAATAACCCTCGAATATAAACGGCAACTTTGAGCTTATTGCTGTCTATCAGGTTTAGTTAAGCTATTATAATTTGCTATTTATTGAACTCTTATTAAAAAACTCTCATTTATATTAATAAGATAACAATCATCTAACTAATTATTTGAATTTGTTATTTGTAACTATATTTTTATTTAAAAAATTGAGTTATTATTTCAACTTAGCGCTTGAATAGTCGGGGAAACCCCTTTTAAATATCCCTCAGAAAAACGACGATTTGTTAATTTTATTAGCGTGTAAATACTCAAAAAGCAACAGGTAATGGAAGATAAAATGATTGATAAAACATTGAATTTAAAAGGAATTGAAAGTGTGCTTTTCGTCTGTATGGGTAATATATGCCGTTCGCCCAGTGCTGAAGCTGTTTTTAGACATAAAATGCAAGCAAAAGGGTTATCGCTTAACGTTGACTCTGCCGGAACATTAGGTGCTCACAGCAAAGAAAAGCCAGACCACCGCGCTCAAAAAGCAGGTGTTGCTCGCGGTTATTCTTTTGATGGTATTAAAGCGCGTAAAGTGTCAGTACAAGATTTTAACGATTTTGATCTTATTTTAGCGATGGATTATGAGAACGTTGAAGCGCTTAAAAGCGTAGCTCCTTCCTCAGCGTTACATAAAATACACTTAATGTTAGATTTTGCTGCTGAGCATGAAGAAGACCAAGTGCCTGATCCCTATTATGGTGGGGCGAAAGGTTTTGATTATGTGCTTGATCTTGTTGAAGCGGCAAGTGATGGTTTATTAGAGAAAATATAATAACGAGAAAATAGGCTACCCATCCTATTAAAATTGAAAATAACATAATTCTGGCTTATTTATCGCACCTAAGTGAGAATAAATAATATTAATGTAATGCTAACTAAATGTTAGTTTAATGTTATTTATTCTGATGTCACAGATATAATTTTACTTCGATTTATAATGTAATAAGTCATATTTTATATAAATAATTATCTTATCTAAAATTAGCTACTGCAAGTCAATTCACAGTTCCCCCTAGTGAGTCATCATAGAGATATATTTTATAATTAATTCATAGGAGAGTAGCCATACTTGGCAAGCGCTTACCTTTATTTAGATTTCATAATTATTATCATTATCTAAGCAATATTTAGCGTTAAATGGGGTAAAAATCCATTTTTAACATGATATACTGAAACCATTGTCCTGTTTTACAAAAAAGTTAAGTTGTTATGCTTCCTCATATTAGCCATAAAAATCATCTTCCGCCTTTATACAACGACTTTGTTAGTGTATTAAAAGATCAACACTTTACTGGTGATATTAATGCCAGTTACAGCGCGAGACTGGCTGTTGCAACCGACAACAGTATTTATCAACAGTTACCCCAATTAGTTATACATCCTCGCTCTAAAGCCGATATTGTCTTACTTGCGACCACCGCGAGTGAAGAAAAATATATCAGTATAAAATTCAGTGCGCGTGGTGGTGGTACCGGTACTAATGGTCAAAGTTTAACGCCGGGCGTTGTCATTGATTTATCTAAATACATGAATAAAGTATTAGAGATAAACGTTGAAGAGAAATGGGTACGTGTTGAAACCGGTGTCATTAAAGATCAATTAAACGATTACTTACGCCCACATGGTTTTTTCTTCGCTCCTGATTTATCTACATCAAGTCGTGCGACTATTGGCGGTATGATTAATACCGATGCTTCTGGACAAGGCTCATTAGTGTACGGAAAGACATCAAATCATGTGTTAGCGCTTGAATCTGTTTTGGCTAATGGTGATTTATTTAATACTGAGCCAATGACATTAGACGAAGCTAAACATTTAGCAGAAGGTAATACCGAACATAGCCAATCTCATGTCGATATTATGACGCAAGTACTCAGCACGTGTATTGAAAACCGTGCTTTAGTGCTAGAAAAATTTCCACGCTTAAATCGCTTTTTAACAGGGTACGATTTAGAGAACGTTTTAAGTGCCAATGATGACGGTGAAATTACAGGTGTTGATTTATCGCGTTTAATTACGGGCTCTGAAGGCTCTTTAGCTTTCGTGTGTGAAGCAAAATTAAACATTAACCCTATTCGTATTGCTAAAACACTGATCAACATTAAATACAATAGTTTTGATTCTGCGCTTCGCCACTCTCCTGCGTTAGTTGAAGCTAAAGCTACGTCAGTAGAAACAATTGATTCTCGTGTGTTAAATCTTGCTAAGCAAGATATCGTTTGGAACAGCGTTAGTGATTTAATTACCGATGTGCCAGGCAAAGTAATGGATGGTATTAATATTGTTGAATACAATGGCGATAGCATTGAAGACTTAGCAGAGCAGGTGGCTGAACTGACTTCAACACTGGGTGTACTCATAAATAATGATGGTGAAGATAATACATTAAGTAGTCGCGGTGTTATTGGTTATCAAGTCACGTCAGATCTGGCCAGTATTAATAAAATTTATGGTATGCGTAAAAAAGCCGTAGGCTTACTCGGTAAAACGGAAGGCACTCAAAAACCACTAGCTTTTGCTGAAGATACCGCAGTGCCACCAGAAAACCTAGCGGATTATATTGTTGAATTTAGAGCATTACTTGATGGTCATCAGTTAAATTACGGTATGTTTGGTCACGTTGATGCGGGCGTACTTCATGTTCGTCCTGCACTGGATATGTGTGATCCAGAACAAGAGAAGTTATTAAGAACAATATCCGATGAAGTGGTTAAGTTAACGGCTAAGTACGGTGGTTTGATGTGGGGTGAGCACGGTAAAGGTTACCGTAGCGAATATGCACCGGCATTTTTTGGCGATCAATTATTCTCTGAACTGAGAAAAATAAAATCTGCTTTTGATCCGCTTAATAAAATGAATCCAGGTAAAATTTGTACGCCCTTTGAATCAAGTGAAAAATTAGTAAGCGTTGATGATACCAAACGTGGTTTTTATGACAGACAAATCCCTGTCGCGGTTAAAGAATCATTTACCGCAGCAATAGACTGTAATGGTAATGGATTATGTTTTAACTATGACGCTGATAGCCCAATGTGTCCGTCGAGCAAAATTACAGGCGACAGACGACATTCTCCTAAAGGTCGTGCGGGGCTAATGCGTGAGTGGTTACGCTTATTAGAAAAACAAGGTGTTGATATTCTAAAATTAGAAGACAACATTAATAAATCAAAAAACATTTGGTCAGTCAGAGAAATTCTGACAACAGCGGTTGAAAAACTGCGTATTAATTTTCTTAATAAACCAGAATATGACGAACACGGTAATGGCGACTTTTCACATGAAGTAATGGACGCAATGCAAGGCTGTTTAGCCTGTAAAGCTTGTGCAAGCCAATGCCCGGTAAAAGTTGATGTACCCGATTTTAGAGCACGTTTCATTAATGTTTATTATTCACGTTATGCAAGACCTTTAAAAGATCACCTTGTTGCGAATGTTGAAATTTTAGCCCCCTTAATGGCAACAGCGCCTAAATTGGTTAATGCGGTACTTAATACCTCGATATATGAAAAAATATCAGCCAAAACTATTGGCTATGTGAATACCCCTTTGTTATCAGTACCCACATTGAAAAAAGAAGTTAAAAAAGCGGGCTACTCTGGCTTTGACTTAAGCAAGCTTCAAGGCTTAACAACAGAGCAGCGAAAAGGTTACGTGCTTATAGTACAAGACCCTTTCACTTCTTTTTATGATGCGAATACGGTACAAAGTATGATGGGGTTAATTAAGACGCTTGGTCTTGAGCCTATTTTATTGCCGTTTAAACCTAACGGTAAAGCGCAACACGTAAAAGGCTTCTTAGGAAAGTTTGCTAGAACAGCAAAGTCGAGTAGTGACTTTTTAAACCAGATTGCCGCGCTAAATATTCCCATGGTAGGGATGGATGCTTCTATGGTCCTTTGTTACCGAGATGAGTACGCTAAAATCTTAAAAGATAACCGTGGTGACTTTAATGTATTACTTGCGCATGAGTGGCTATTAAACTTTGTCACGCAAGATACTGCTTTTAAAGCAACCAAAAATGTAATTGAGAAACCTTTCAAGCTTTTTGCACATTGCACCGAGAAAACAGCCTTAGTGAATAGCGAAAATGAATGGCAAAAAATCTTTAAGCATTTTGGCTTACCTTTAGAAAAAGTAAGTGTAGGCTGTTGTGGTATGGCAGGGACTTATGGCCATGAAAAAACTAATTTAGAAAACTCTAAAGGATTATTTGAGCTAAGTTGGCAACCAAAGTTAGATAAATTAGATTCGGAACAAGTCCTAGCGACTGGCTTTTCTTGCCGTTCTCAAGTGAAACGTTTAAGTACGTTGAAGGCTAAACATCCTGTTGTGGCGATACTAGAATCTTTAAGTCACTAGTTAAACCATGTTATTGAATTAGATTGACGTGATCGGTTAGGTCATACCATAAAAGTGTAAAGCAACAATACCGTTATGAGTGTTGTTGCTTCACACATCTTAGCGTTACTCGGTAAAATTCTTAGTCATATATTTAGTCATATATTTAGTTAAATATTCAGAGAATAGAAACCGCATAAATCGTTTACTAAAATAGCCCCCAAGTACTACAACAGCAATACCTCTAGATAGCCTTAGCTATATATCGTTTTTTTTCAGTAAAAATTGCTTATTTCTGCTATATAAAGCTTTGTTTTCGTGTAAAATATATCCCATTTTACTATTTAACTTTTTATTACATAAATAAAAAGGAATAGTCTACTGGTAAACGATTAATTGTCCTGTGTCTTTCACAAGGTAATAGCGCTTAATTTGTTTATTTACACCGTTTCAGAGGAAATCATGAGCTTAGACACCACCACCATAGATGACATTGTAGCGCAGGCTGAAATCGCCATAGCACAAGCATCCGATCCAACGGCACTTGATCAAGTGCGTGTTAACTTTTTAGGGAAGAAAGGTTTATTTACTGAGCAAATGAAAGGCTTAGGGAAATTACCAAAAGAAGAAAAACCTAAAATGGGACAAGTAATTAATATTGCGAAGCAAGCAGTACAAAAATTACTAAACGATCGTGGTGAGTTATTACGTGCTCAAGAGATAAAAGAAAAACTCGCGGCAGAATCTATTGATGTTACTTTACCAGGCCGTGGTACAGAAATTGGTGGTTTACATCCTGTAACGCGTACTATTGCACGTATTGAAAGTTTTTTTGGTGATTTAGGTTTTGAAGTGAAAGACGGTCCTGAAGTTGAAGATGATTATCACAACTTTGATGCGTTAAATATTCCTGAACATCATCCTGCTCGTCAAGACCATGATACTTTCTATTTCAATCCTAAATTAGTGTTACGTACACAAACATCAGGTGTACAAATTCGTACCATGGAAGTTGAAAAACCACCATTACGTATTATCTCGCCAGGTAAAGTGTACCGTAACGACTATGATCAAACGCATACACCTATGTTTCACCAAGTTGAAGGTTTGATGGTTGATAAAGATGTTAGCTTTACGCACCTAAAAGGTATATTGCATGACTTCTTACATCATTTCTTTGAAGAAGAAGTAGAAATTCGTTTCCGTCCTTCATATTTTCCTTTTACTGAACCGTCTGCTGAAGTTGATATCATGGGTAAAAATGGTAAATGGTTAGAAGTATTAGGCTGTGGCATGGTTCACCCTAATGTTTTGCGTAGTGTTGGTATTGACCCTGAAATTTATACAGGCTTTGCTTTTGGTATGGGCGTTGAACGCTTAACCATGCTGCGTTATGGCGTAAATGATTTACGTTCATTCTTTGAAAACGATCTTCGCTTCTTAAAACAGTTCAAGTAGGAAAACTCATAATGAAATTTAGTGAATCTTGGTTACGTGAGTGGGTTAATCCTGCACTTTCTTCTGATGAATTAGCGCATCAAATTACAATGGCTGGCTTAGAGGTTGACGCAGTTGACCCAGTAGCAGGCGAATTTAGCGGTGTTATTATTGGTGAAGTGGTTGAATGTGGACCTCACCCAGATGCCGATAAACTGCAAATAACCAAAATAAGTTTAGGCGATTACAGTTCAGATAACGTTGAAAAGGGTGTGTTAGTTGACATCGTTTGTGGCGCAAAAAACTGTCGTGTAGGCTTAAAGGTTGCTGTTGCAACGGTAGGTGCTGTTCTTCCTGGTAATTTTAAAATTAAAAAAGCAAAACTACGTGGTGTTCCTTCATTTGGTATGTTGTGTAGTGAATCTGAAATTGGCTTAGCCGATGATGCTGATGGTATTATGGAGCTTGCTAGTGATGCTCCATTAGGTACTTGTGTACGTGAATATTTAGATTTAAACGACGTAACCATTGATGTTGATTTAACCGCAAACCGTGGTGACTGCTTAGGCCTTAAAGGTTTAGCGCGTGAAGTTGGTGTACTTAACTCATTAGAAGTTACCGAACCTACCATTACGGCTATTGCACCAACTATTGATGATGCACTAACGATTACTATTGATGCGGGCAAAGCTTGTCCTCGTTACTTAGGTCGTGTTATTAAAGGCATTAACCCAAGTGCGACAACGCCGTTGTGGATGGTAGAAAAACTACGTCGCTGTGGTACGCGTTCAATTGACCCTGTTGTTGATGTAACTAACTACGTATTACTTGAGTTAGGTCATCCAATGCATGCATTTGATTTAGCAAAAATTGATGGCAACATTCAGGTTCGTTTTGCAAATAAAGATGAAAAGCTAACCTTGTTAGATGAAAATGAAGTAACACTTAAAGAAACAACTTTAGTTATTGCTGACACGGGTATTGAAGGTAAGGGTAAAGCGTTGGCTATGGCCGGTATCTTTGGTGGTCTTGAATCAGGTGTTACAAAAAATACTACCGATATATTTTTAGAAAGTGCCTTTTTTGCACCGCTTGCTATTTTAGGTAAAGCACGTCAATACGGTTTGCATACAGACGCATCGCATCGTTATGAGCGTGGTATAGATCCAACATTACAAAATGATGCAATAGAGCGAGCCACTGAATTATTATTAAGTATTGTGGGCGGTCAAGCAGGTCCGGTTGTTGAAACCAAATCTGATGCTGATATCCCACAAGCCAAAGAAGTTCATTTACGTCGTGAAAAATTAGATAGCCGTATTGGCCATCATATTGAAGACGCACAAGTTAGCGAAATACTGACACGTCTTGGCTTTACTCTAAGTACTACTGGTGATGCCGGCGGTAAAGTATGGCAAGTCAATGTACCCGCTTACCGTTTTGATATTAAAATCGAAGTCGATTTAATTGAAGAAGTTGCACGTATTTTTGGTTATAACAATATTCCAAATATTGCACCCAAAGCTACGTTGAAAATGCGTGAGAAGAAAGAAGCCAGCATTTCATTAAACACACTTAAGCAAACTTTAGTAAACCGTGACTACCAAGAAGCGATTACTTACAGTTTTGTTGATCCTAAAGTACAAAGTTTAATTCACCCAGATGAAGCGGTAATGACATTACCACACCCAATTTCATCTGAAATGTCTGTTATGCGCTTAAGTATGTGGACAGGGTTATTACAATCTGTGGCATATAATCAAAACCGTCAACAAACACGTGTTCGTTTGTTTGAAACAGGTTTACGTTTTGTTCCTGATGAAAGTAGTGAAAACGGTGTTCGTCAACAAAATATGATCTCGGGTGTTATTAGTGGTAGTCGTACCGATGAACATTGGGCTATGGAAAAAGCCGCTACTGACTTTTATGATATTAAAGGTGATGTTGAGGCGTTATTAGCGTTGACTTGTGATGCGAATAGTTACGAATTTTCTAAGGCGGAAGTTGCCGCGTTACACCCTGGGCAGACCGCAGCAATCACTAAAAATGGTAACTTAGTCGGTTATGTTGGTACCTTACATCCTGAATTAACAAGAAAATTAGGCTTAAATGGTCAAACATTAATTTTTGAACTATTGTTGTCTGAAGTTTTAGTTCAAAAAATACCCGAAGCCAGTGTTGTATCTCGCTTTCCTGCTAACCGTCGTGACTTAGCACTTGTTGTTAAAGACGATGTTGATGCAAATAAGGTATTACAACTTATTGAAAAGATTGGCGGAAATCTTTTGATTGGTCTAAACTTGTTCGATGTATACCAAGGACAAGGAATTGAAGACGGCTTTAAGAGTCTTGCTATTGCCTTAGTATTACAAGATACCAATAAAACACTTGAAGAAAAAGACATCACAGATGTTGTCAATCGAGTTGTTGAAACCTTAAAAACTGAATTTAATGCATCACTGAGGGACTAAGCAATGGCACTTACCAAAGCAGAAGTAGCAGAACATTTATTTGAAAAAGTCGGGTTAAGTAAGCGTGACGCAAAAGATATGGTAGAAATATTTTTTGAAGAAATACGTGAAACATTAGAAAGTGGTGATCAAGTAAAGCTTTCTGGCTTCGGTAATTTTGATTTACGTCAAAAAAGCGAACGCCCTGGCCGTAATCCTAAAACAGGTGAAGATATTCCTATTTTAGCCCGTAAGGTCGTTACTTTTAGACCGGGACAAAAACTGAAAAGCCGTGTTGAAGATGGAAATACTGAATAACGATATAATGTCATTATTTAGGTAAAACTAGCGACGGATTTGTAAGCCTATAACCGCTAAGCTAATGTTTGATGTTTAAACATATAAAAACCACATACCTTATTGGCTATGTGGTTTTTTATTTCTACCCATATTGTAAGTATCCTCACTTATTAGCTATCCCGTTATAATGTAAAGTAGATTTACGCATTACTTTGCGCTGTTATATGTTTCAGCGTTAGAGCTTTATTTATTTATTATTTAAATTAACGTTTTATTTTCAACCATTATATTTTGTCTAAACCGACGAACATTTGATTTTTTTAATTTAATCACCATACATATCCACCTCTATATTTATCTATAAATATAACGATTGAAAAATAACTTTTAGAGCAAGTATTTTAAAATCTTAATGAGTAACAATCATGCGACCAAGTAGACTTAATGACGTAGAAGCAGATCACTTTAATTGGAATATTATCAAAGATATTTTCCCATATTTAATTGAGTATAAAAAGCGGGTACTTTTTGCTTTAAGTTTCATGATATTAGCTAAAGTTGCCAGTGTTGGCTTACCCTTTATCCTTAAATATATTGTAGATAGTATTGATACTTCTCAATTCGATCAAGCTTCTCTGTTAGTTGTACCTGTAGGGCTTGTTTTAGCTTATGGCTTAGTTCGTTTATCTAATGTAGTTTTTGGTGAAATTAGAGATGTGCTTTTTGGTAGAGTTACTGAAAGATCTATCCGAAGAATTAGTTTAAATGTTTTTAAACACTTACATAAATTAGATCTAGAGTACCATTTGGACAGAAGAACAGGAGGGTTAGCGCGAGACATAGAACGCGGGGCATCAAGTATAAATTTTCTAATGCGTTTTATGATCTTCAACATAATACCTACACTGCTAGAAATTACGATGGTAATCGGTGTTTTATTATATAACTACTCAATAGGCTTTGTTGGTATTAGTTTAATTGCCATTGCTAGTTATATTACTTTCTCTGTTAAAACAACTGATTGGCGTGTGAAATTTATAAGGGAGGCAAACAAGGCTGACTCTAGTAGTAATAACCATGCGATTGATTCCTTGCTCAATTATGAAACGACAAAATATTTCTCAAATGAAGATTTTGAAGCAAATAGATATGATAAAGACCTAGAGGCTTGGGAAGTCGCAAAACGTAAAAACAGATTGTCTCTCTTTGCTCTGAATGGAGGACAAGCTTCTATTATTGCCATTGCAATTACGGCAATGATGATGTTAGCCGCTTATAAAGTGACAGAAGGTGAAATGACGTTAGGGGACTTTGTACTCATTAATGCGTTTATTATGCAGATATTTTTACCCTTAAATTTCTTAGGTTTCGTTTACCGTGAAATTAAGGGGTCATTGGCCAATATAGAACACCTTTTTAGCCTAATGTCGATAAAGCCAAAAGTAGTCGATTCAGATGATGCTAAAGAGTTAACGATTATCAAGGGAAGAATTGACTTTAATAATATTAGCTTTTCATATCATGAAAAGAGAAAGATAATAAATCATATTAATTTTTCTGTTAACGCGGGAGAAAAAGTTGCCATAGTCGGTCCTAGTGGACACGGTAAGTCGACCTTGATGAAGTTATTATTTAGGTTTTATGATGTGAGTGATGGTTCTATTTCAATCGATGGACAAGACATTAAAAAGGTAACGTTAAAGTCATTGCGTCGTGCTATTGGAGTAGTCCCACAAGATACTGTTCTTTTTAATGAGTCAATCTTTGAAAATATTCGTTATGGAAATCCTTCATCGAGTGATGATGACGTGTATAAAGCGATTAAATTAGCGCATCTTGATCAGTTTATTAAGTTACTTCCCGATGGTGTCGAAACCGTGGTCGGTGAGCGAGGCTTAAAATTAAGTGGGGGTGAAAAACAGCGTGTGGCTATTGCTAGAACTATTATTAAAAACCCTCCAATACTGATTTTTGATGAGGCGACGTCATCACTGGATAGTCATTCAGAACAAGCCATTCTTGCTGCGTTTAGAGATATTTCACAAAATTCGACCAGCTTGGTTATAGCGCATAGGTTATCAACAATTATTGATGCAGACAGAATCATATTTATAGACAACGGTATTATTGCAGAAGAAGGGAGCCATGCTACTTTATTAGAAAAAGAAGGGTTGTATGCAGCTTTATGGGAAGCACAATTGAATAATGGTGATTAGTCTGACGCCTAACCTATTCAGTTTAATAACGACATAACCCGTGGTATAAACCACGGGATAAACATTGTAACTATCGTTAGCGCTTAAGTGCTTGGCTTAATAGGCTAATTGAAGTCGTGCAGCAAATGCATTGCCATCGTCTTCACCACCAATTGGTTGGTCAGTTTTGACATTTAAGTAATTAAATGCGATTTTTACGTTTTCGGTTGGATACCAGTTAACGCCTAGTGTTATTACATCTGTTTCGTTTACTATAACGTTAGCTCCTGTATCACCGCCCAAGTTATCTACACGCGCAAACACTTCCCAAGCGCCGCCTTTATTGTTTGGTTTTACTTTATCAAAAACAGCGGTCTTAGTTTTGTAGGTATGTCTTTCACCGGTCAAAAACCAACCGACTAGTGTGCTATAGCCATCTACTTTCAAGTCACTTGACGCTGTATTATTTAGATCTGATATTTCTCCAGAAAAATACTCTGCCATAAAATGAAACGCTCCAAA
>Ga0308012_10001623_pt1 | contig 11841 bp, 8 predicted proteins | sample Neamet179_FD_203133 | JGI IMG/M metagenome (GOLD analysis project Ga0308012, IMG submission 203133) | Marine microbial communities from water near the shore, Antarctic Ocean - #179 | ecosystem: Environmental > Aquatic > Marine > Unclassified | place: Southern Ocean | collected 2014-07-25 | reverse complement strand
GCTCGTAGTTCAATGGATAGAATAGGGACCTCCTAAGTCTTAGATGCAGGTTCGATTCCTGCCGAGCCCACCATTTTCAAATGCCTATAGCGCAAATCTTCCCCAAAAAGCCTCCATGATAGGGGCTTTTTTGAACCATCTGGATAAAACGCAAAGGATCACCCCGCTGCAGCGGCTTAAATTTGAATGCACATTACTAACTACTGTACCTGAGCATTGTGTAAAGAGTATGTTTGATAACCTCGGCCCTCGAGTGTATCGTCTCAACAACAGTTGACAGCCAATGAACTGCAACAGCAATTAGCGTTGGCAGAGCGTATTACCTGATCTGGAGTTGTTTGTTATTTTAGCTCTGTTTCTAGAATCACAACCTCTGTTTGCCCGATATTCCTCACATTGTGTGTGGTCGCCGGCAAAAAAAGTGTCTGTCCATCAGTTGCTAATAATTTGGTGCTGGGTTTCCGGCTATCTTCTGGTATCAAAATTAGCGTCCCACCTTTAATGAAATACACCACTCGATTGTCATAAGTATGAGTATGTATGCCAGATTCGGTGCCAGCGGGGTAGGTTAAGCGCACAACTTCAACGTCTGCGTTATTAAGTACAACCTCTCTTTGCCCTGACGATACTGCCAATGAGTAGGGCGCACAAAATAAAAGTGTCGCACATAAATTAATGGTTCGATTTTGTCTAGTCATAAACCCTTCTGCGTTGGTGTCTGTCGACGGCTAATGTAGCAGTAAATCCCGCCTTTATTCCACTGCAGCTACAAATTTGAGAAGAACGCCTAGGTTACTCTCCTGTGGACTCTAGGTGAACTAAAGCTTATTGATACGATACCCCAACCGAGGAAAGTGGACCATGACATCTCCGGCCGCAGGATCTGTCCGGGCTATGGTCAGCTCCTCTAACGATGCAGTAAGTAGCTTGCCCTTAGTAGGCTGGAATCCATAATCAATCGGCAGCACTTCAACCTGGTCGTTATATGCCAGCCCTTCAACGTCTATGCCTGCCAATTTATCCTGTGTAGTGACGCGGGTAGATTGGGCAATTTCAATGGCTTTAAGTCCGGATATCTCCTTGATAGTGCCATTTCCAAAATTGGCCATACGCGAAATCCAAGCTAGAACATGGGTAAATGGAGAAAAGTCGTCTCGTAATGCCTCATTGCTATGGAGAAACCAAAGGCAATGATAGGTAGAAAAGTCCAAAATATTAGGAGTCTGTCCGCCAAGATAGTTGGCCGTTGTGAGTTGATTTTCAAGTCTTGTTAAGTGCATCAACCAGTGAGCTTTAGCTATGGGCAGGTCCATTCCTGTCTCGGCAGAGCCCTTAGCTAGCTGCCTGCGGTCTTCCATAAAGGCTTTCGCTACCTTGGGATCTGTAAAGGCCTTATTCTGAGCTAGAGATTTAGGTTGGAACGCCATGGCAACAGTCACTTTAAAAAAGAAGGTATCCACCCAGTGGGCTGCGGCCCCAAGAGTGGCTTCCTGATTTTTCGGATAAATAGATTTGTCAGGGTAAAGACGATCAATAACACGGCAAATAATCGCGGAATCACAATAAATATCGGCGCCAATTTGCATAACAGGTGTTTTTCGATATCCCCCAGTAAGGGCCATTAAATCTGGCTTTGGCATGATTACGGGAATATTAACCATTGTATAAGATGCATTTTTATAGCCTAGCAGAGCTCTAACTTTTTCTGAGAACGGGGATCCCTGGTACTGGTGAAGTATGATTTCGCTCATGCTCTATTTCCTTGATTTAATGTAGGTTATGCAAATCATGGTAACAAGCAATGACGCAGGAAATCACTCTTTTTTTCGTCGCTGAGACACTCACTAATAATCTGCAGGGTGCTGTAGGTTCATAGTCGATTTATCTGAATGAAAGAGGTTGCAATTAGGATCAGTCAGCGGTTAAATGACCGTCAGTCAATTATTATTATCACGGAGAATATAGAATGAACGCACCACAACGAAGTCTACTAGATACGGCTACCGAATTAAAAATGCAGGCTGTCCTTGATGCGCAGCGCAATAGTTATTTAAACGAAGGGATAGTGTCGGCTAGCACTCGTATAGACAGGATTGACCGTGCAATAGATATATTGGTTAGGCATTCAGAAGCCATCAGTGAAGCTATGAATCAGGATTTTGGTTGTCGGCCCAGGCAGGTTAATTTGATGACTGACGTCACAGGCTCTATCGAATGTCTCAAGCATTGTAAGAAGCATATCAAAAGCTGGATGAAACATGAGAAGAGGCCTACTATGTTTCCGTTGAATCTGCTGGGTGGGCGATCAACCGTTGAGTATCAGCCGAAGGGCGTCGTTGGTGTGCTTGCCCCTTGGAACTTCCCTCTGGGCATGGTGTTTGAACCGCTTGCTGGTGTGCTTGCCGCAGGTAATCGGGCAATGATTAAGCCTTCTGAATTTACTCCAGCCACCTCAGCCCTGATCTCAGAGATGGTGGCTGAGGTATTTGACCCAACGGAATTGACCGTGTTTACGGGGGGTCCAGAAGTTGGCCAAGCTTTCTCTTCGCTACCTTTCGATCATCTTATTTTCACTGGGGCTACCAGTGTTGCTCGCCATGTTATGGGTGCTGCCGCGCGTAATCTTGTGCCTGTCACTCTTGAATTGGGCGGCAAGTCGCCTGTAGTTATATCGCGAAGTGCTAACTTGAAGGAAGCAGTCGAGCGAATTATGGTTGGTAAAATGTTGAATGCCGGCCAAGTCTGTATAGCGCCAGATTACCTGTTAGTCCCTGAAGAGGATCTAGATGAGGTGATTGAGCAGGCAACTCTTATAGTTGCGCAGATGTATCCGACGTTGCTTGAGAATGATCAGTACACAGCGATGGTCAATGAGCGCCACTATGAACGTATGAACAGCAACTTAACTGACGCCCATGAGCGCTCCATCAAAACAGTGACCATTAACCCAGCTAATGAAGACTTCAAGGTTAATCCACTCCAAAAAATCCCACCGACGTTGATTATCAACCCAGATGACGAAGCGCTGTGCATGCAGGACGAAATTTTTGGTCCACTGTTACCGATCAAAACCTACAAAAACTTTGAGGAAACGATCGCCTATATCAATAATAAACCACGCCCTCTGGCGGCCTACTATTTTGGCGCTGACAAGACTGAAGAGAGGCGCTTTCTCTCTGGGACTACATCAGGTGGTGTGTCTATTAATGATGTCATGTTCCATATGTTGCAAAAAGATTTGCCCTTTGGTGGTGTTGGCCCTAGTGGTATGGGTGCTTATCACGGTATAGAAGGATTTAGGACATTCAGTCATGCCAAAGGCATCTATCGACAACCGAAACGGATTCCTGTCGCTAAATTGGCTGGATTTATGCCGCCTTATGGTGAAGCATCTGAAAAAAACATAAACAGCAAAGTTAAAAAATGAGCAATAATCTAAGGCGAGCTCGGACCCAGGACCAAAAACACTTTCGTCGGCAACAGATATTAGACGCGGCAGAGAAACATTTTGGTGAGGTGGGATATGAGGCTTTTTCGATGGCGAATCTCGCTAAATTAGCGGGAGTCGTCAAGGGAACACTGTACCTATATTTTAAAACTCGCGAAGAGCTGTTTTTAACGCTCTACAACCAAAGTATATCGCGCTGGAGTTATGTGTTCCTCGATAGCTTGAGTGCTGATATGACTGATCATGACTATGTTCGAACGCTTTATCAAACGGCTATGGCTGACGATAGCTTTATTTTTTTGCTGGCCAGACTGGAGCATGTGATTGAGCACAATGTCTCCATAGAGAGTTTGATCGAGTCAAAGAGAAACTTTATTGATCGCATAGATCACATTGCCGGCGCGAGTGCGCCCATTTTAATGCTGAGTGCGACTCAGTCTTCTGAAATGGTGAAAACGATGGGTGTTCTGCTTGTAGGTGCCACTAGATCAGATCAGGGACCTTCTCTTCAAGACGAAGATATACCCGCAGATGTACAGGCGCTGCTCGATAGTTTCTCTTCAGAAAATATTTTTATTAAAAATGCCTGTCGTATTATTGCGAGCATTCGTGCTGATGGTAGCCTGACACTGTAGATATTTTTTCAAGCTAAAATAATTCTCATCTCACATTGATAGACCCGAAGGAGAGCACCCTGACAGTAAAGCGGCAGTGGCTATTGGCTGCGAAGTAGATCCATTTTACGGGTCAAGCCTAAGACAGCATATTTTGATACAACATAGGTTGACATCACCGACGGCGCAAGTTCAAAAAAATAGACACTCACATGATTACTCTAGCTTCTTGCTGGGGCATAATAGATCGAGATGGTTGCTATCTAACTGTGTATAGGCGTACTATTTTGTCATTAACTAATCGATTATTAATGTAACTTTAAAATTCAACTAAGGGTAATAATATGAAAAACTACAAAATGCTGTTCCTTTTGATTACTTCGTCTTTGGTCTCTTTAAGTACCTTTTCTGCCCACCATGAAGAATCTACTGTCCTCTCCATAGGAGATGTTGAATTACCAGAAGTAACCCATAGTGCAGGTTTTAACCAGATGAAACAGATGTTAGGCATATGGGAAGGAAAATTAACGCAATACACTGGTGCCGTAGTCGATGTTTCATCAGAATTTAAATTAGTTTCAGGGGGCAATCTAATTACAGAAAAGCTAATTGAAGATGGTGTAGAGATGTTGACAACTTACTCAGATAATAAAAATGGCGAGTTAGTTGTTAAACACTATTGTTCTCTAGGTACCCAGCCCGTATTCAAAGTGACAGAAGTGTCGGATGATATTGTTGCGGTTACACTCAATGAATCCGAAGGCGGCTATCATCCCAAACACCACAGTTATGTAAATTCCATGAGATGGAATGTTGATGCAGACAATGACAACTTGGCTGTCGTTGATTCTACCTTATATCTAGACGGCGACTTGGTAGAACAACAAACGATAATTAGACGAGTGAACTAATTAGGTTGAATTGACTGGGTTAATCAGTTCGGGAAAAGGGCTGCGTCATGCGTAGCCCTTTTTTAGTACCACGACAGCAGGGGGCGGGCGTTTCTAACGCTTAACCCAAGCTTTGCCATTAGCGGTCAACTCAAGTGGTGGCGGGGCCCAAGTTTGCTGGACTACTGAGTCTTTTGGTATATAAACACGCATAATGAGATAGAAACCCTCAGGTGGTGCTGGCAACCAGTTTGATAGATGCTCTTCATCTGTGGTGTCATAGCTAACATAAAGAGTCAGAGACTTATCTTGGTTTAAGCGTAGTTTAGGACTTCGATCGCCAAGGCTAAACCGCCCCATACTGTTCTCAGTGCGGGCGACGCCTATTCTATAGCGCCAGGTCATGATGCATGGGTTGTGGGCGATAATGTCGCCGTTTGTTATGAATTTGCAGGAATGTGGGGAGAATAAATTTCTACGGGCCTAGAGTCCTCAACATGTTGGATAGGAAAGATATAAAACGACTACTTTTATGAAAGAATTATTATTTCTCATGATGATTGTCATGGCTACCTTACCTTCGGGTGGAGTAATGGCAGATGATTTCTCTAGAATGCTCTTAAAATCTAGCGGTAAACTTGATCCTGATTTGCTCGAGGCTATCAGCGTCGATACTGCTGATTTAGGGCAGTTGTATTTTAAGGTTCTTATTCTGCCGAATACGGAGATATCTAGTCTTTATGTGAAAGAATCATTCACAGCGCGTAATGACCGAGTAAAGCTGAATACAGATAAGGTATTGTCTATTATCGCAGATACAGCTGACTTTAAACTCAGGCGCCGATTTAGATCGATTAACGCCATTGCGGCAGATGTTTCGTTAGAAGGTCTTGTCCGACTCACCGGAGACATTTCTATTGATCGCATTGGTTTGGACACGGGTGGTCACGGCTCTCTTTATCAAGCAATTCCGCAGGTGAATATAGATTCAGTCAAACGGACCTTTAGCGTAACCGGTCAGAATGTCGAAGTAGCTGTTCTTGACACTGGGATTGATACTGATCATGTGGACCTGCAAGGGGTTCTTATTACCCAAAAATGTTTTGCCGATGATTGCCCCAATGGCCCAAATAGCGCTGAGGATGATAACGGTCACGGTACCCATGTGAGTGGGATCATCGCCTCCCAGGGTAGCACTGCATCAGAAGGTGGGTCCCCAGGGGTTAAAATCCACGCGGTTAAAGTGCTTGATAGCTCAAATAGTTACAGTGCAGCCTCAATTGTTATAGCCGGTTTAGACTATGTGATAAACGAATTACCAAATGTAGATATCGTTAATATGAGCCTAGGTACAGATCAATTATTTAGCAGCGACTGTGATTCGACCTACGCGTACACCCAAGCATATAATTCCGCGATTAAAATATTGAGGGATCGAGGTACACTTAGCTTTGTTTCTAGCGGAAACGAAGCCTCTGCAAATTCTATTTCTGCGCCTGCATGTATATCTAGAGCTATCGCTGTGGGCGCAGTTTGGGACACAAGCCCGAAGGGTTGGAACGGTGATTACTGTGCTGATACAAACCCGGTTGCGGACCAGATGGCCTGCTTTAGTAATTCTAGTGTGTCACTGGATATATTTGCTCCCGGAAGTCCGATCAGTTCAACGCGCAGAGGTGGAGGTACCATTACGTATTCAGGTACTTCTATGGCGACGCCCCTAGTAGCATCATGCGCAGCGCTAATGTTGGAATATATTCCTGAGTTAACGGCTGATCAAATTGAGAATTCGCTGAAGACTAGCGATGTCTTAGTGTCGGATGATACAGGTAGGACTTTCCCAAGATTAGATTGCCTGGCCGGTATAACGTCCCTTCGTGTACTTATCGATACTGATTCCGATAGTATTAATGATTCGTTGGATAACTGTATTTCAGTATCAAATCAAGATCAATTTGATACTGATGAAGATACATTAGGTGACGCTTGTGATCCTGATGATGACAATGATAATGTCCTAGATGAAGATGATGCGTTCCCTCTGGATGCGACAGAAACTCTGGATACAGATTCAGATGGCACAGGCAATAATGCGGATGTTGATGATGATAATGATAATGTACTAGACGGTGATGATGCCTTCCCGCTGGATGCGACAGAATCAGTTGATACAGACTTAGATGGCACAGGTAATAATGCTGACCAGTTTCCCGAGGATGCGCTTTACTCAGCAGATACTGATAGTGATGGCATGCCTGACGCCTGGGAAATCCAGTACGGACTAGATCCAAACGATCCATCTGACGTGACAAGTGATCAGGATAATGATGGAGTAACAGCTTTAGATGAGTTCCTGGCCGGAACTATTCCCTCAGGTTCTTTAGATATAGACGGTAATGCCCAATATGACGCTCTAACGGACGGACTTTTGTTACTTAGGGGAATGTTTGGTTTAGATGGTGATGCCCTTGTGACGGGAACAGTTGCCTCTGACGCGGCTTACACGACGTCAGTAGATATCGAATCTCGTATCGCAACATTAGGTGATCTTGCGGATATCGACGGTAATGGTAAAATTGACGCCCTTACAGACGGGTTGCTGACACTACGGTACTTGTTTGGCTTGGAAGGGGACACCTTGATTGCTGGAGTAGTGGCATCTGATGCAACTAGAACAACCGCGGTAGACATTGAGGCTCATCTGAAGACTCTGATGCCTGCGTTGTAATCCCGATCTGGTGGCAACCTCGATCTGCGCGCGCGTTAGCATGTGCGGATGGTGTCTAAGTATTCCTTTTTCATAAGCGAAAAGAACTTCTCTTTTAGCCCCTTTTTTATAAGTATCAATAACTTGTCAGCACTAGCAGATCTCAATAATGGGCGATTACTATGTATTTATCGACGCCGCGACCTTGAGTGGTAGAATATCAAGATTAATTAAATTATCCAGAGGTGATTAATAGCCATGCTTAATAGACGGCAGTTCATAACCACAGCGGGGCTCAGCGCGCTTTCTGGCTCATCCTCAGCGGATGGTGGTGGTAGCCCTAGAGCTGGTCTCCAAATCGATGACGGTAACATATTGCAGGGAGGGCATCTCTTTGACCTTGCCAGGGCCTATAAAGTGATGGACGAGGAGGGTTTGGATGCACTGATTGTAACTCGTCCAATTAATTTCTATCATTTTACCGGTTACCTAGACCATCTTGCCGTCCGTATGGATACGCCCTGTTCCTTTGCCATACTAAGCAGAGATGAAAACCGCCCATCCTGTGTGGTTATGAACCAATTTATTTATTACTATAGTGTTGCTGATAGCGATTTTCAATGGGATTCTACAGTGAACCTTTTTACTGGCTGGGGCGATAAAATAACTACAGCGTCAGGGGAAAATGACCCAGTAAAACGCGACATCAGCCCACCTTTTGTTTTTAGCAGCAAAGATTCCAAGCTTAATCGTGGGTTTGAGATGGAGCGCCTCAATGCGCTTAATAAAGTCACAGATAAAAATCCTGTCAGTGGTAGCGCGCAGAGCGCGTTAGTCAAAGGTATTATGGATTTAAAGCTCAATAATGCTCGAATTGGCATTGATGATCAGGTTATCGGCCGTATTATTGATTCTGCCGCTATAAGCGCCAGAACGATCGATGCTGACTATGCATTACGAAGAATCCGTATGATCAAATCACCACGAGAAATAGAGCTTATGAAATTAGCCGCGACGGTCAACGCAGAGGCCGCGATCGCTGCCGCCTCATCACTGCGATTGGGTGCAACGCTGCATGAATTAAGAGCGTCATTTTTTTCACAATGTGGTATCCGCGGTAATACTCCGTTATTTATGCAGATTGACACTATCATGTCTGAAGTTTACAACATGGAATTTAAAGAGGGCTCGGGATTTGCCATTGATGCTGTAAGTCAGGGGCTTCATTACACTGGAGATTATGGGCGGACTGTTTTTATTGGCGAACCCTTAAAAAGCATGAGGCAGGCAACTGACGCGATAGCTATCGGTTGGGGTGCAGTACGCGAAAAGCTCAAGCCTGGCATGCGTTACTCTGAGATTAAAGAAATCGGTAGACGGGCAATAAAGAGTGCGGGTTATGACCTTGCTGTTGCAGTTACCCCACACAGTGTCGGTCTTTGCCATACTGATGAGCCTGGTCGCGATGGAGTCGGAGCTTACTGGCAAAAAGACGATTTAGTGCTTGAAGAAAATATGATTATCAGTGTAGATATGCCTGTCTTACATACGGGCATCGGTGGATCTGCTCATTTAGAAGATCTAACCCTGATCACCAAAGATGGCTGTGAGCCAATACACCCTATTGGTGACAGTGTTATTATTGTCTAAAAGTTTAGAGTATGTTATTTCTAAATACTTCATATAGTTTCTTCTATAAAAGCTACCATATCTAATACTGGCATTCTTGAACCCACCCACCCACACTGATAACAAACTGTGGGGGCGAGCAGTTCAACGATATCGTAGATCGCATTGTCGCGATCTAATACTCAGAAGCTATACGTTGCCTTTAATCCGAAATATCGCTTGTCAGGAAGGCCTGCCGTAGCGACCCTATTGACCCCAGGAGGCAGCCAGGCAAAGTCGATTAAAAACTGATAATTTGTAACAGTTTTATCATCGGTTAAATTTTCGCCGATGAGTTCAACTTTGAGATTATCTTTCTCAAAACCTAGGCGCATGTTGATTCGATTACTTGCACCCGTCTCAAGTATATTCGCATCAGTCGCGTAACTACTTCCAGTATGGATGTAATCACCTCTCAGATACCATGCAATACCAGTTTGAATTTCGCCAGTAAATGTACCCGAAAGCGACCCTTGGACCTTTGGATTCCTTTGCTTGCGCTTCCCTAGCCCTGAAATATCTTGAGTACCCATCAATACTCCACAATCAGCACAATCCTTGAGAACTTTAATATCTGAGTCGTTAAGGCCATAAGTACCTTCAAACATGAAATTATCAGAAACCGCCCATGCTCCCTCAACTTCGAAACCAGATAACTCTATTTCACCACCGGTAGCAGTTCCTCCGTAAAATACTTCACCAACAAAAGTACCCGCAGCGGTTTGGGCGGTCCAGTCTCCTCTATAAACTGATGCCTGCAACCACGCACGACCATCTAGTAAAGATGCCTTAATTCCTAATTCGTACATATCAAGTTCTTCTTCCTTGATTTCTTTATACAGACCGATATCTGCTAAGGCTGAGAGAACACTATCAGATTGATTGAATAAATTTACGTTGAATCCGCCTGGCCGAGTTCCCTCGCCATAGCTACCATACAACGTGACATCATCGTTAACGCTATAGTCGACCACAAATTTCGGTGTAGTGCTCTTAAAGGTACCAGACACAAATTCGTCTCCACTAGACCGGGCTTCCTGGACTTCGTCCTTCTGCTTTCGACCCTCTATGTTAATTGTTAATTCGTCAGTTATGTCATACTCAACGGCCGCGAAGATACCCGTGGTTTCAATATCAAAGACGTTTCCTAAGCTGAGAGATCTAACCGAATTAAAAATGTGGAAACCGCTAGTTCGTTTACCTTCAAATTTAAATTTACTTAAGCCAACCAACCATCTTAGTCGCTGATCTTGAGCAGAGGTTACCCTAAATTCTTGACTGAAGTCCTCAAGATCTCTGCCATTAAGTAGCGCGACATCCTTCATTACATCTAAGTCACGAGTAGCTCTTCGGTCTAAGTCATCAAGTGCCATCCATCTATTCTCGCTAGAAGCGGTTATCGATGATATTGTCATTCCATTATCCAGCACATAATTCATATTTAAACTCATTTGCTCCGCTTCTCTCGCGAAACCAAAACCATCCAGGAAAGGTTTGTCAGTTATCGTATCAATACTTAGACCGGGACTCGCGATACCATTAAGAAGGTTGCTCATGGCAGGAGTCATTTCATCATCGTACTGGATATATTCCGCTGACGGGAATGGTGCTCCACCACAGAACCAATTCCCTCCACCACTTCTCACCGCTAAAGTGGAATTAGGTAATAAACAGTTAAATAACCCTTCTCCATTGTTAACTCCATAGCCGAATGCTGCACCAGGCCCGTCATCATCCTCCCATTTATGAACCCGCAATTTAGCATTGAATTTATCATTTGGCTCAAAGTAAAGTGTGGCCGCCACGCTCTGGGTTTTTCTGGCACCAAGAGTTAAGCCTGGATCATTAGCAGCCTTATACTGACCATCCGTATCTTGATGACTTAACGCAATGCGATAGGAAACTGCTTCTCCAAGTGGACCTTCAAAAGATGCACCCAAATTTGTAGTTCCAAATTTGCCAAATTCACCGATAATCTTGCCTTCAAATTCACGACTAGGCGTTTTTGTGACAAAATTAACTGCTCCCGACAGGGTCGCTCTGCCAAAATATGCACTTTGTGGACCTCTTACCACCTCTATTCTTTCTGCATCTTCCAAACCAGCTATCACACTTCCGTGGGTAGGTGCACCATCGACAAAAACTGTTGCCGCTTGTTGGTGATCGTTTTCCTGACTGATATGCATTCCTCGAATAACCAAGATCCGATTTGAGCGATCAGCTCTTCCTACAGAATGTTCTGCAAAATGAAAGCCAGGTGTGAAAGCAATAATATCCTTGAATTCATTTATACCCCTTGCTTCAATATCAGCTGAAGTTAGCGCAGTGATAGCTAGCGGCACCTCCAAAAGACTTTCCTCTCGCTTTCGTGCAGTAACCACAATTTCTTCCAAAGCATTAGCGCCTTGTGCGTAGGAATTGGTGAGATAAAATGGCATTGAGAGAACTAATGCCGCGACTATATTTGTTGTTACAAGTATTTTAATGGAATTAGGTTTTTTGTTTGTTCGCGTC
>Ga0308012_10001622_pt1 | contig 11844 bp, 9 predicted proteins | sample Neamet179_FD_203133 | JGI IMG/M metagenome (GOLD analysis project Ga0308012, IMG submission 203133) | Marine microbial communities from water near the shore, Antarctic Ocean - #179 | ecosystem: Environmental > Aquatic > Marine > Unclassified | place: Southern Ocean | collected 2014-07-25 | reverse complement strand
TGTCTCCTGAAAAAGCGGCTAACATTTTTTTTAACTTTATGAAAAAGAGTGGTTTTAAGAAAGATTTTCCGTTCTTATTTAGTATGATTTTTAGGTTGGCAAGATTTCTTCCTGGCTGGATATATTACAGATTACAGAAATAAAGTTGGCTAAATTAATGAATAAATAAATAAATATTTTTTAAGAAATCTAGCTTTTATTCAAATGCGACATGTTAACGTTTGACTTTTGTGACGTAACAGTGAAAACACTTGTTATTCTCACTTTGTGAGATAGCACCGTAAAGTTTAGAGGATTAATTAAGGCAAAGCACTAGTTACAAAAAATAGTGTCTTTTACATAAATCCGGGGGGATCTAAGTTTGAATACAATCTCTACAAATGAGCTTGTGAGTATACCACATTTGCTTGCGCGAAATGTTGCTACTCGTGGTGATATGCCTGCTTACAGGGAAAAAGAGTTTGGTATTTGGCAGTCATGGACCTGGTCGAAGACATCCTTAGAAATTGAAAATTTTGCTCTAGGCTTAAAAGACCTGGGAGTAAAAAAAGGTGACTTTGTAGCAATAGTGGGTCGCAATCGCCCGGCTATGTACTGGGCCATGGTAGCAGTTCAAATGCTTAATGCAGTACCAGTTCCTTTATACCAGGACTCAGTCGCTGAAGAAATGGCTTATGTTTTAGAGCACTGTGGTGCGAAGTATGTAATTGTTGGAGACCAAGAGCAGGTCGATAAAATACTAGAAGTTCAGCAAAGTATTTCAGGAATTGAAAGAATCGTCTATTTCGATGCAAAGGGGCTTCGAAAGTATGAAAATAGTCATTTGAGCTCGTTCATTGAAGTCCAAGAAAAAGGACAGAGCCTTAGAGAGTCTCAGTTGACTAAATTGGACGAAATACGGGCATCGATAACATTGGATGATATTTGTGTTATGTTATACACTTCTGGCACAACAGGGAGACCAAAAGGTGTTGTGCTTTCGAATAGAAACATAATTGAAACGTCGAAAAACTCCTCTGAATTTGATAACTTGAAGTCAAGTGAAGAAACAGTTGCGTATCTACCCATGGCTTGGGTTGGCGATTTTATTTTTTCGATTGGTCAAGCTTACTGGACAGGCTTTTGTGTGAATTGTCCGGAAAGTCCTGAAACACTAAATACTGATCTTAGAGAAATTGGACCATCCTATTATTTTGCTCCGCCGCGTGTTTTTGAAACCCAGCTAACGAGTGTAATGATTAGAATGGAAGATGCAGGTAATTTTAAGAGGTGGCTTTTTGAAAAGTCTATGGCGCTAGCTAAGAGAGTCGGTGGAGATATTTTGGATGGTAATGCCGTAGGGTTTCTAAACCGAATTAAATACTTTCTGGGTGATATCTTTATCTATGGTCCTCTTAAAAATACGTTGGGCTTTTCTAAAATTCGAGTTGGTTACACAGCTGGTGAGGCAATTGGGCCCGAAATATTTGAGTTTTATCGATCACTGGGAATAAATCTTAAGCAACTTTATGGACAAACCGAAGCTTCAGTTTTTATCACTCAACACCCTGACGGAGAGGTCCGCTCTGATACTGTTGGAGTAGCATCACCTGGAGTAGAGTTGAAAGTGGCTGAAAGTGGAGAAGTTTTTTACAGGTCTCCTGGTGTTTTTATAGAGTATTTTAAGAATTCTGAAAGTACTAGTGAGACGAAAGATGGAGATGGTTGGGTGGCTACTGGTGATGCTGGTTTTGTTGAAGAAGAGACGGGCCATCTTAGAATTATTGATAGAGCAAAAGATGTAGGAAAGATGTTAGATGGATCACTTTTTGCTCCTAAATACGTAGAAAATAAGTTAAAATTCTATCCAAATATTTTGGAAGTAGTTGTTTTTGGAAATGGTAGAGAATTTTGTACCGCCTTTATTAACATTGATTTAATTGCTGTGGGTAATTGGGCAGAGAGAATGAATATAGCTTATTCATCCTATCAAGAGCTCGCAGGTCATGATTTAGTAATGGGGGCAATTAAAGAGCATATTGAAGAAATTAACCAGTCAATATCTGAGGACCCAATGCTAGCGGGTTGTCAGATTAATAGATTCCTTGTTCTTCATAAAGAACTTGATGCGGATGATGGTGAATTAACTCGAACTCGCAAAGTAAGAAGAAATATAATAGAAGATAAATTCTCTGATTTAATAACAGCACTGTATGATGGTTCTAGCTCAGTTTCGACAGAGACAGAGGTTACTTATGAGGATGGTCGAAAAGGGTCAATTAAAGCAACTCTTATGATCCACGATACAAAAATCATTGATATATCGCAAAGGATGGCTGCTGAATGAGTAATGGGTCAGAAGGAAATTTCGTTACTACTGATGGACGTAACATCGGTGGAGTGATGATGGAAATGAAGAACATTACTCTAAGGTTTGGTGGAGTAGTTGCATTAGAAAATATATCATTCAATATTTTAGAAGGCGAAGTTCGAGCCATTATAGGTCCAAACGGGGCTGGAAAATCTTCAATGCTAAACGTTATTTCTGGATTTTATATTCCTCAGGAGGGTGAAGTCATCTTTCAAGGCTCGCCCCGACCGTCATTGAAGCCATTTGAGGTCGCACATCAGGGGATTGCTAGAACATTTCAAAATATAGCTTTATTTGAAGGAATGAGTGTTCTCGATAATGTTATGACAGGACGCTTAACCAAGATGAAAACTGGTATTTTCAGTCAAATGATTTGGGCTGGGAAAGCAGAAAGAGAAGAAATTGAAAATCGAGAAGCAGTAGAGAAAATTATTGATTTCCTCGAGATTCAAGCGATTAGAAAGACACCAGTTTCAAGACTCCCTTATGGTTTGAAGAAAAGAGTTGAATTGGCACGTGCCCTAGCAGCAGAGCCTAACCTTCTGCTTTTAGATGAACCAATGGCTGGTATGAATGTAGAAGAAAAGCAAGATATGAGCCGTTTCATATTGGATGTTAATAGTGAGTTTGGAACAACTATCGCATTGATTGAACATGATATGGGAGTTGTTATGGACCTTTCTGATAGAGTAGTGGTGATGGATTATGGTCGCAAGATCGGAGATGGGACTCCTGATGAAGTTAGGAACAATCAAGAAGTTATTGATGCATATCTAGGAGTCAGTCATGATTAAAATCAGGCCTCGAAAGACAACATGCTTAGCTATTGGAGGATCGAATGCCTGATCAAGTTTTATTTGCTGCAGAAGTGATGCTTAACGGCCTAATGGCTGGAGTGCTATATTCTCTGGTAGCTTTGGGTTTTGTTTTGATTTTCAAGGCATCAGGAATATTTAATTATGCTCAAGGTGTGATGGCTCTCTTTGCAGCACTAACTCTAGTTGGTATTATGGATGGACAAGTCCCATTTTCGCATCTTATCAATGCTATTTTTGGAACAAACATACATCATTTTGGATGGCATACGCCCGCACTGTTAGCCATTATATTGACTATAATGGTTATGGTTCTTTTTGCATGGCTAGTTCAAAGGTTTATCTTTAGGCATTTGGTAAACCAAGAACCAATAATACTGTTCATGGCTACTATAGGGCTTGCATACTTTTTAGAAGGTGTAGGAGATTTAATGTGGGGTTCGGACATCAAAAAACTAGATGTTGGGATTCCAAAGGGAATGAATGAGACTATAGAAAGTATAACCCATGGTGCTTTTGGGTATGGTTTCTTTATCGATAATTTAGACATTTTTGCAACCTTTGTTGCTATAATTCTGGTGGCTATTCTAGTTTGCTTTTCTCAATACACGAAGCAAGGCAGAGCTCTCAGAGCAGTAGCTGATGATCATCAGGCTGCGTTGTCTGTAGGTATTTCACTTAGTTATATTTGGATTTTAGTATGGTCAATTGCGGGCTTTGTCGCCTTGGTTGCTGGTACTATATGGGGAGCTAAATCAGGTGTTCAATTCTCGTTATCGCTGATTGCTTTAAAGGCTTTACCAGTTTTGATGTTAGGTGGCTTTACGTCAATTCCAGGTGCCATAATTGGAGGCTTAATTATTGGTGTTGGTGAGAAGTTATTCGAATTTTTGGTTGGTCCATGGATTGGGGGAGCTACAGAAAATTGGTTTGCCTATGTTCTAGCTTTACTATTTTTAGTGTTTAGGCCGCAGGGTCTATTCGGTGAAAAAATTATTGAGAGGGTATGACGATGTTGTTTTCTGTCTACTACAAAAATTTTCTATCGGAGAAGTATGATTTGAGGAGTTCTAACTAATGTTATATCGCGAAGCTGGGGATTATAGTACCTCTTACCCTGAAGACAGCCAAACTTTTCCAATAAAGTTTGATAGATATAGATATTACGTTATCCTTGCTGTTGCCTTTTTAGTAATCCCCTTTTTTATTAATGATTATTGGGCAAATGCTGTCCTTGTTCCATTCTTGATATACTCGATTGCGGCAATTGGGTTAAACATTTTGACTGGCTATTGTGGTCAAGTTTCTTTGGGTACGGGAGGTTTCATGGCAGTGGGAGCATACGCCTGTTATAAATTAATGACGTCTTTCCCCGAGATTTCAATAATGATTCATATACTTTTAGCGGGTGGTGTGACTGCAGCGGTTGTTACACTATTTGGGTTACCATCTTTACGGATAAAAGGGTTTTATCTTGCTGTTTCAACCCTTGCGGCACAGTTTTTTCTTGTTTGGATGTTTAACAAAGTGCCGTGGTTCTACAATTATAGTATGACTGGTATGATAGGTTCTCCAGAACGAACAGTTTTAGGTATAGTTGTTACTGGGCCGGCCACAGATGCTTGGGCTAAGTATATGATATGCTTAATTTTTGTAACTTTGTGCGCAGTATTAGCAAGGAATATGACCAGAGGCTCAGTTGGAAGAAAATGGATGGCAATAAGAGATATGGATATTGCCGCAGAAATAATTGGAGTTAACCCTTTAATGGCAAAGTTATCTGCATTTGCAGTTTCGGGTTTCTTCATTGGTATTGCAGGAGCATTATTTTTTAGTGTTTACCTAGGGGCAATAGAAGTAACTGAGGCTTTTGGAATAGAAAAATCATTTTTAGTTCTTTTCATGGTTATTATCGGAGGATTAGGATCAATTTTTGGTTCATTTGCTGGGGCTGCATTTATGGTTCTTTTACCTGTACTCTTGAAAAACCTCTTGGTCGGAGGTCTGAATTGGCCGACAGATTTAGCACAGCATTTATATTTTATTATTGCAGGTGGGTTAATTATTATCTTCCTCATTTTAGAACCACACGGCTTAGCTCAGCTATGGCGAGTGGCAAAAGAAAAATTAAGACTTTGGCCGTTCCCTCATTAGGATGGCTATATAAGGGTGACCAGTACTTGAGTATTGGTTATAATAAGTATCGGAACAACCTTAGGGAGGAAATATACCGATGAAACTAAAACTAAAACTAACTTCGATTGTGCTTGGCGCAGTCATGGCAACTGGGCCAGCGTTAGCTGATCTAGTTTTGCCAATGCTTAGCTACCGGACTGGAGCTTATGCGGTGAACGGGATTCCGTTTGCTGATGGTTACAATGACTATCTAACGCTTATGAATGAGCGAGATGGTGGTGTTGGTGGTGTTAAAATTGACATTCGTGAATGTGAAACTGGCTATAATACAGAAAAAGGTGTTGAGTGTTACGAGTCTCTAAAAGGAACTGGAGCGTTGATTTTCGCACCTCTTTCTACTGGTATCACTTATCAGTTAATTCCAAAAGCTACTGTTGATGGAACTAATATTCACTCTATGGGTTATGGCAGAACATCAGCTAAAAATGGTAAAGTGTTTAGAAACGTTTTTAATTACCCAGCAAATTACTGGGATGGCGCTTCGATAGCTGTAAAGCATATCATGGACCAAGAAGGTGGAGATCTTAAAGGTAAAAAGATTACACTCCTCTATCACAACTCTGGATATGGAAAAGAGCCTATTCGTACGCTTCAAGAACTTGCTAAAAAGCATGGATTTGAATATAAAGGTATAGCTGTTGACCACCCAGGTCAGGAACAAAAATCTCAGTGGTTGCAAATTAGACAGCAGCGACCAGATTATGTTCTAATGTGGGGTTGGGGAGTTATGAACCAAGTTGCTATTCAAGAAGCAGCAAACGTTCGGTTCCCAATGGACAAGTTCATTGGAATTTGGTGGTCAGCCTCTGAAAATGATACAGTTCCAGCAGGAGCAGGTGCTCATGGTTATAAAGGCTTAGCACTTCACGGTTCTGGCACTGGCTACCCACTATACGCTGATATGCAAAAATACGTTGTAGATGCGGGATTAGCTGCAGGAGCGGGTGATCAAGTCGGGACAGTGCTTTATAGCCGAGGGATGTATAATGCATTTCTATCTGTTGAAGCAATTAAGACTGCTCAAAAGTTGGCAGGTGTAGGAGATGTGAATGCGGCTCAAGTTAGAGATGGCATGGAAGCATTGAACATCACTGAAGAGACAATGGCAGCAGCGGGATTACCAGGGTTTGCACCACCATTTAGTGTTAGCTGTGAGAATCACGGTGGACCAGGTCTAGGAATGGTTAGCCAATGGGATGCGGAAGCACAAAAATGGAGTCTTATTACTGGTTTGATTGCGTCTGATATGGATGTAATTCAACCATTAATTGATGCAGATTCTGCAGCATTTGCCGCAGAAGCTGGAATTACTCCAGGATGTGGTTAATAAAATAGTAATACATTAGCCGGCTCTATTTAGTGTAGGGTCGGCTAATCCTTTTTAAATTTAAAAAGCTCATAGTAATTAATAAGCTTTCACTCTTAATGGAGTAATAGAATGTTGGATTCAGCAAAAACAGATAATCTTTTGGAGATAAACAACATTGAGGTGATTTATAACCATGTTATTCTTGTTTTAAAGGGCGTTAGTTTAAGTGTACCTAAAGGTGGAATTACTGCCCTTTTAGGAGGTAATGGCGCAGGCAAAACGACAACACTCAAGGCCGTATCAAACTTACTTCACTCTGAGCGTGGTGAGGTAACGAAAGGGTCCATTTCTTACAGAGGTGATCCGGTTGCAGGGTTAGACCCTGCTGAGATGGTTAAACGAGGGGTTATTCAAGTTATGGAAGGTCGTCACTGTTTTGAACACCTGACGATTGAAGAAAACCTGATGACCGGTGCATATACAAGAAAAGATGGTCGGAGTGCTGTAGAGGCAGATTTAGAAATGGTTTATAACTATTTCCCACGTTTAAAGGAAAGACGCAGGTCACAGGCTGGCTACACCTCAGGTGGAGAACAACAGATGTGTGCGATTGGTAGAGCTTTAATGTCAAAGCCTGAAACGATCCTTTTAGACGAACCGTCTATGGGGTTGGCTCCACAACTTGTTGAAGAAATTTTTGGAATTGTTAAAGGCCTTAATGAATCAGAGGGTGTCAGTTTTCTATTAGCGGAACAAAATACTAATGTTGCGCTCAGATTTGCACACTATGGTTATATTTTAGAGTCCGGTCGTGTGGTGATGGATGGACCTGCAGATGAGTTAAGAGAAAATCCTGATGTAAAAGAATTCTACCTTGGAATGTCAGAGGAAGGTCGGAAGTCATTTAGGAATGTTCGATCGTACCGTCGTCGCAAGCGTTGGTTAAGCTAAGTGCTTACAAAATTTTACGATGATCTTGAAACGAGAACTGCAAATGAGCGTGATAGGGCTATATCTAAGCTCCTGCCAGCTCAAATTAAAAACTTACAAAGCTTAGGGGGTTTAAAAAATATCGACGCAGATATGATAAACTCCGTTGAGGATCTATATAAGTTACCAGTTTTACGAAAGTCAGAACTTACAAGGATGCAGCAAAAAAAACCACCATTTGGTGGACTGGTTAGGGGACCAATAGAGCATATTTTTCAATCCCCAGGACCGATTTATGAACCAGGAAAAGATACCCATGATTGGTGGCGTTTTGGACGTTTTTTACATGCCTGTGGTGTTGGGAGAAGTGATATTGTACAAAATTGTTTTAGCTACCATTTAACACCTGCGGGCATGATGTTCGAAAATGGAGCAAAGGCTGTGGGAGCGACGGTTTTACCGGCTGGAACTGGACAAACTGAGCTTCAAGTGCAGGCAGCTTTTGATGTTGGTGTAACTGTCTATGCTGGGACCCCTGACTATTTAAATACAATACTGCAGAAAGCTTCTGAGATGGGTGTAAACTTAAGCTATTCGAAGGCGGTTGTTTCTGGTGGAGCACTGTTTCCGTCACTTAGGGAGGCTTATCTAGAGCGTGGAATTGATTGCTTACAGTGTTATGGTACAGCAGACTTGGGGTGTATAGCTTACGAGAGCTCTGAGCAGGATGGAATGATTGTAGAGGAAGGGGTTCTAGTTGAGATTGTTACACCAGGGACTGGAAATCCAGTTAAAGAGGGTGAGGTGGGTGAGATATTGGTTACTACACTCAACCCAGAGTACCCGTTAGTTCGTTTTGCTACTGGTGATATGAGTGCTTTTATGGAAGGACACAGCGCTTGTGGTAGAACCAATGTAAGGATTAAAGGATGGATGGGCCGCGCTGATCAAACTACAAAAGTTAAGGGAATGTTTGTACGCCCCGAACAAGTAGCAGAATTGGTTGAGAGACATCCTGAGGTTTCTAAAGCTAGAGTAGTTGTGAGCCGTATCGATGAGAGTGATTCAATGGTAGTTAGGTTGGAGGGGTCTGGCTTGAACAACCAAGAGTATTACGAGAGTATTCAAAATATCTTTAGGATCAAGGGAGAGGTAGAGGTGGTTCCTACCGGTGAGCTACCAAAAGACGGCGTAGTGATAGAAGATTTACGTTCTTATGATTGAACGATTTCTATAGAAGTAGAAAAGTTGCGTTCGAGCCGTTTACAAAAAGAATTTCTATTCTTTATCCTTGACGAGCCTTGAAACGTGGCTGTGTTTTATTAATTACATATACACGCCCTTTTCGTTTTACAATTCGGCAATCTCTATGACGCGCTTTTAGGGAGCGAAGTGAGTTTCTTACCTTCATATTACTTCTCCTGTACAAAAGCGCGCATGCGCCTTAAAATCCTATATGCTAGCATTTACTAGCTGTTGCTATGGTGGGCACTACTGGGTTCGAACCAGTGACCCCTTCGATGTCAACGAAGTGCTCTACCACTGAGCTAAGCGCCCATATGCACTTGCTTAATTGACCAACAACACTCGTTTCCTATATGTCTCTGTGTGCTATCCGATGCTCTATAGAAGGAGTCGCTATCCGTTTCAAGGGCTTTCGAAATAATGACGTGGTTTTTATAAAATTAATTTGGAGAAATAATGGCTGTACCATCACATAATCTACGATTTCCAGAGGTACAGTCCACAGCTGTTATTTTTGCTAGCCCACATAGTGGAAGGTATTATCATGATGATTTTCTTAATAGATCTGTTCTTGATAAGCATACCCTTAGATCTTCAGAAGACGCATTTGTAGATGATTTGGTTTCTCAGGTTACAAAATTTGGGGCACCTTTTTTGAAGGCTGTGATGCCAAGAGCATATGTCGATTTAAATCGTGGTCCAGATGAGCTGGATCCAGTTTTAATTTCTGGTATTGTTAATCGCTCAAAAAATAATCGGATATCCTCTGGTTTAGGGGTTATCCCTAGGGTTGTTGGTCATGGTAAAGAAATTTATAAAGGAAAAATCTCACAAGCAGAGGCAGAAATAAGAATTTTAAATTATTGGAGACCTTACCACTTAGCTCTAAAAAAATTAATGACAGAAACACATAGAAAATTTGGCACTGCAATTTTAATTGATTGCCACTCGATGCCCACATTACTAAACTATAGTAGGTCTATAGAGCTTCAGAACATGCCTGATATTATACTTGGGGATCAGTTTGGAGCTTCTGCTGAGAAAGGTATAGTGGATAAGATTGAGTCTATATTTGTCAGGGAAGGTTTTAATGTAGGTAGAAACATTCCTTTTTCAGGTGCTTTCATAACAAAGGAATATGGCTTTCCACTTTCTAACAGACATGCATTACAAGTTGAAATTAGGAGAAGCCTTTATATGGAAGAAGATACTTTGTGTTTAAATAAAAACTTCAATTACTTTAAAGATGTATTTGGTTGTATTTTAGGTCAAATCGCAAAAATAGGTGAGCTTTCGAAGCCGATTGCGGGAGAATAAAAATTTTGAGTACATAGTTTAGATTAACTTAAAATATTCTCTTGTATTTTATTGACCATTTCGAGTGGATTATGCGCCTGCCAAATAGGTCGACCAACCACTATATGGTTCGCGCCCATGGATATTGCGTCATATGGAGACGCAACTCGCTTCTGATCACCCATAGATTCATTTTTGAGACGAATTCCTGGAGTGACAATGAGACGATTCTGTGCTTGGGAAAGACTTCGTATAGCGTTAATTTCTTGAGCGGAGGCTATAACACCATCTGCTCCGGCCTCAAATGCATTAGCTGCCCTTTCTCGAACTAATTCCTCAATACCCCCACCCTTTAAGCAACAGTCATCTAAGTCTGTTCTATCCAAGGAGGTAAGTATTGTGACAGCAAGAATTTTTAACTGACTTCCAGACGCTCCATTTACAGCAGCCTTCACAACATGAGGGTCTCCATGTACGGTTAAGAAATCTAAATCAAATTTAGAGAGCTGTTTAACAGCAGCTTCAATAGTTGATCCAATATCAAAAAGCTTAAGGTCCAAAAATATTTTTTTTCCATAATCTTGCTTTAATTCGTTGGCTAATGCTAACCCTCCCCCAGTAAGCATACCAAGACCAATTTTGTAAAAAGATACAGCATCCCCAAGTTTTTTAGCTAACGCTAAACCTTGAAGAGCACTAGGAAAGTCTAACGCCACGATTAGTTTATCATTTTTCATGAGTTAATTAATATCATAGGTTTGCAGAAGAGTGAAAGAGGTAATTAAAGCGTTATGTATATAAGAAATATTATTTTTTTATAAAGAAATTCAAAAAATGATTTAGACCACATAAAAGTTTCTAGAAAACACATCAAAAGTTTAAAAGTAGACAGGTTATTGTGTTCGAAGAAGCATTGAACGAAAGCATTTTTATTTATTGAAGACTAAAGTTAACAACTTCATACGGTAGGAACGTTATTATAGTATTTTTCTATTAGTAATAAAGTTAATAAGAGTGCTATATTAAATTTTATTAAATTATTTGAGTAACTAATTTGGCATATCGATATAAATCAGATCTTAGTTTGAAAGATGTTTTACCAGAGACAATGTTTTTGAATAGGAGACAACTTTGCTTAGGAGCTGGTGCCTTTCTTTCAGGTAATATTTGGGGGCAAGCAAAAGCGGCAGTGTCATCTGCTCCGGATGAAAAGCCAAACAGCTTTGAACAAATAACCAACTACAACAATTATTACGAGTTTGGAACAGGTAAAGGAGATCCAGCTAAATATGCGGGTGCTTTACAAACTAAGCCGTGGTCAATTAAAATTGATGGGCTCGTTGACAAGCCCATGACGCTTTCAATGCCAGACCTTTTGGAAAAAATGGTTATTGAAGAACGTATTTATCGTTTCCGTTGCGTAGAGGGGTGGTCAATGGTCGTTCCGTGGAATGGTTTTGAGTTGGCTGATCTGCTGAAGGTTGTTGGAGTCAAGAGCGAAGCAAGATATGTTTCTTTTGAAACCTTATTGAGGCCCGATGAAATGTGGGGTCAGAAAAGAAATTATTTGGAATGGCCATATCGAGAAGGTCTAAGACTTGACGAGGCCTTAAACCCCCTAACAATTTTGGCAACAGGTTTATACAATAAACGCCTTCCCAATCAAAATGGAGCGCCAGTTAGATTGGTTGTACCTTGGAAAT
>Ga0308012_10001619_pt1 | contig 11852 bp, 9 predicted proteins | sample Neamet179_FD_203133 | JGI IMG/M metagenome (GOLD analysis project Ga0308012, IMG submission 203133) | Marine microbial communities from water near the shore, Antarctic Ocean - #179 | ecosystem: Environmental > Aquatic > Marine > Unclassified | place: Southern Ocean | collected 2014-07-25 | reverse complement strand
ACGCCTAGGGGTGAAATACGTTATTGTAATCTTTTGTTTTGAAAAATTATATAAAAAAGGTCAGGTTATTTTTTTAAAATAACCTGACCTATAAGGCTCCCCTTCTAGGACTCGAACAAACTAATAAGGGGTTGGGAAATTAAGTAAACGAAAAAAGCCACCCGCTCGGGTGGCCTTCTTCATTATTCCCCCCAGAATTATGAAAAAATATAATATCAAAACGAAGAATATTTGCGAATTATTCTTCGGAATAGTCAGTTAACAATAGGTTAACAAATAAGAACAATTCATTTATTGGAAATTATTTTTATAATTTATACTATCCTCCTTAGCAAAAAAAGGATGAACAGTAATTTACAGGAAGCTATAATTATACAGAAAAAAGTGATTTAATTATTCCGTCTTTTAATATGAATAAGTTTAGAAAACAGCAAATAGAATAGTGGATACAAATAATTAAAATTTACAAAAATGGAGTTAAGAATTTTCTTGACATTATTACAAGTAGGGTAAAGAATAGATATACAAAGTAAAACTGAACTAATAGGCTTGTTTTTCACCAATAATTTAGTCGCATTTATTGCACTAAATGCCATTTATGCGCATACAGTTAACTATATGCGTCTAAATGCGATTAGTTATTCGCATAAATGCGGGTAATGTAAATTCATTTTTGTAAAAATTAAACATAAGTATCTCCACCACCTATAGACGACATAAAAAAAACTCCCACTTATGAAGATAAAGGCAGTTTTATAAAATTAAAAATGTCAAGTTATTAAACATTTTGTGTTTCAGTTAGAAACGAAATAGTAGCCAAGATTAACCCGAAATCACTAAACAACTTGCTCGAAACATCCAAGAAGAGCTTTAAGTAAAATAAGTGTATTCGAACGATACAACCGACTAGGTTTACTAGATGATTTTAAGGTCACTTCAAATAAAACACTTCACTCGAGGAACGAAAAACTTATACCCTATAAAACCTACTAGATAAACACAAATCGTACTATTTCAAAATGAAAATAGGCTTTTGCCATATTAATGTACATCGCAATAGATGAAACCTATATTAGGCTTAAAGGTTAGGTGAATCAAAACACAATAAACTTACCAACAAAATAAATGAAAATATTACCTAAAAATGAAAGCCAATCAAAACAAATAGAAATATATAAAACCTGAACTAACAATCACACAAACAATCCAGTTTCATAGACTACTTGGCGCAATAAATAAGCTAGTAAACAACCTGAATTATTCGTAAATTTATAGAGCAATATTGCAATAACTAAACTGGATACTATGAAAAAAATAGACCCATTTACGAGTGAAGAATTTACTCCAAAACGACACAATCAACGGTTTTCGTGTAGAGCGAACCAAATTGCCTACAACAACAAGTTGGCGAGAGAAAAAAGAGAGCTATTGAGAGAGTCAAATACGAAATTGAACACTAATAGAACAGTACTAAAAAAACTGTTTGAACGTGGAGAAAGAAAAGTAAGTAGAGAATTTCTTCGTGGAGCAGGTTTTAATTTTTCGTATTACACTCAGAACTACAACCATGAGGGAAAACAATTTCATGCTGCATACGAATACTTAATCGAGATACTCGATAATCAAAAATTTTTAATCTCAAAACTTTAACCTTATGGAAGCTATAGAAATAGGATCACCAGAAATGCCACTTAACACAGTTGGTAATTCAGTAACATTCAACAAAAAACTACTTCAACAAGTAGTCGTAACTGTTGCATTTTTAGTAGTAATACAGCTTTACTACAATCATGTAGAGAAACAACACTTAAAGCAACTAATTAATGAAAAAAAGAGCTCCTAAGGGAGCTCTTTAATATTACAATACAAATTGGAAGTTAACTTAGCATTAGAGCTTCCACATCTCCTCCAACCTCGTCTTTCGACTTAAGTCTATTCTTCTCGATAAATGCATACACATCAACTCGTTTAAAAAGGTTAAAGCCATTGGCTTTATGGTAAGGTATCAAGCGTTTGTGAGTGTAACTATAAATAGTTGCAATCTTAGCATTTAAATACCAAGCCAATTCGTCTACTGTCCAAAACTCCTTATTGTGGAGATTGGACATTCTTTGTTTACCCTCCGAATTAACCAACCTACGATTGATTAACTGGAGCATTTCCATAACTTCATTTTCTTTAGTCATGATTCAAATTTTTAATTGAAAAATGACGAGGCCTCGTCACACCCATTTTGGGCGACAGGGCTAAAATATTCTAAAAGTATTTTTTTTAGTGACTTTATCATCAACACAAAAGACAAGTAAATGATAAAATATTATCATAAATATCAATATATATATAGGGGTTTAAATACAAATTTATTGTCATTTATTTTTAAACTAAAATGATAAATATAAATTACAATTTATTTATTAGCCTCCAATCATGGTCTGAAAATACTGACTTAAAATTATCTCTAAATCGACTCAAACAATCATCTAGATGTCTATTAATATAATAATCTTTCATTGAATGGTTAGGCACTGAAAAATGTTTTGACACATATGCACCTGATTCTTTTAAATTAATAGTAGCACCTATAGGATACCACCATTGTAATTTGATAAGTATTGCGAACAAACAGACTAATTCCTTTTTCGACCTCTTCCACCTTCTGCTTGTATCAATAAAATGGTGTTTCTCCAAACGCTTTTGTAAATGGTTAAACTTAGCCATACATCCAGCTTTAATAAAGTCATTTATGGTTTTAGGGTTAAACTCATATTCAAGGAATGACTCGATAGATTTAATTGTAGTTGATGGTAAGTCATTCTTTAAATCTTGTACAGATGAATGAATTAATCTTCTTGCTTCAAAAAAATCACTTTTAAAGTACTTGGCAACTTCATCCACATGATATTCTAACCATTCTTGTATGTTAGTTATAGACTTATAAAACAAGCATAACGAAACATTTACCAGTAATAAATAACCATCTTTTGAAATATCTTCATATTTTATTTGTATGTCCTGCAAATAAGAATAATAGTCTTTTCGATATTCGAAAAAATCGGCTTGCAACCAAAACGATTGAAGTTCTTTTGAATGCCTAACATAGTAAGCATTATATGATTTGTAGTCATCTGAATTTTCATCCTTACTTTTCAATTCATTTAATTCTGAAAAACTACAGAAAGGTTTTGAAAATTCATCTCCAACAATTAACTCTTCTATAATTGAGAAAAATTGCTGTTTTATATCTTCAGAAAAATAGTCAGAGTTATTTCTACTATAATTCTCATATAATTCAATAACATTCATCTGATCAATTGCCTCGCTTTTCATAAATTATAGTTGGTTTTGTATTTATACTTCGTGTTTCTTTTATCACCAAGCTTCTCTAACAACTGATTATCCACGGCCCATTTTAAATCTCTACTAGCTGTAGCTTGACTAATAAGTTTATAGCTTAGCAAATAATCTTTCCTACTAAAGCTTTTGAGTCCAATAAAATCCTTGAATAGCTCTATTCGATCTGGTGCAGTTAGATTTACATTTTGCGAAGCCAATAGATTGTTTAACGCCTGAAGAATTAACGTGAGCATAAACTCAACAAAAGGTGTGGATTCCCCTAATTTATCCGAAGCCCCAAGTGCTTTATAATAATTATTTTGATTTTCTTTAATTAAGCTTTCTACGGGTAAATACTCAAATACAGGGTACTTCTGCATCAAGATTAATGTTTGCCACAACCTCCCCATACGACCATTACCATCTAAAAAAGGATGGATAAACTCAAATTCATAATGAAACACACAACTCTTTATCAATAGCACCTCTTTATCCGTTTTCAGATAGGTAAACAAATCCTTCATTAATCCATTTACCATAGCACCACCAGGTGCTAGATGCTCCACTTTTGAGCCCTTTACAATTCCTACATTTTTAGTGCGAAACTTTCCTGAACCTTCAATAAGACCTTGCATCAAGATAGACTGTGCTGCTTGTAAATCTTTTAAGCTGTTGGAATTAAATTCTATTAATTTCTCATAAACCTTTATAGCATTCTGCACCTCCAATATATCTTTTTGAGGTGCGATGACTCTCTCATCATTTAATAGTGCAGTTATCTGCTCTTCTGTAAGCGTGTTCCCTTCAATCTCTAATGAAGATTGTATAGTTTTTATGCGGTTCTTTTTTCTTAGCTCAGTAGGTGGCTTGTGTAAATGATTTGCATTTACCTCTCCCAGCTTCTCAGATATTGAGACTACAAGATTCAATATTTTATCGGTTATCTGATAGGGTGGCTTCATTAATTACGGCTTTAGATAGTATCATTTGATAGTATCAAATATAGTGCTTTAATTGAATATTTCGAAATAAAGGAAATAAAGTCACTGTCTAAGAAAGTAGATTAGGGATTAAGTTGGCTGCTTTCCTAAGGTTTTTGTCTAATAAGTTAGCGTATATCTCAGTGGTTCGAACATCTTTATGGCCAAGGGTTTTAGATACTGTGTAGATATCGGCACCGTTACTCAATAATAAGGTGGCATTAGTATGGCGTGAACAATGATAGGTAATGTGCTTATCAATTCCCAGAGACCTTACCCACTCAGAAATACAATCCTTATGATGTGCAATCATACCTTCAAAAACCAGCTTAGAACCTGGACTCTTCATTTCATTTATTAAATCGTAAACGTGTTGAGCAATGTACAAGCGCTCAAACTCATCTGTTTTCTTATGTGTGAAATCAATATAATAACCATCGTCATTGGACTTCTTAATTTGATCCCAACCTAAACTCTTCACATCAACAAAACGAATCCCTGTATAACAGCTAAAAATAAAAGCTCTTTTTACCAATGACTTTTTCCAACTTATATCGTTAATAACAATTTGGAGCTCATTAATTTCTAGATATTCCTTCTTAGTTGTTTTAGTTGGAATACTTTTAACGTTCAAAGCAGGGTCACGAAGAATAAAACCATCTCTGTGGGCTTGATGTACACATCGCTTGAAAAAATCAAAATAAGAACTAGCAGAGTTTACGCCTAGTAAATTCCCATCTTTCTTAAAGGCACGTTTCCTTAAGTAGGTTTTTAGATTTTCTAATAATTGCTCAGAAATATCACCAAGTGTGTAGGACTTATCAAAACGTTTTAGATACTTTAATAGTGAACGTGGCTTAGACTTTATGTTACCAGAAGCCTCTTCTTCGCTTTCGATAAACTTATCTACATATTCTACTAAAGACAATTGCAATTTAGGTGAGGGTAAACCCAAAGACTTGTTTAACAATTCTTCACGCTTTTTTGATGCGAAAATTTCAGCTTTAAACAACATATCCTTGTTGTGAAGCCTCTCCTCCTTAGTAGAAGGCAAATTATACAACCACAAAGAACTAATGGTTTCTCTTTTCCGCAATCCATTACCTGTTATCACAAGATAAAGTGCAGTTTGTTTTACTCCTTTACGTTTCTTAATACTTACTTTCATACCCCTAATAATCTATTAATTTCACTTCTAAAAATAATGGTTCTTCCTCTAAGTTTAACTCTTTTAATTTCACCAGATTTCATCAACCTAAACACAGTTGATCTACTTGTACCTAACAACTGAGCAGCCTCCTCAACATTTAAAAATTCTTTAAAGTTTAAGGAGGGGTCGTACTTAGTCACAAGATTTTCAACTCTGACTTTTGGTGACAACTCAGATTTAGATAATTTCTCCTGTGTTTTCCTCGCCTTATAGGCACGTTTCGCACAATTATCTCCACAGCATTTAGTGACTGAAGTCTTAGCTATGAACTCCTTAGAGCAAAACTCACATATTCTTACCACCCTTATATTCGAACTCATTTCACAAATATTTATCGATTACTGTCTCAGCAAGTGTCCTCGTGTATCACAAAGTGTCAATCCGTCTCAGATAGTGTCAGGAAGTGTCATCATTTCGCCAACGACAATTTACTTACCAATAAAAAATGAACAAAAATTAATCTGTGTCAAATCTGTGACACAAATTAACGAAATATAAAATCAATAAAAAAGAATGAAACACAAAAAACCCACGAATACGTGGGTTGTAGAAATATATAGAAGTATATAAAAATGGCTTTATTTTCCGATACAGAAATCTCTAAAAATAGAATCGAGTAAATCATCCGTTGTTATCTCGCCCGTAATCTCACCCAAATTATGAAGAGATTCTCTGATATCCATAGCAAGTAAATCGCCAGAAACACCAACAGATAAACCATCTTGCACTTGCACTACATACTCCAAAGCTTTAGACAAAGCTTCGAAATGTCGGGAATTAGAAATGATCACATCATCATTATTCAAAAGACCTTGTTTAACCTGATAGGTGAGTAAGTCTTTTAAACGCTCAACATTTTCTTTATGCTTGGCAGAAATAAACAAAACATTGGGTAGATCGCCAAAATTAGATTTTATAGACTGCACATCTCCCTTATCCACTTTATTAGCCACTGCAATAAGTTGCTTCCCCAGTGTATGCTCTTCAAGCTTTTTTATTTCAGCGTGAACAGTTTCAGAATTTGCAGTTGAAGCATCGAACAAGTACAATATAACTTTGGCTTGTTTAATTTTCTCAAAAGTTTTTTCTATTCCAATAGTCTCAATAACATCCTGAGTATCACGTATACCTGCGGTATCAATAAATCGGAAACTCATACCTTCAATTACCAATTCGTCTTCAATGGTATCTCGAGTAGTCCCAGCAATTTCAGAAACAATAGCTCGTTCTTCGTTTAACAAAGTATTGAGTAAAGTAGACTTCCCTACATTAGGTTCCCCTACAATAGCAACAGGAATACCATTTTTAAGAACATTCCCTAAAGCAAAAGAATCGACTAACTTTCGAAGAACCATTTTTAAACGATTCAACAATCTATCCAACTCTTTACGATCTGCAAACTCTACATCCTCAGTACTAAAATCTAATTCGAGTTCGATAAGAGAGGCAAACTTTATGAGCTCTTTTCGAAGACCTTGAATTTCTGAAGAAAATCCCCCACGCATTTGAGACAATGCTAAATCGTGTGACTTTTCATTCGAAGAAGCAATTAAATCGGCTACAGCTTCGGCTTGAGAAAGATCCATTTTTCCATTCATAAATGCACGGAAAGTAAACTCTCCTGGCTCTGCATTACGACAACCATTCTTAATAAGAAGCTGTAATATTTGTTGTTGTATATAATTGGAACCATGACAAGATATTTCCACAATATTTTCTCCAGTATATGAGTTGGGGCCTTTAAAAACAGAAACCAAAACCTCATCTACAAGCTGACTACCTTCCATAATAGTTCCCAAATGTATGGTATGTGTTTTTTGATCAAGTAGACTTTTCCCTTCTTTTACAGATTTAAATATAGGTGTACACAAGGCTATAGCATCAGGGCCAGAAACTCTAATTACTGCAATTGCTCCCATACCAGAAGCAGTTGCCAAAGCACAAATATTATCTTTCTTCATCATTCAACATTTCGACAAAAATAAGGAATGTAAATGGTAATAAATATACAGATACCTTGAATTTATATTCTGAGGGAAGTCAATGCTATACTTCGGACATTTTCAAATCATTCGATTTTTAAAATCACTTGTTTCTTTTCTTGATTATTCTGTGATATTGTTCTAATTTCGCAACGAAAATTTTCGCATTAAACAGACGACAAATGAGCGTATTAGTAAATAAAGATTCCCGCGTTATCGTACAAGGGTTTACAGGAAAAGAAGGTACCTATCACGCCTCTCAAATGATTGAATACGGAACCAACGTTGTTGGTGGTGTAACTCCTGGTAAAGGTGGACAAAGCCACTTAGACCGTCCAGTATTTAATACCGTTGCCGAAGCTGTGCAAAAAGCACAAGCAGACACAACGCTAATTTTTGTTCCACCTGCTTTTGCTGCTGATGCAATTATGGAAGCTGCTGATGCTGGAATAAAAGTAATCATCTGTATTACTGAAGGTGTACCTACTAAAGATATGGTAACGGTTAAAAATTACATTTCAAACTACGACTGTCGTTTGATTGGACCTAACTGTCCAGGTGTAATTACTCCTGAGGGAGCTAAATGTGGTATTATGCCAGGTTTTGTTTTCAAATCGGGTAAAATCGGAATCGTTTCTAAATCGGGTACTTTAACATATGAAGCAGCAGATCAAACGGTAAAAGCTGGTTTAGGTATTAGTACTGCTATTGGTATTGGTGGAGACCCAATTATTGGGACAACTACTAAAGAAGCTGTTGAGTTATTAATGAACGACCCAGAAACTGAAGGTATCATCATGATTGGTGAAATCGGTGGTCCTATGGAAGCAGATGCTGCTCGTTGGATTAAAGAAAACGGAACAAAGCCTGTTGTAGGATTTATTGCAGGTCAAACTGCACCTAAAGGTAGAACAATGGGTCACGCTGGTGCGATTGTAGGTGGTGATGACGATACTGCAGAAGCTAAGATGAAAATCATGACTGAATGTGGAATCCATGTAGTAAAATCTCCTGCAGATTTAGGATCTAAAATGAAAGAAGTACTTGCTTAATAAGGTGCTTATTAAAATACAAGCCCTCCGATTATTCGGAGGGCTTTTTTTATGTCTTTTTGGTAATAATTTACTAATTTTGCACATATTAAAAGCAACCAAAAATTCTACCTATGATTTCATTCTTTAAGGGAGCAAACCAAGTATTTGCCGTAGCCACTAAAGAAACTATAAGCCAAGAAAATTGTGAGAAATTACAATGGTTATTTGGTGAGGCTGAACAACTAAATTCTGATTCAGTTTCAGGTTTATTCGTTGGGCCCAGAAAAGAAATGATTACCCCATGGAGTACCAACGCAGTTGAGATTACTCAAAACATGGACGTAAAAGGTATAACTCGTATTGAAGAATATTTTGCTTTTGATGAAAATGCAGGCTTCGATCCAATGCTACAAGTAAAATACGATGGATTACACCAAGAGATTTTTACGGTAGATACAAAGCCAGAAGAAATTATTCATATTGAAGACATCGCTGCTTATAATAGTCAAGAAGGACTAGCATTGAACGCAGATGAGGTTGCATATTTAGATAGTGTTAGTGTAGAAATAGGTAGAAAATTAACAGATTCTGAAGTTTTTGGTTTTTCACAAATCAACTCAGAACACTGTAGACACAAAATATTTAACGGGACCTTCATCATCGATGGTGAAGAAAAAGAAAGCAGTCTTTTCAAATTAATCAAAAAGACTTCCGAAATGAACGGAGGTAATTTGGTTTCAGCTTATAAAGACAATGTTGCTTTTGTTAAAGGTCCTAAAATCGAGTTATTCTCTCCAAAGCGTCAAGATATAGCCGATTATTATCATACTAAAGAAATACAATCTGTACTTTCTTTAAAAGCAGAAACACATAACTTCCCTACCACAGTAGAGCCTTTTAATGGTGCTGCAACTGGTTCGGGTGGAGAAATAAGAGACCGTTTAGCAGGTGGTAAAGGTAGTTTACCACTAGCTGGAACAGCCGTTTACATGACTTCATACTCTCGCTTAGAAGAAGAGCGTAACTGGGAAGAAGGAATGGAAGAGCGTGATTGGTTGTACCAAACACCAATGGATATTTTAATCAAAGCATCAAACGGTGCTTCTGACTTCGGAAACAAATTTGGCCAACCTTTAATTACAGGTTCGGTACTTACTTTTGAACATTCTGAAAACGACAATCAATTAGGTTACGATAAAGTGATTATGCAAGCCGGTGGTATCGGTTGGGGTAAACATGTTGATGCTTTAAAAGATATTCCTAAAAAAGGAGATCGAGTTGTTATTTTGGGTGGAGACAATTACCGTATCGGTATGGGTGGCTCTTCAGTTTCTTCTGTAGATACAGGAGAATTAGATAATGCTATAGAGTTGAATGCTATTCAGCGTTCTAACCCAGAAATGCAAAAACGTGCTGCCAACGCAATTAGAGCGATGGTAGAAAGCGATAACAATCCTATAGTTTCTATTCACGATCACGGTGCTGGTGGACACTTAAACTGTCTATCTGAATTGGTAGAAGAAACAGGTGGTAGAATAGATTTAGAAGCGCTACCTATTGGAGACCCTACTCTATCGGCAAAAGAAATTGTTGGTAACGAGTCTCAAGAAAGAATGGGCTTGGTAATAAACGAAAAGCACATTGAAGAATTGCGTAAAATCTCTGAAAGAGAAAGAGCGCCTTTTTATAATGTAGGTGAGATTACGAGCGATATGAATTTCTCATTCGAATCGACTGTAGACGGAAGTAAGCCTATAGACATGAAGCTGAAACATTATTTCGGTTCATCTCCAAAAACGATTATGACAGACACTAGAGAAGAAGTAAACTTCTCTAAGCTAGAATACAATCAAGACAATCTATTCGAATACATCACTTCTGTACTTCAACTAGAAGCTGTAGCCTGTAAAGACTGGTTAACCAATAAGGTAGACCGTTGTGTGTCGGGTAGAGTTGCTAAACAACAAAACGCAGGTCCTTTACATTTACCACTTAACGATTGTGGTGTAATGGCTTTAGATTATAGAGGACAAATTGGAGTTGCTACTTCTATTGGTCATGCACCTATAAGTGCTTTAATCGATCCTGTTGCAGGTTCACGTAACTCTATTGCAGAAGCTTTAACGAACCTTGTATTTGCTCCTATAACAGACAATCTTAATGGTGTTTCTTTAAGCGCTAACTGGATGTGGCCTTGTAGAAACGAAGGAGAAGATGCGCGTTTATACGATGCAGTAAAAGGAATTAGCGATTTCGCGATTTCTTTAGGAATTAATGTTCCTACAGGAAAGGATAGCTTATCGATGACTCAGAAGTATAAGGACGGAAGCAAAGTTGTTTCTCCTGGTACAGTGATCATTTCTGCAATTGGCGAATGTTCTAACATCAACCAAGTAGTGAGTCCGGTTTTAAAGAAAAAGGAAAATGCACCTATCATCTATATCAACTTATCGCAAGATGCGTATAAATTAGGTGGTAGTTCGTTTGCTCAAGTAAACAATAAAGTAGGTTCTGAAACACCAACGATTATAGATTCGGAATTCTTCAAGAATGGTTTCAATACAATTCAAAAATTAATTAAGTCTGACTTAGTTGAAGCTGGACATGATATTTCGGCAGGTGGTTTAATTACCGCTTTATTAGAAATGTGTTTTGCTGATGTTAATTTAGGAGCCGACATCGATTTAACTAGCTTGAACGAGCAAGATATAGTGAAAGTATTATTTGCTGAAAATGCTGGTGTTCTACTTCAAGTAAACGACATTGCTAAAGCAGATGCTATTTTAGCAGAAATGAATATTACCTACCATAATTTAGGTACTGTAGTAGAAGCTTCAGAATTGAATATTACAAGTAAGGAACTAAACTTCAATTTAAGCGTTAGCGATTTAAGAGATGTTTGGTACAAGACTTCGTACTTATTAGACCGTAAGCAAAGTGGTGAAGAAAAAGCTCTTGAGCGCTTTAATAACTACAAGCACATGCCATTAGAGTTTAACTTCCCAGCATCGTTTAGCGGACAGTTAGCAGCTATGGGATTAGATCCAAACAGAAAAACAGCTAGTGGTTTAAAAGCGGCAATTATTCGCGAAAAGGGTTCAAACTCTGAACGCGAAATGGCTTACGCACTTTACTTAGCAGGTTTTGATGTAAAAGACATCCACATGACCGATTTAATGAGTGGTCGTGAAGATCTAACTGATGTAAACTTTATTGCTGCAGTTGGTGGGTTCTCTAACTCAGATGTATTAGGTTCTGCTAAAGGATGGGCTGGCTCATTTAAATACAACGACAATGCACGTACTGCATTAAC
>Ga0308012_10001617_pt1 | contig 11867 bp, 6 predicted proteins | sample Neamet179_FD_203133 | JGI IMG/M metagenome (GOLD analysis project Ga0308012, IMG submission 203133) | Marine microbial communities from water near the shore, Antarctic Ocean - #179 | ecosystem: Environmental > Aquatic > Marine > Unclassified | place: Southern Ocean | collected 2014-07-25 | reverse complement strand
AATTATTTTGGCATTACCTTCAAGTAACTCTCGTTCGGCAAAAGCAAATGAACAAGCAAAACTTACATAAAAACGAATAGCTTCTAGTGCGTTAACAGAGCAAACGGCTAAATATAAACGTTCTTTAAGCTTTCTTTTAGTAACTTCTATTTTTTTACCTTCGACATTATAAGTTCCTTCGCCTTGAGACTGAAGTAATTGCGTAGTCAGTATTACATGATCAAAGTATTTTGATATGCTCGACGCACGTTTTAAAATCGCTGGGTTAACGATTATATCGTCGAATATTTCACCCGGGACAGTAAATAAATTACGTAAAATATGAGTATATGAGCGTGAATGTATTGTTTCACTGAATGCCCACGTTTCTACCCACGTTTCAAGTTCAGGCAAGGAGACTAAAGGTAAAAATACAGCGTTGACTGAGCGTGCGGCCATAGAATCTAAAAGCGTTTGATATTTTAAATTAGATATAAATATATGCTTTTCAGAGTCGGTCAAGCTTTGCCAATCAGCTCTGTCTTTAGATACATCGACTTCTTCTGGACGCCAAAAAAAACTAAGCTGTTTTTCAATCAGTTTTTCAAACGCCATAAAACGCTGTTGATCATAGCGAGATACATTAACGCTGTTACCTAGAAACATAGGCTCTAGTAATGCGTTATTCGGGGTTTGATTAAACGTCGTATACGTCATGTATTTATTTCCTTTAGCACTACTTGGCTGTAGTAATGAGAACCCGTGTATTACGAGGTTCTCTATTTATATTAATATTCGAGTATTTCAAATCGGATTTTCGATTACAGTTACACTTAAATTTTACAAGCACCACCAGCACAATCATCGTCTTCAGTTCCAATGCTATCGCTGGCACCATCTCGGGTATTATGATAATAAAGTGTCTTCACACCAAGTTTATAAGCCGTTAATATATCTTTTAATATTTGTTTAACGGGGACTTTACCCCCTTCAAATTTACTTGGATCATAATTAGTATTAGCTGAGATTGTTTGATCAATAAATTTTTGCATTATACCAATTAACTCTAAATAACCTTGGTTATTTGGAATATTCCATAATAACTCATAATTACCTTTAAGCTTTTTATATTCAGGGACTACTTGTTTTAAAACACCATCTTTACTGGCTTTAATGCTAATTAAACCACGCGGTGGCTCAATACCATTCGTTGCATTAGATATTTGTGAAGACGTTTCTGATGGCATTAACGCAGACACTGTCGAGTTTCTTACGCCATGCTGCACAATACTTTTACGTAAAGCTTCCCAGTCAAGATGCAGCGGCTCCGTGGTAAGTTCATCAACAGTCTTTTTATACGTATCAATAGGTAAAATACCTTGTGATAAACGTGTTTCATCAAACTTAGGACAAGCGCCTCTTTCTTTTGCTAATTCATTGCTGGCTTTCAGTAAATAAAATTGAATCGCTTCAAAAGTGCGATGTGTTAAATTATTTGCACTACCATTTGAGTAGTAAAGACCATTTTTAGCAAGGTAATAAGCATAGTTAATAACACCTATACCCAGAGTTCTACGAGCCATACTTGCACTTTGTGCAGCAGCAATAGGGTAATCTTGATAATCCAATAAACTATCTAAAGCGCGTACGGCCAAATCGGCTAGGCCTTCTAATTCATCGAGTGAATCAATAGCACCTAAATTAAATGCAGAAAGTGTACACAGTGCAATTTCTCCGTTTTCATCATTTATGTCATTCATTGGTTTAGTCGGCAGTGCGATTTCTAAACATAAATTACTTTGACGAATTGCCGCCTTATCAGGTTGGAATGGGCTATGAGTATTACAGTGGTCGACATTTTGTAAATAAATACGACCGGTACTTGCACGCTCTTGTGCAAACAGCGTAAATAACTCAACGGCCTTAATACGTTTTTTACGTATAGACTCATCGTTTTCGTACTGTTCGTATAAACGCTCAAACTTGTCTTGATCTTCAAAGAAAGCATCATATAGTCCCGGTACATCACCAGGGCTGAATAAGGTAATAGACCCCCCTTTGATTAAACGTTGGTACATGAGTTTATTAAACTGCACACCATAATCTAAATGACGTACGCGATTCTCTTCTACACCACGGTTATTTTTAAGGACAAGTAAGCTTTCAACTTCAAGATGCCACAAAGGGTAGAATAATGTGGCAGCGCCGCCACGAACTCCGCCTTGAGAACAACTTTTGACCGCTGTTTGAAAGTGTTTATAAAAAGGAATACAGCCAGTATGAAATGCTTCGCCACTACGTATATTACTGCCTAACGCGCGAATTCTACCGGCATTAACGCCTATACCAGCACGCTGAGATACATACTTAACAATGGCACTTGAGGTAGCGTTAATAGAGTCTAAGCTATCGCCACATTCAATAAGTACACAAGACGAAAATTGACGTGTTGGTGTACGAACCCCTGCCATGATAGGAGTCGGTAATGATATTTTGAAAAGCGAAATGGCATGATAAAACTCTTCAACATAGCGTAAACGTGACTCTGCCGGGTACTTCGCAAATAAACAAGCTGCCACCAACACATAAAGAAATTGAGCGCTTTCGTAAATTTCACCGTTAACCCTGTTTTGTACTAAATACTTACCTTCAAGTTGTTTCATTGCCGCATAACTAAAATTTAAGTCACGTCGATGATCCATAAACAGTGACATATGCTCAAAGTCATCTTTTGTGTAATCAGTAAGTAAATGTTCGTCATATTTACCAGCGTTAACTAATTTTACCACATGCTCATACAGGGCTGGTGGTTCAAATTGACCATAGGCTTTTTTACGTAAATGAAAAACAGCCAAGCGCGCTGCTAAATATTGATAATCAGGTGTTTCTTCTGATATTAAATCAGCTGCAGCTTTAATAATTGTTTCATGAATATCTTCAGTTTTTATACCATCATAAAATTGAATATGAGATTTTAATTCAACTTGAGAGACAGATACTTGCTCTAAACCTTCGGCAGCCCAAGCAATGACACGGTGTATTTTTTCTAAATCAATGGTTTCTTTTTTACCATTTCGTTTAGTGACAGAAAGATTGTTATTCATGAAGTACCTGCGAAGCAAATTATTGTTTATTGATTATTCCTAATAAAAGGATCTAAAAACGTCCCTAATAAAAAACCCCACACATGTATTAGAAATAAGTGACTAAATACAGTGTATAAAAAATAACAGCTGAGCATCAAATGCACAATATCTAGGGTTTTTTATAATTCTAGACACAAGATAGTGAGGTTTGACCCTTTTTGCAAGTGATAAAATAAGTTGATCTTTCGGTGGTATTTTGTCGTATTTTTAAGGGTTAGTGATGACTAACCTAGCAAGACTATTTGATTTTGGAATTAACTAAAAGCAATGATTATTTTTATTATTTTTCAGTGGAATAAAATAATTTTTTATTTTTATTAAATATATTTACTGCCGGCCTACATTTAAATGGACATAAATAAAAAACTTAAATAACAATAGCTTAGGTGCACCCTTTTAGTTTGGATTAATCTTTGGGCAACTTGATTACTTAAACAACACTCTGAGCTAGTGATAAGATACTAGATTCAATAATAAGTATTAATACGCTAGGTGTGCACTAACTAATAGTGCATTAATACTCGTACCTTATTTCATTAGGATAATATTACAGCTTACGGCAACATAAAATATAATTTACATCTAATGAATCGATTAATTTATGATTTTCAGTGAGGGGATTATAATGAATACCGCAGGCATCAATACATTTTAAATCAACGTTTTCGGCCCAACTAATTAATTGTGATGGCCGGATAAATTTATCATGGTCATGTGTTCCATTAGGGACAAGCTTTAATATTTTTTCAGCCGCTAAAATAGCAAGTAAATAAGATTTTATACTTTTATTCAACGTAGAAAAGAAAATTAAGCCGTCTGTTTTTACTAAAGATGAGCAGGCTTGAATAACCGATGCCGGATCAGGAACATGTTCAAGCATTTCCATGCAGGTAACAATATCAAAGGTATTTGCACTTTCTATTGCTTTTTCTTCAGCGGTAATTTTTTGATAATTAATGGATACACCCGTTTCAAGGGCATGTAATTTGGCTACATTTAAGGGCTCAGTCCCCATATCTATACCTGTAACATGAGCACCTAATTTTGCAAGTGACTCTGATAATATACCGCCGCCACAGCCTACATCGATGACCTGTTTTTTATGTAGACTATTATTTGTATTACCTTCATTAACTTGTAAGGCAATATGCTGACATATAAATTGAACTCTTAATGGGTTTATTTGATGTAAAGGTTTAAAATCTCCCGTTAAATCCCACCATTGACTGGCGACTTCTTCAAACTTAGCAATTTCATCATCATTTACATTCAGTGGCTTGGATGTCATATCATTATTTTCAGCGTTAACTTTAAGTCTTGTGATTCTAAACTAAAGTCCTTTTTAAACAAAGTAGAACAGTCAATTTAACTATTTTTAGATGCTTTTTTAGACGGTTGTTATCTAGTCAGAAATACCTTAAAAAAACCTTTAAATAAAGCAGTATTGCATGGTACATTTTTATGCTATTATGCCTCGTTGAATACTATTATTAGTGTCTATAGGCATCTAGTTTAATAATGTATAGTTAAAGAATAAAAGTCTTTAAAAGAGCGCTTACCCAATATGCTAAATAGCTAAGCTATTTGTATAGTATTGTTAAGCAAAAGAATTAGTTAAGGGATACCATCGATTTATGTCCGATCTGGCCAAACAAATAGTTCCAGTAAATATTGAAGATGAACTAAAAACCTCCTATTTAGATTATGCCATGAGCGTAATCGTTGGGCGTGCATTACCTGACGTACGTGATGGTTTAAAACCAGTACATCGCCGCGTATTATTCGCCATGGATGTATTAGGTAATGATTGGAACAAAGCCTATAAGAAATCAGCCCGTGTGGTTGGTGATGTTATAGGTAAGTATCATCCACATGGTGATACTGCTGTTTACGATACAATAGTTCGTATGGCGCAACCGTTCTCATTACGTTACATGCTTGTAGACGGGCAAGGTAACTTTGGTTCTGTTGATGGTGATAGTGCAGCTGCAATGCGTTATACCGAAATTAGAATGTCTAAAATTGCACATTCTATTCTCGCCGATTTAGATAAAGAAACCGTTGATTTTGTGCCTAACTATGATGGCACTGAACATATTCCAGCGGTAATGCCTACGCGTGTTCCTAATTTACTCGTTAATGGTACTTCAGGTATTGCTGTTGGTATGGCAACAAACATTCCACCACATAACTTAACTGAAGTTATCAATGCTTGTTTAGCATTGATAGACAATAGTGAATTAACGTTTGAAGAAATATTAGAACATATCCCAGGGCCTGATTTTCCTACAGCAGGTATTATTAGTGGTCGTGCGGGTATTGAAGAAGCGTATCGAACAGGTCGTGGTAAAATAAAAATTCGTGCACGTGCAAGTATTGATGTCCATGAAACTACAGGTAAAGAAACAATAATTGTCCACGAATTACCTTATCAAGTTAACAAAGCACGCCTTATTGAAAAAATGGCTGAGCTTGTTAAAGAAAAACGTCTTGAAGGTATTTCTGCTTTACGTGACGAGTCTGATAAAGACGGCATGCGTATGGTGATTGAAATAAAACGTGGTGAAGTCGGTGAAGTTGTTTTAAATAACTTATACAAACTGACTCAGATGCAGGTTTCTTTTGGTTTAAATATGGTGGCATTAACGAATGGCCAACCTAAGATATTTAACATTAAAGAAATGCTGGAAGCCTTTGTTCTGCATCGCCGTGAAGTCGTTACACGTCGTACTATTTTCGAACTAAGAAAAGCGCGTGACCGTGCTCATATCTTAGAAGGTTTATCTATTGCCCTAGCCAATATAGACCCTATTATTGAATTAATTAAACAATCTAATAATAGAAAAGAGTCTGAAGAAAAACTTATCGCACAAGGTTGGACCTTAGGTAATGTTGCTCAAATGCTTAGTGAAGCAGGCAATGATGCCGCGCGTCCTGAGTGGTTAGAACCAGAATACGGTATCCGTGATGGTTTATATTACTTAACAGCAGAACAAGCTAAAGCCATTGTCGATTTACAATTATACAAATTGTCTGGCATGGAACACGATAAAATTCTAAGCGAGTACAAAGCGTTATTAGATGTTATTGCCGAACTAATGCACATTTTAGCGACTCCTGCGCGTTTAATGGAAGTTATTTGTGAAGAACTTGTTGCTATACGTGATGAGTTTGGTGACGAACGTAGAACTGAAATTACTAATGCTTCGCATGATTTATCGCTTGAAGATTTAATCACTGAAGAAGACGTTGTTGTTACGTTATCGCATGAAGGCTATGTTAAATATCAAGTTTTAAGTGATTACGAAGCACAGCGTCGTGGTGGAAAGGGTAAAGCCGCCACTAAAATGAAGGAAGAAGACTTCATTGAGCGTTTATTAGTGGCTAATACACATGATACTATATTATGTTTCTCAGATCGCGGTAAATTATACTGGTTAAAAGTTTATCAATTACCGCTTGCTAGTCGTACGGCTCGTGGTCGTCCAATCGTTAATATTTTACCGCTTGAAAGTGATGAACGTATTACGGCTATTTTACCTGTTCGTGAATATGCCGATGACAAATACATTGTTATGGCTACCGCATCGGGTACCGTCAAGAAAACGCGCTTAGATGCTTATTCAAATCAGCGTGCTAATGGTATTATTGCCTTGAATCTTCGTGATGATGACACCTTAATTGGTGTTGATATTACTGACGGTAACAATGATATTATGCTGTTCTCTGATGCAGGTAAAGTGGTTCGCTTCAACGAGAAAGTACGTGATAGCGAAACAGGCGCAATTAAACTTGATCCAGAAACAGGTGAAGAACGTTGGGCTTTAAAACCTATCGGTCGTACTGGTACTGGTGTTCGTGGTATGAAGCTTGAAGGTGATCAAAAAGTTGTTTCACTTATCGTTCCTAAAAATGACGGTCCTATCTTAACTATTACCGAAAATGGTTTTGGTAAACGTACTGATTTAGCTGAATATCCAGCTAAGAGTAGAGCAACAAAAGGTGTTGTTTCTATTAAAGTTAGTGAACGTAATGGTAAGGTTGTTGGTGCTGTTCAAGTAGAAGAACTTGATGAAATCATGTTGATTACTGACAATGGTACTTTAGTGCGTACTCGCGTTAATGAAGTCAGTGTTATTGGTCGTAATACACAAGGTGTTCGTTTAATTCGTACTGCCGAAGATGAGCATGTAGTTGCCCTTCAACGTATTGATGAAATTGAAGAGTCTATTGAACTTGAAGAAGTGGATAGTAGTACTGAAGCAAGTGTAGAAAATACTCCAGAGCAAAGCATTACTGATAGCGAAGAGAAAGAACAAGACAACAACTCAGAATAGTTGTTGTTGTAACATTAAAAAAGGGCGGCTAATAACCGCCTTTTTTAATGTGTGCTTATAAATAAAATCATATCTCCAAATAATGTTTAAAAATATTAAAATAGTCGTTAAGTGAGTAGAAAGTAAATGTCTGAAATTTTTAATTTTTGTGCTGGCCCTGCCATGTTGCCAAAACCTGTTATGGTAAAAGCGCAACAAGAGCTATTGAACTGGCAAAATACAGGTAGCTCTGTAATGGAGCTTAGTCACCGTAGCGATATATACATGAAAATGGCGGCGAAATCGGAAGCCGATTTGCGTGATTTGATGTCTATACCTGACAATTATAAAGTTTTATTTTGTCATGGTGGAGGAAGAGGGCAATTTTCTGCTGTACCACTTAATTTACTTCCTCAAGGTAAATCAGCAGATTATATTGTCTCAGGTTCATGGTCGCAAGCAGCGGTAGTAGAAGCGAAAAATTTTGGTAACATTAATGTTATTAATATTAATCAAGACATCGACTCTCAATCTACTTTAGTCGACAGTAAAGATTGGCCACTGAATCCCGATGCTGCTTATGTACATTACTGTCCTAATGAAACGGTTAATGGTATTGAAATGAATACTATCCCTGATACCAAGGGTGTGCCTTTAGTTGCTGATATGTCTTCAACTATTTTATCTCATGAAATAGACGTCAGTAAGTTTGGTTTAATTTATGCAGGTGCACAAAAAAATATCGGTCCATCAGGGTTAACCATTGTTATTGTACGTGAAGATTTATTGGGTAATGCTCACAAAGCAACACCCTGTATCATGAACTATAAGATGTCAGCTGACAATGATTCAATGTATAATACGCCACCAACTTATGCTTGGTACCTTGCGGGCTTAGTCTTTCAATGGCTTAAAGAGCTAGGTGGTGTAAAAGTAATTGCTAAGGTAAATAAAGCTAAAGCTGAATTACTCTATCAAACCATTGATAATAGTACACTTTACTTAAATCATATTGATTCACAATATAGAAGTAAAATGAATGTACCTTTTTGGTTAAAAGATGAATCGCTCAATGAACAATTTTTAAAAGAATCAGAGCAAGCAGGGTTAACCGCTTTGTTAGGTCATAGAATTGTTGGTGGCATGCGTGCCAGTATATATAATGCAATGCCTATTGAAGGCGTAAAAGCATTAGTAGAATTTATGCAAGCATTTGAAAAGAGGGTTAAATAAAGTGGAACAGTTAACGTTAAATCCAATTGGTAAAATCAACGGTGAAATTTTTCTACCGGGCTCTAAAAGTTTATCTAATCGCGCACTATTAATTGCCGCGTTAGCCAACGGTGTGACTAAAATTACCAATTTGCTCGTAAGTGATGACATTAAACATATGTTAAATGCCTTATCACAATTGGGTATTGAATATACGCTGAGCGATTGTGGTACTGAGTGTGTTGTTGTAGGTAATAATGGCTTTTTTAAAAGCAGTCAACCGCTAGAAATTTCGTTAGGTAATGCCGGCACTGCTATGCGCCCATTATGTGCTGCACTTGCGGCGAGCCAAGGTGAGTTTATCTTGACGGGTGAACCACGAATGAAAGAAAGACCTATCGGTCACCTAGTTGATGCACTAGAACAACTTAATGCTGATATTAAATACCTAGAAAACAAAGATTATCCTCCTGTAAAAATTACGGGTAAAGCGTTAACAGGCGATACAGTTAGTATTGATGGCTCTATTTCTAGTCAGTTTTTAACGGCAATATTAATAGTTGCTCCTTTATTAAAAACGGACACAAATATTGTAATTGAAGGTGAACTAGTTTCTAAACCTTATATTGATATTACGCTTGATATTATGTCTAGATTTGGCGTGAACGTAAAAAATAATGATTATCAATCTTTTACCGTCAAAGGTAATCAATCGTATGAATCTGTTGATAAGTATATGGTAGAAGGCGATGCATCTTCAGCCTCTTATTTTCTTGCTGCGGGAGCAATTAAAGGTGGTGAAATTACAGTACACGGTGTTGGAAAACTCAGTGTTCAAGGTGATAAACACTTTGCCGATGTGCTTGAAAAAATGGGTGCTGAAGTTATTTGGAATGATGAATCCATCACTGTTGTGGGTAAACCTCTAACAGCGGTAGATATGGATATGAATCATATTCCTGACGCTGCTATGACAATTGCGACAACAGCACTTTTTGCTAAAGGTACAACCACTATTCGTAATATCTATAATTGGCGAGTAAAAGAAACTGATCGTTTAACCGCTATGGCGACAGAACTGAGAAAAGTCGGCGCGACAGTCATTGAAGGTGAAGATTTCATTTCGATTACACCAACTGATTCATTGATACATGCAGAAATTGATACCTACGATGATCATCGCGTTGCTATGTGTTTTTCGCTTGTTGCATTGAGTGATACACCGGTGACAATTAATGATCCTAAATGTACATCAAAAACATTTCCTGATTATTTCGATAAGTTAAAGCAAGTCTCTTGCTAACTTATTAAGTAGATAATTTAAACGTTAATTTATTAGCTATTTCAATTGCTAATCAACCTATAATTTTGCCAATATTTGAAGTAAGGATAAATATTTATGCAGGAAAGCATTCCAGTTATTACCATTGACGGTCCAAGTGGAGCAGGCAAAGGAACCGTTGCTCGGTTAGTTGCTGATCAATTGGGTTGGCACCTTCTTGATAGCGGTGCCATTTATCGTGTTTTAGCGGTCGCAATTCGTCATCATCAACTGTCTTTAGAAGATGAAGAACCCCTCATTCCTATGGCTGCTCATTTAGATGTTCAATTTGAAATTAATAGTCAAGGCGAAGGTAAGGTTATTTTAGAAGGGGAAGATGTTAGCGATATAATACGCACCGAAGAAATTGGTGAGCTAGCGTCTAAAGTTGCTGCATTTCCAAGAGTAAGAGAAGCGCTACTAAGAAGACAACGCGCTTTTAGTGTGAGTCCTGGCTTAATTGCCGATGGACGAGACATGGGAACTGTTGTTTTTACACAGGCTCCAGTTAAAGTTTTTTTGACGGCAAGTGCTGAAGAGAGAGCACAAAGAAGATTTAATCAGTTGAAAGAAAATGGTATTGATGTTAATATCGGGCGCCTTTTACAGGATATACGTCAGCGAGATGAACGGGATCAAAACCGTAAAGTTGCTCCGCTTATTCCTGCAGAAGACGCGTTAATTATTGATTCTACTGAACTTTCCATTACGGAAGTGGTCAACGAAATCCTTATTTTTGCCAATGGTAAATTAACGTAAAACACACTCCTTTATGCGGGTTAATTATTTCTCGCATTAAAGAACTTTTAATAGAAAGCCTACTGTACGGACACACTGGGCATACTTAACCACCCCATGAAACAATGACGTTGAATGGATTAATAGCTGAGTTTATAAACAAGTTATGACTGAAAATTTTGCAGAACTTTTTGAAGAAAGTTTAAAAGAAATCGAAACACGTCCGGGTTCAATCATCCGCGGAACAATCGTAGCCGTAAACAAAGACAATGTAATTGTTGATGCTGGCTTAAAATCTGAGAGTGTTATCTCAATTGATCAATTTAAAAACGCTGCTGGTGAAGTTGAAGTAGTTGTTGGTGATGAGATCGACGTAGCCTTAGATGCAACAGATGATGGTTTCGGTGAAACTATCCTTTCTCGTGAAAAAGCAAAACGTCACGAAGCATGGCAAGTGCTTGAAAAAGCATACGAAGAAAAAGAAACTGTTATCGGTGTTATTAACGGTAAAGTTAAAGGTGGTTTCACTGTTGAAGTTAGCGATATTCGTGCTTTCTTACCAGGTTCATTAGTAGATGTTCGTCCAGTACGTGACACTGCTCACCTTGAAGGTAAGCCTCTAGAATTTAAAGTTATTAAGCTTGATCAAAAGCGTAATAACGTAGTTGTTTCACGTCGTGCTGTAATCGAAGCTGAAGGTAGCGCAGAACGTGATGAATTACTTGAGTCATTAGCAGAAGGCCAAGAAGTTAAAGGTATCGTTAAGAACCTTACTGACTACGGCGCATTTGTTGATTTAGGCGGCATTGATGGTTTATTACATATCACAGATATGGCTTGGAAACGCGTTAAGCACCCAAGTGAAATCGTAAATGTTGGCGATGAGATTCAAGTTAAAGTATTGAAATTCGATCGTGAGCGCACTCGTGTGTCTCTAGGTATGAAGCAGTTAGGCGAAGATCCATGGGTAGCAATTGCTAACCGTTACCCAGAAGGTTCTAAACTTTCTGGTCGCGTAACTAACTTAACTGACTACGGTTGTTTTGTTGAAATCCAAGAAGGCGTTGAAGGTTTAGTTCACGTTTCTGAAATGGATTGGACTAACAAAAACATCCACCCATCTAAAGTTGTTAACTTAGGTGATACTGTTGAAGT
>Ga0308012_10001615_pt1 | contig 11877 bp, 9 predicted proteins | sample Neamet179_FD_203133 | JGI IMG/M metagenome (GOLD analysis project Ga0308012, IMG submission 203133) | Marine microbial communities from water near the shore, Antarctic Ocean - #179 | ecosystem: Environmental > Aquatic > Marine > Unclassified | place: Southern Ocean | collected 2014-07-25 | reverse complement strand
CGGCTTTAATAGTCGCACCGCCTCCTCCGATCCACACACTACTTCTCGGGCCATTTGCAGCGACAACAATACTACAGCATCTTCCACAACAAAAGGACACCCTGCAAGCAGCGCCACCACCACCAAAGCAAAGCACAGCACCGCAGACAACATGGCTGCAGTCCCCGGCATCGTGAGCACGCCGAGCGCCGAGGTGGAGCTCCTGAAGGACGAAGTCGGAGGCCTGATGTACGCCGAGGGAATCGCGACCATCACCCTATACAGTGGCGACTTCCAGGCTGCGACGGAGTCGCTGCGTGCCCAGCTCGCCCTGGTCGTGGCCTCGAACCCATGGCGAGTGGACCGACGACGCTGCAACCTCAACCTTCCGCCGCGTCCGTCCCTCACAAACCCGCGTCGCTCTGCCCCAGGCTGGCCGGGCGCCTCGTCAAGAGCAAGAGCAAGAGCGGCCACGCCGTGCGGCTCGACCACCCTGCGCACCCGTCCGCAGAGGAGATCGACAGGCTCTTCACCGTCACCTCCGCCACGGACTCGGCGGCGTTCAAGCTCAGCTCGTCGGCGTCGTACGTGGACATCTGCAAGAGCATGTACAAGTCCAAAACGGTGGTGGTCGACTGCGGCTCCGCTCTCGTCGGCAAAGACAAGCCCGTCGCGCAGGTCACGCTGGCGGAGTCCGCCACAAAGGGCGAGTTTGCGCTGATCTTCAGCGTCTCGCACTCCGTCGCGGACGGACGCACGTACTACGATGTCTTCAAAATGCTGCAGCCGGGCGGGGCGGTGCGGGCGCTGGCGTCCACGAGGGTGCAGTCGTTCTCGGAGGCGATGCGGGACAAGTGCGGGAGGAGAGAGATAGAGTGGGCCGACAGCGCCGCCGCGGGGGTGCTCTTCGTCGGCGGTGCGCTGAAGTCGGCGCTGGGGTGCGGCGGGGGGAAGGCGCAGTGTCACGCCTTCAGCCTGGACGCCGAGCGGGTGGCCAAGGCCAAGGCGGCCGGAGCGGCGGAGGGCGGGGTGGAGTACGTGACGACGAACGACGTCTTGACGAGCGCGTTTCTCAGCGTGTGCGGGTCGCGCATCGGCTGGATGGGGTTCGACTGCCGCGGGAAAGTGGAGGGCGTCGGCCCGGACCTCGCGGGCAACTACGTCACCGCGTTGGTGCTCGGCCCGGAGGTGTTTGGTACCCCCGCGGACCTGCGGAGGATGTACGCCGAGGTGCCCTACGTCACGACGAAGCGCCCGCTGCCCGGGCCCTGCGAGTGCTCGTCCACCTTCGCGCAGGTCTCGAACTGGGCGTCCTTCGCCGGGGAGCTGGTGCAGCTCGAGGGGTGCGAGCTGGTGATCCACCTCCCCGCGCTGAACCCAGCGTACGCCACGATGGGCGGGGCGGACCAGATGGTTCCGTTCTCCTACGGCGTGGGGAAGAAGGGCGTGCTTTGCTGGGTTGTAAACACGAACGAGGCCGCGCTGCGCGAGGCGCTGCCGGTGGGAGGCACGGTGTCGGAAAAGCTCTTCCCGCCGGTCTGATTCTGATGCGCGGGGCGCGGCGTCGGGAGCGTGATGTGAGCGAGCGCACTTTGCAGGTTTCAATGATTGATTATGACAAACCTCGTGAATTCTCTCGCGCTGAATCTGGAATCGGATTTGGATCTTGGATCCAAAACCCCGAGTCGGTGCAACACACACGGGGGGGGGTACATCTCTTCTAAAGTAACACAACTGCCGCTCAACGAACTACACGTGGCTCTGATTGGCTTAAACAGTCGCACCGCCTCCTCAGCCAATCAGAGCCACGTGCGAGTGCTCTCGCGCGGCTTAATAGTCGCACCGCCTCCTCAGCCAATCAGAGCCACGTGCGAGTGCTCTCGCACGGCTCGCAATTTGATTGGCTGACGGGCGGGGTCGTTAGGGTTCGCGGGGGCTGACGGGGCGCGCAAACACGCTAGGGTTGAACATCAACCTAAAAAAGTGTCGATGGATCGTACGTACGGCACTGTGATCCTACGATCAGTGCATCAGAATGGTTAGTTCTTTGCGAGCAATGCTACACTCATGTATTGACGAACTGATTTGTTAGAGGCACGGTGAGGAACGCTAAAGACAAGTTAATGTGCGCACATGAAAATCACATCAGCACCTGTGCATCGCACGTAAGAAGCACTGATTTTGGGGAATAATTTACTCAGAACGCTGGGGAGGGGTACTGTGAGGGCCTGGGACCAGACGTGTTCCGCTGAATGTCTCTACACGTACCTGGAAGGTACGACACGTGTACGAGGGCTTTTCGGGGGCTCAGATGGCAAGCAAGCTGATACTTATTTCCCATAGACAAAACATGAAACACACGTGCGGCGCGATAGCGCGCGCGTATACGTGTACAGAATCGCAAAGCACTCGGACACCACACTCAAGAATGAAGCCTAGAGCTTTGTTGTACGTGTACGGCTGGATTGAGCGTCCGTGTCATTACATAAATACACCCAAACGAGGGTGATGCAATTAAAAAGTTTGAGACAATCCGATTGCATTTATCGAGGCAGGCTGTCTGATGTATATCCGCGGCGATCATCGGATTTTCGAGAAAATGATTTTTGCAAAAGTTAGCTTAGCACTTTTGTTTAGCTTAGCTTCGCGCGGAGCGCGAAGCTAATGTTTCCTTAGCGCTACGTGTAAACGCCGCCGAAAAAAAGCAAACTCTCGGCGAGTTTTATACCTTAAGGTAGCTAGAGACATTCTGATTGGTGGGCATGAACAGGCTCAACGAGAGGGACAACATCCCGGGTTGTCCCAATTGAGCACGATTCGGGATCATGTTTATCGTTAATTTCAACTTTTGTATTTTTCAATTTCGCTTCTTGGACAACCCAGAGCGAGATGCGCCTCGCTCTGAAACGCTCGTACACGTAGCCGGTCTCGGATCGGTTCTACGTGTAGCTATCCTACCGCCCGAGAGTTTGCTTTTATACCTGAAATGACACGGACGCTCAATCCAGCTGTAAGGCAATAAATGCTGTTCTGCTATTTGCGAAGACCAAGACGCCACAGCACCACGAAGCGTGCATCAGGTCGTGGGAGGCGATGCTGACTCTGACTCGTCACTTCGAACTGCTCGAGACGCTCTGCGAGATTAGATTAGTCTGAGAGCGAAACGCGTACGTGTAGTACGTACGCGTATACCGTCCTCAGTCACTCGTTATGATGTAATATTTATTATATTTATGGCGGCTTCTATCGTGATGATATTATTAGCGAAAGCCACCCAGGAGCATAACTACCATTACATATTACATAAGGACAACCTAACGAGACCAGATCCAGATCGACTTACTAGTAGGATCCGAGGCTTCGTTGTCAGGGGTACTCAATGTCGCTAACCTCCTCCTCTCCCTCCTCTTCCCCTTCCGCCTCCTTCAGCCGGCCCGACGAAACACGCGTCCATGCCGCCTCTGCCGCCGCAGCCTCAGAATCTGCCTTCGCGCTGGCCTGCTGCGCCGCCGCGATAACCAGATCCCCCCTTTGGTCCGCCGCCGCCGTCTCTGCTGCCGCCTTTGCCGCAATAATCGCCTTCTCCTGCGCAACGGCCTGACGCGCCGCCACTTCGACCGCCTTCGCCTGGGCCGCTCTAGACTCGGTCGCGTCTTTCTTCGCTTTGACTCTTGCCTCGTCCTTATCTTCCTTATCAAGTGAAGCGAGTTGCGCGTTGATCTCCTCTTGTTGCGCGTAGAGCTCGGTCCTACGCGTGTTGCGCTTCTTCGTCGAGGCCGAGGCAGCTGCCGGGAGGTTCTTCAACGCCCCCCCCTCCGCCGCCGCCGCCTCTCCACTTGCCGCCGCCGCCTCTCCACCCGCCGCCGCCGCCTCTCCACCCGCCGCCGCCGCCGCCACCTCTCCCTCCGCAGCCGCCGCCGCTCCACCCTCTCCTGCCGCCGCCGCTGCCCCCTCTCCACCCGCCGCCTCTACCGCCGCCGCCGCCTCACCGTCCTCCTCCTCCGCCGCCGCCTCCGCCGCTGCCGCCGCGCTGCTCCCCGCGTTGCCAGCAGCTTGCCCCTTCTCGAGTGTAGCCGGCTTGACGAGCTGCGCCATTCAATCGGGTCGTGGGATGGGTCCGTATGCTCGCGACAGGTTTGGTGTATTGAAGTGTACGTGTACGTCAACAAGTTCTATTGTGCGAGCGTGAACGCCAGCGCGAGCGGCGCGAGCAGCAAGGCGACCGCCATGGAGAGAAGGTTGAGGTAGCTCAGGCCCTTTTTGAGGCGCGGGACGCGCGCGTGCAGCGCGTCGCTCAGGTGGTCCGGGACGTCCGGGATCCGCACGCTCTCCAGCAGCGGGTGGAGCGTGAGCTCGTGGCCTTCTGTGTGCCGCAGCGCAAAGCCAATTGTGCTGCGCGGGATGTCCAGCGGCACCGCCACGTCCTCCCTCTCCTCGTCCTCGTCCGCGGGCGCCACCGAAGCGAGGCTGAGGTTCCGTTCCTTCATCGTGAGAGACCCACGTTTCACAGTGCAGAGCCCAGCGTCGTCGTCGTCTCCCAGCCAGGAGCCCAGCGCCTTTTTCAGCGCCTTGGCGGAGCGGACGCTCTTCGCGCTCTTCGCTGGCGCGTCGCTGCGCAGCGTTTCCAGCCAGCCCTCAAAGACGACTGCGCCATCGGTTTCGTCGGACCGAGACTCCTCCACCAGTTCGCTCGCTGCGAGCGCCATCGCAGCGAACTAGTTTGGGCGAACTGGTGCTGATGGTGCCAGCGAACTGCTGCTGCGCACTGTTCTGCGGGGTTTTGCGCTGTGGCAGCACTGTGCTCCACAGCTATGAGCCGTATGTGGTGGGCGTCCTAGTCAAAACAAATCTGGGACCTTCACATTCCTGGGGCGGTCGTTCATGCTTAGAGGCTTCAGTCCCCGTCTCGGGCCGTGCTAGCGTTCCATAGACGTAGACCTAATAACAACAAACAAACAAACAATGCCAACTGTGTCATATTTGTTTATTGGGTTTGGGGGTTATTCTCATTGGTTAATCTTGAAGACCAGTGCACGGCATTTGCACACACATTGTTACACGAACTTTTTGTATGAACTGATTTCAAAGCACTGGTTTTTTATTATTTGTGGGGAAATATCTATCAAAAAAGACACGGAGGGGAACTGTAGTTCAGTTGACGTGTGGTCAAGGACGAAGCTTGGCTTTTCGTGGCACAACCCCACCCTTGGGTCTGTTGCTTGAGCCTTCAGCGTGGGGCAGGCCCAGCTTGTCCGACTCTTTTTTTGCCTCTCGCTCTGTGGATTTCGCGAGGTCTGCTTTCTGTCGAAAAGAGTGATAATTCTGTTCTCGCCTGTTCAAGTACGATATTCGTTCGTTTGTCAGAAGTGCTGGGTGAAGCGAGGCTTGCCGAGTAAGACCTAACCTCGCAAGCTCTTTGTCGGAAATTTCGCGTCCCCAGCATATTCGTCCATCCCCCATAACGTTAAACTCTCCCGATCCATCCACCCGCCGTCATTGGTGCGGTACAGCACGCCGGAATCGATCATCCGCTGCAACATCTTGTGGTCAATGGCCTCGGTGAAGGTGTGCTTGGTCAGGACGTTGTCCGTCGATTTGGCCAATGTGAGAGTGAGGGTTTCGGACGCACGAGATCGCTTGGTGGCCGGCTCCATCGGGTGGAGCAGGTGAGGGTGCTGATCAACTTCTTCCATGGGTTGAGATATTTTTGTTGTCAATTGACATTTCCCTTTACTTATATACTCTATTCCGTGCTCCGAGCAGTATCTGCGACGACGTGATAACCCCAGTTAGAAGGGGGTTTCGTGAGGGTTGAATGATCCAGGGTTTGAATGAGGTTTGAATGATCCAGGGTTTCGTGAGGGTTGAATGATCAACGACTCACTTGTTGTAGGCTCCCTCTAAATCCATTTGTTCCGCGTTGTGCTCGCCAAAAATGTTCAAGGGATCCACGTACAACTGCTTTTCCTTGCCGCCCTTGCTCACGAGGCTCACGCGAACGATCGGATCAAAAGCAGCCTTAACTGGCACCAAAACCTCCAGTTTGGAAACCTTGCCTACCTCCCCACACCCTGGTGATCCACTGGTTCGGATTGCCATAGTCAGGTGATCCTCAAAATCGACAATGACGAGCGGCACGGTTGTGCTAGTGAGCAGGTGACGATCGTATTCCTTGATTTTTGCGAAAAAGAGAGCCTGTGAGAACTGACCCGCCGATCCCCGTGACGCTTCAAGTGCTGCGAGCATATCGGGGGCAGTCGTATGAATCTCCTTCACGACGGACGCCGCCAAAAAGTCAGCCACCACGACCGAGTCCTTCTTGCTCCGTTTTTCTGTACAGAAGTGTCGGACTCCAACAATTAATTTTCGGGCTACTCCAACAATTATTTTTCGGGCAAAATCATGATTCGTTGGGATGCGACACTGTTTTTTTGGAGCCCACGGGTTTGCTTGCGGAATCAGCCTTTCCCTTGCCCTTCCGTTTCGACCCTGACACCGACTTCTTCTTCGCCGACGACTTCTTCGCTGGCTTCTTCGCTGGCTTCTTCGCCGACTTCTTCGCCGACGCCTCTTGCAAGCGAATCTTGTGTTGCCGTTTCCCCTCTGCGAACGCCTCATCTTGCTCTGCCTTGGTTTTGTACGGGAGTGTCTTGTGAGCGCTTGAGTGATTGTCCCACTTCCCCGAGCCAGCAACGCAACCAGAGCACGCCCCCTCAAACGTGCGAGTCAGATCGTGCCCTTCCTCCTCCTCCTCCTCCGAGGAGTCCTCGCCGTCCTCGCCATCCTCACCCTCGCCATCCTCACTAGACGTCGCATCGGATACGGACGAGTTGTCCTCGCTATCCTCATCCTCCGATTTGGTGCTGTATTTCGCAGGCATCTGCGGTTGAGAACAAACGCGGTGGTGAGAGACGAGCAGAACCACTACGCAGCGCCGAAAACGAGACGATGCGAAGCCTTCCAGACATCACCTTCACTAGTTTTTTTCTGCGCCAGTCGCGGACACGCAGCATTGAACTGACTGGCGATTGATAATGGATCCTTGGTGCAACTAGCGCTTTTGAGATCACCGCACACTAGGTTGCGCAATGGTCGATCATGGCGCAACCCGGAAAAAAGACATCTCGAAGCCTTGCGGATCGCTATTTACTTCAAAATTGCTGCGCCAGTTCGGGGTTGTACGCCCGAAACTGGCGCAGCAATCTAGAGATTCACCGCACAACTCGCGCTTCCCACGTCGCTGGCGCACTTGGTTCGATGTAAAGTGGGGCGCCGCACACGCGGGGCACGCCCGCGAGGCAGCACGTCAGTCCCTCCGAACTGCCAGATCCTCCGACACACTTGCTGGACGCTGCTGCTGCTTGCGTCCCCGCCCTGACGTCCACTGATGGGATGCTGATGGTGGCACTCGGCTCCTCACAAAGATCCGAGCAGCCTATCTAATATCCGATGGCGAGGAATAGCGGTGGCACAACAGCGGTTAACGACCATTTAAAAAACAAAGACAAAACCCTAATTTTATGTGAAGTTCCGCATCACGCGCTCACGATTCTCCCATCGGGATCAAACCGCTGAATCACCGTTCCCTTGTCATTCACAGTAGCAAATCCTTTTTTGCTGTACTCCGACCACAGATCCTCTTGAACCCTCGAAGGCATTGCTTTGTAGTAGGTCTTACAGTAGTGGGCGAACGAGTCCCACGACGGCGGGAACGCCACGTCGTCTGCATCCAACCACTCTTCAAACGTTTGCGCGGTCGAAGCCCAGCCCATTCCGTCAAACACCAGCGTGTGCCACGTGATCGGATCGGTCATTGCGATTCACCTACAATCATTTTGGTATCCTATATATACTCGGTCGTACATCTCACTTGCGTCACGACTTGCGACTATGTAGGATTGACGGGATCCTTTGATCCGAGGTCGGGTTCGGGGCGTTGTCGCAAAGGAGTCCGAAACTTATGTGAGGGGCGCATCAATTGGTTCAGGTGAGCAACACGCTTTGCATCCATAATATTGGCACGCCTTTCAACGAGAGCAAGAATGTTTTCTTGAAGCACGGGTTCGGGGCATTGTCGCGAAGGACTCTGTGTTCTAGCAGCAGCGACCTCCGCTCGTTCGCGAGTCTTCGTTGATCTGCGCTCTCGCTGCGCCGATCGGTAGTTCAACCTCCAAAGGTTTCGTTTGTGCTTTTTTGACGTGAGATGGATTCGAAAGTTGTCGCTGCGGGCATACACGGAACCCATACACGCTTTACACTTCCACACACGCTCGACGGGAGCCAATCCATGAGCGATGCGTTTGTGCCTCACGCTTTGAAGGTGTCGCTTATGATTGCTCACGTCATCGGTGGAGTATCGGGATGGACACGTATTACAAGTGAATCGTTTCATCCAGTTGGGGTTTAGTTCGTTACTATACGTAACGTTTTTGTTTGAATGAATCGCGACGATTATTCAAACAGGTTGCAAGTGTATATCGTCGGATTTAGTCCGTAAATATACGTAGGAAACGTTTTTTTGAAATCCCGGATGAGACACACATTCGAATTTAGTTCGTTACTATACGTAACGTTTTTGTTTGAATGAATCGCGACGATTATTCAAACAGGTTGCAAGTGTATATCGTCGGATTTAGTCCGTAAATATACGTAGGAAACGTTTTTTTGAAATCCCGGATGAGACACACATTCGAACACATCACGAACCCCGATCCCCCTTGAACCCCTTGAACCCTTGCCCGAATCCCCACGGCTTGAACCCCTTTGGTTTGATCGTTAGGGTTTGATCTCGAGTTCGAGTCTAACGAAACCCGAACCGATCTTGTTGTGCGCTCTACGCCAAGGGCTGACTGCTGATCGCTGCTGTGAGGCCTCCGAAACCTGCCCGCGATTATTGTTAAAATCTAGCCTGTAAGGAGAGGATTCGGTCAAGGTTTCAAGCCGTTGGGATTCGGTCAAGGGTTCAAGTCATTATCCGTTCCTGCGCAGGTTTTCCTTGGGCTCGATGATAACCGAGCCTCCTCCGAAGCGTGCGAGATCCGAGGAGGGCGGCGCTTCCTCGGGCGCGGGCACCAACGAGGAACTGGATCCCTTGGTCAGTCATGCGGAGGAGCAGTCCGCCGAGCCCGACGACACACCTGCCAGCAGGGCTCGCAGGGTGCGCCACCATAGGGACCAGAGGGATCGCATCGTGGAGGTTCACCGCTTGGAGGTGGAGCGTCGCCGCCTTGCGACCGTCGCCCTTTGCCAGTGCCCCTCCACTCAGGACTGGATGCGCCAGCCTGTGCTGATCACTGCCTGCGGGCACACGTTCGACCGCGCCTCCCTCGTCCAGTGGGAGGGGCGGACGTGCCCGCAGTGCAGGGTTTCCTACGAGGTCGGGGCGCTCGTTCCCAACTGGGCGGTGCGAAACCTCGTGGGGCTCTACCGCCCTGGTTCTCTGCTGCCGCCGAACCACCCCGTGGCGCCCGCCGCCGCCGTGCCTCGCCTCCTCGGAGAACAGGATGCCGCGTTCGGCGAGGACTCCTCGGAGGACGAGGAGGAGGACGATCCTTTTGCATATGCACTAGACTACGATGATTACAATGATCGTGGAGACTTGTCCGACGCGCAGTTGATGACTGCAGTTAGCGGGGTTTCCGAAACAGCGTTCGCGCGGGAACGGCTTGGGGATGGGTTGCGCCTCGCGATGGGTACGATCGTGCAGCGTCGCACCGACGAGATCGTGCTTTGCGCCGTTGAAAACAACTTCCATGCCCTCCGCTCCCACTCCTACTTCACCACGCCTATACCCGAGAACATTGTGCTTGCGGCAATGGACCACGCGGAGTCTCTCTTTGGCTGCATACTTGGTACTGGCCCCTTGGAGCACTGCCGACGGCGTGACATCACTAACGCCGTTGCTGTCAGCTACGTGCAGAAGGGTGGTCGATTGGTTTTTCTGGTTGCCGTATGGCCCGAGGCGGGTGACAGCGATGATATCGTCAAGGCGGCGTTCGCGAGGTCTGGGCCTTTCGAACCTTTCTTCGAACACACGTTCCCCTACGTCTCGCAGCGTGTCAAGACCGTTCTCCTCCCCACACTGGTCTTCCCGATGAGTCTTTGCCGTAAGTGCGGGAGCGAGGACGGCTTGTTTAAGTGCCAGTGCGGTGAGGTGGAGCAGAGCGTGTGCGAGGACTGCGGGTGCGACGGCGCGTGCGAATCCGCCGTGCCTCCCCCGATGGGGAGGAGGAGGAGGAGGCCTGGGGAACTTGCGAGCGGTGCGACAAGTGTAGCGAAGACGTAGGGCCTGCGATGAACGACGAGATTTTGTGCGACGGATGCGCCGAGCACGGCTATTGAGTGGATTAGTTTTTGTGCCGAAATCTAGTCGGCTAGTCTTTATTTGCTAACCCCCTTTGAACCCTTGAACCCTTGGCCGAATCCCCATGAACCCTTGGCCGAATCCCCTTGAACCCTTGGCCGAATCCCCTTGAACCCCCCTTGAACCCTCGAACCCTTGACCGAATCCCCTTGAACCCTTGGCCGAATCCCCTTGAACCCCCCTTGAACCCTCGCACCCTTGACCGAATCCTCTCCTTCCCGCCTAGATTTTAGCAATAATCGCGGGTCAGGAACGGATCATAAGGCTTTGAGTCCTAACGGAACCCTGAAACTCCGGTAGCGAGGTGTGATTAGCGTGAGGATCAATATTTTAGAAAAATCTAATCCGTCATCATTGAGAACGCGGATGCGTGCTCCTCGTTGATGAGTCTCGTCGCCTCGGAAGCCTTCGCCGATGCCTCCTTGCGATCGTCCTCGGCGCGCTGGGCTTCCTCTTCGGTCATCTTAGGCAGTTCCGACGCGGGTAGGGCGCACCAATTCTTCGTCTCCGTGATGTGTGTGACCATTTTTGCGGGATCAAACTCCCAGAGTTCGTACCCGTTCCCTCCCGTACAGTTTCGCACGGGGTACTCGCCCGTGGCGATCGTGTTGTAGAACTTCTGGGCAGTGGGCGCGAACTTGGAGTAGCCCATTTCGTTCGCCCACGACGTCATCTGTTTGCGGATCTCGCATTTTTTGTAGCGCGTCTCCGAACCCCACTTCGGAGCCTCCTGAATCGAAGGGAACGGGTTCGGCATATAGGATTTCAAGAAGGTGTCGTCGTCCGCTTCGGCTCCGCGGAGATCCTCTTGCCGCTTCACGCACATCGCGTACTCCAAAAAGTACTGCGCCTCGATGGGGGCGTACAGTTTGGTGAGGTCGTAGTAGGACTTGGTGAGGCAGGCTTTGCGCTCCGCCTTCCACTGAACCTGCGAGAGATCCATCCCGTTCAATTCGTCGTACAGAATCCTCACGAACGTCGGCTCTTTGATCTGCTTGTGCGCTTTCCCCCAGAAGAACTCCGTGTATTTCTTCGCGTTGGCGTACTTGGACAGCGTGGTCGCGACGATGTAGCGTCGCTCCTTGCCCGCCTTGGTGTCGATTACGATGGGGTTCGGTTTGTTGGACAGCACGACCATCATCGCGAGGTTCTTGACGTCTCTCGGTGTCTTGTGCTTCTCGTTGAGCCGTACCAATTCCTCCGTCGCGGCAGCCTTGAATCGATTTTGAAGAAGGGTCGTGTCTCGGCTTTCTGCCTCGTTCAGGCACACCATCAGTTTCTGATCAAACCCAGTGGCGTGCTCGCCGAAGAGATCGGTCGCCTTGTCCGTGCAGATGTAGTGGTGGAGTCCCATTATGTTCGCGAGCGCAGTCAGAAGGTAGTTCTTGCCCGCTCCCTCGCATCCTTTGATGACCCAGATCCACCCCTGCTTGTGGTTGGGGAACTGGATCTGGCGAGCCACGCACATCTTGAACAGGTTCCACATCCGTTCGTTCCCCTCAAACACGTGGAGTCCGATGTCGTTGAAGATTGTC
>Ga0308012_10001604_pt1 | contig 11921 bp, 5 predicted proteins | sample Neamet179_FD_203133 | JGI IMG/M metagenome (GOLD analysis project Ga0308012, IMG submission 203133) | Marine microbial communities from water near the shore, Antarctic Ocean - #179 | ecosystem: Environmental > Aquatic > Marine > Unclassified | place: Southern Ocean | collected 2014-07-25 | reverse complement strand
AAAAGCGACAACGCCAGTTTTAATTCAAAAGTTAAAGCGCTTAATAGCAAGGAGGTCGTAATCTTTGAAGATTTACCCGATGGAGAATATGCAATCAAAATGTACCAAGATGAAAACGACAACGCTAAAATGGATTTCAATATGATAGGGATTCCGAAAGAAGGCTATGGTTTTAGTAATAATGTGGGTATGTTTGGTGCACCAGAATACCAAGAAGCTAAATTTATAGTCAAAGAGAATACAGTAATTGAAATAGATTTATTTTAAAATCAAATGATTATCGTTTGTTGTCAAATAGGCATGCTAATATTTTAGCGTGCTAATTTTTTATCTGGGTATTGATTTATGCTGAAGTCACTTATTTCTGAAAATTTACGTAAAAATTGGTTGTTGCATTTTTCGGGTTTTATTACCTGGTTTGTTATTTGTCTTTGGCTAGCCTTGACATAGGTAGTGAATTCTTTTTAAAGTTGTCGGCTTTTATTGTTTTTTATCTTTCATTTGCTTGGATTATTTTTTCTGATAAGAATGTCTCATCGACTTTAAATAAAGTATTACTTGGTGTAGAAATTGTTACTGTATTGCTGCTTATTTCATTCGATAAGTATAATGCAGCTGCAATATTATTAGTATTAATTGCTACATTACTGCCCTCAATGTTTACGCGTAAGCAGTCAATATTATTAATAATAATGATAACTACCGCTCATTTTTTTATTGTTAATAGCGATAATTTTATATCAAATTTATTTTATGTGACCCTTAATTTTATGCTGCAAATTTTTGCTTTTTCTGCCATTGAAATGGCACTAAGAGAAGAAAAGGCAAAAGAAGAATTGGCGGTAATTAATCAAGAATTATTAGCGACCCGGTTTATGCTTAAAGCCTCTTCACAAAAGCAAGAACGATTACGTATTTCGCGAAACTTACACGACGTAATTGGGCATCAGTTAACGGCTTTAGCACTTAATTTAGAAGTAGCAAAACATAACGTTCCTGAAGAATTTAAACCTTTATTACAAGACAATTTACAGCTAGCCAAAACCCTATTAACAAACGTTCGCCAAGTCGTAAAAGAAATGCGTGATGAAGAACAAATTGATCTTGTTTCATCGTTAAAAAATATTATTGATCAATTGCCTAATTGTCAGCTGAAAATAAATGCCACAGCGGATATATATTCACTACAACTTAAACAACAACTGATGTTTTGCATACAAGAAGGAGTAAGTAATGCACTACGCCACGGTAAAGCGAATCTGTTTACTTTCACCAGTGAAAAAACGGACAACACGCTTGTGATTGAATTATCCGATAATGGCTCAGTTTCCAAAGTAAATAATAAGATAACCTTTGGTAGTGGTTTGACGGGTATGAATGAGCGACTAATCGACTTTTCAGGCAAGGTAAAACTGATGACTAATGAACGGGGCTGTACCTTAAAAATACAAGTAGAGGATTGTTATGATTAATGTGGCTTTGGTTGATGACCAACAATTAGTTAGACAAGGAATTGCCGGGTTACTCTCATTAAATGATGAGATTAAAATAATTTGGCAAGCTGAAAATGGAGAACATGCTCAGCAAATGTTAGCTAGCGAGCCATTGCCTGATGTGATGTTACTTGATATTAGAATGCCCAAGGTAAATGGTATTGAATTAGTAAAAATATTACGAGAACAAGGTAATACGTTACCGATTTTAATGCTAACAACATTTGATGACAGCGCATTGTTTATGCAAAGTTTACAAGCGGGTGCCAATGGCTTTTTACTAAAAGATGTGTCGTTAGAAAAACTCGTGAATGCTGTCGAAGTAATTGCTGATGGCGGCTTTGTTGCTGAGCCTGTAGTAATGAAACAATTGAATAAAGGTTTGAACGATACTCCAATTATTGAAGATTTAACTGAAAAAGAACAACAAATTTTAAAGTTAATTGCTGGCGGTTTTTCCAACAAAGAAATAGCCAATAGCCTCTTTCTTGCCGAGGGTACAGTGAAAAACCATGTGTCTAATATACTATCAAAACTGAATACTAGAGACAGAACTCGGGCGGTATTAATCGCTTTGAATCAAGGGTTAGTGTAATGGGCGTAACCAGTACCGCCCATTTTGGTGTCTGTCTCTGAGCTAAGAAAACGGTACCCCCTGTTTAACCCAATCATAATCAGCCTTTTTGATTCGTCAGAAACGGGGATATAACCCGTTAATATTTTGTAATAAGGGTTTTCTCAAATTGTTCACGACTAATCGTTAACCCAAATTCGGTAATAATTTCGTCAATTTCTTGCTTGTGTTTTTTAATCGTATCGAGGGTAATGGTGTTGTCATCCAGTTGGTACACTTGTAATTGGCTTTGGTAGTAGAACGATAGGATAATCAGTGCCGTTTCTTCTCCGCTTTTGGCAGCCAATTTAATTTTTTTCAGTTTACGGTACACTAAGTTTTGTAGCTGCTTAACCTGCCACACATAATAAACCTCGGTAAAGTAAGTACTGTTTTTAGCGCGGTGTAAAATAGTGGCATTAGCTAATAGTGCTAACAAAACGCCCAATAGGTTATACCTAAAGTTAGAGTCTTGCTCTGCATCAACATTGTCATTTATATTTACACTATCACTATCACTATCACTATTTTTTTTCTCTGACTCGGTTGGTGTTAGCGTTGCATTGTTTTGTACCGTTTGTACAGGCTCTGTTTGAATTGACGATTGAACATCACTCACATTCGAAAACAAGCTGATCAGTAAGGTGCCAAACGTTAATGACAGTACCAATAGTGAGCTGATGAAGCCGACAATAATGATATTTAAATTTTTTCTATAGCGTGCTTTATCTATCTCAATTAATTGCATTTGAGGGGTAAATCCTTGGTTGTTAATGTGCGGTAAAAGGTTGTTAAAATATAAAGTTCAAAATGAAATTAACGACAATGAGTTACTTTAATTAGTGATGATACATTAATTATCATAAATCAGAGGTCATCAAATCTAAGCCTGAATGACGTTTAACTTGCCCTGTTACTCCTTGTTGCCAAACTCGTTGGTTAGCCGCAATAGTTAATTGCTTTTTGGCGCGCGTAATCCCAGTGTACAGTAATTCTCGCGATAAAAGCTTACTGCCCTGTTGTTGCTTACCTTCTAAACCTTTGTGTTGCTCACTTTGTGTTTCAGACAGTATCATGGCAACATGAGCAAACTCACTACCTTGGGTTTTGTGTATAGTCATCGCATAAACACTTTCGAACTTGGGTAAACGTGATGGCAGTATTTGTCTGATTAATGGCTGTGCTTGTTGATCAGAAGCCTCTTCAAAACATGCCATAAGGTGTGCTTTACCTTCTTGGTCAACAATTTGCCAAATAAGTCCTACATCACCATTATATAAACCTAAACGGTAGTCATTTTCATTAATCATTATGGGCTGACCGTGATATAAGCTTTGTTGGCTTTGCTGTCGTTGTAAATGTAGTGGATTGCTTTTCCCTAAATAACCTTTAATCACTTCATTAATATTTTCGACGCCAAAGTCTCCTTGCCTTGTCGCACACAGTACTCTAAATTTTGATAATAATGCAAAAGCCGCACTAACTTCAGTGCACGATTCAATCGGTTTATAATACTGCTTTACTAAAGGCGCTAGCCAACTAGACAGTTCTCCTTGAGCCAGTGACAACTGACGTTCTGACGTTGGTTTAACCGTGTTATTATCTGTATTATTATGAGTCGCGTTTACGAGCTGAGTATCAGATTGAGTATCACATAATAATGCCCAACTGGCTTTAACGTCACCTTTAATCACTGCATTAGCGATTAAGCCTATGCCGCCTTTACCATCAAAGCGTCTTGATTTAACTAGAAAAGATAAGTAATCAACGTTTACTTTATTACCTGTATCACCTGTATTACCTTTATTCGTTACTTTAGATCCAGAAGTAGAAAAGTGCGCATTAAGTTGATTGTCACTCAACTGGCAAACATGGGTTAAATATTTCTCATTGACCGTATTATATCCACCATGTGGGCGTGGTGCTATATCGGCTAAAACACTCCCCGCGGCAACAGAAGGTAATTGGTCTGCATCACCCAATAATATAACTTTAGTGGTGTCTTTTAAGGCTCTAAACACGCGAGTCATTAAAGGTAAATCAACCATAGAGACTTCATCAATTAACACAATGTCGTAAGATAAACGGTTATTTTCATGGTGCCTAAAGTTAGGAGAGTTAGGGATAACCCCTAATAAACGATGCAGTGTTTGTGCTTGTGTAGGAATTTCAGCCAGTATTTTTTCGTCTATCACCCCTTTAAAACCCGCAATAGCATCAACAATAGATTCTGATAAACGTTGTGCCGCTTTACCTGTTGGGGCAACCAGTGCAATATTTAAAATGGGTGTGCCCTGCTTGCTTGGTTTATTTACCTTATTTGAACTATCTGAATTAGTTGAATTAGTTGAATTAGTTGAATTATTTTGCTTTAACTGCTCTAGGCTCACCAAAGCGGCTAATAATTTAGTAACCGTATACGTTTTACCTGTACCTGGACCGCCAGCAATAACACTAAAACTTTTATTAATAGCGTTAGCCACCGCCACCTTTTGCCAATCAATTTCTGAGGGATCAGTATCATCTTTGTTAGCAGGAAAAAGTGCGGCAATACATTGACTAATATTGTCATCATTATACTGGGATGGTTGAAGTAAACGCCCGTTAATGGCTTGACCTAAATCATGTTCAAATTGAAAGTAACGACGCATATATAATTGGTTATGCGCTAATACCAATAACTGCTGATCTGATGCTTGGATAGTTAATTCGCTTAGCATATTTTGAAGTTGTGCTAAGGGCGCAAATATAAAGCCGGCATGACTAAGCGCTTTAATATTTTCGTTTGCGTCGTCACTGGGTGCACTGCTATTTCCATCTTCTGCCGTTACAGTACTGTCTTTAGACGCTAATGAGAAACCTTTACCCCAATGTTGATCAGCCACTTCCGTTAAAGGCAAACAACTGTGCCCTGCACGTAAACTAGCGCTTAACGCTAAAAATAGATGATACAAGTTACGTTGGTAATAGCGTTCAATCTCACCTTTATTCGTATTGTCTCCAGTAAAATCATATTTATAGTGAGAATCAAGCGTAGATTCAGCGTTTAATAGCGCCGTTTTTTTATTCAAGATTAACGCATTGAGCATTTCTTTCGCAAAGAAGTAATCTATAGGCATTACCCCTTGAATAACGTCTTTCACTTGAGCAAAGCGACTGTAAACAGGCAGATTTATGTTATCGGGTGTCATAGTGTTAGCCATGCTACGCGTCTTCCTTGGTATTGGGAGTATGAGACGTTAGTGGTTCAATGTTTTCATTCGAAAATAACGCGTCTAACTGATTAATTTCTTGTTCGGTAATATGACGATAATAAACACCGGCACCTTGATGTGCGGGCTCAGTTGTCATACCCCGTAAATAGAGATAATACGCGCCACCAAAATGTTCATTCACGTCATAATCTACGAGTGTTTGTTTTAAATAACGATGTAGCGCTAATGCATAAATAAGATATTGTAAATCGTAATAATTTTTCTCTACGTTATCAAGCAATGCATCAAAATGATAATCTTGAAAGCGGTCGCCTAAATGACTCGACTTATAATCACACAAATAATATTTACCTTGGTGCTCAAAAATTAAATCGATAAAACCATGCATCATGCCAGACAGTTTTTTATACGTAGGTAACATTACCGGATATTTTAATGCCTGACTTTCTGCGCCATGACGCTTAGCACTATTTCGATGATCGGTTAGCAAATCAGCTAAACTATTAGTTCCGCCACCCTGCATAGGAAAATAAAACTCACTTTCACGCAATGTTTTATGAAGGCTAATATCCGCTAAACTTGCCATTTTCTCACTCTCATGACAATTATAATCACTATCCTTGATAAAAGGTGCGTTAAGCACTTGCTCTAACCATTGCGTTAAATCGTCAGAGGTAAACGATGCACTTCTACTGTTATAGCTATTAGCATTTAATTCACCATAGGCTAACAAGGGCTTTTCAAAGCTATCTTCCCAGTTGGGCTCAGTAAAGTCGATATGCTCTAAAATATCGTGTAATAAATTACCCGTGTGAGCCCCTTTAGCTAATTGAAAACAAATTTGTTCCGAACTCAATTTATCTGCAATACCCTGATCGATAATATTTTCATCGGCAATGCCTTGTTCGCTAAGCGTTAGAACATCTACTTGCTTCTTCGCTATTTCAGTATCTCTGTCCGGATTAGAAACACCCGCATGGCGAATATTACGACTTAACGCGGTAAATGAGCTCAACCACCAATCTCTTTCTATTTTTCCTGTGAATTTACTGACCGCAGTATTGGAAAAATCAGAGGGGGTATCATTTGCTTGAATTAAGCTTTGATCATTTAATTTAAGCGGTGCCGATATAAACTCAGCGCTGCTTACTGTAGGATAATCAACAGCAAAATCTAATGAGACTTCACGGATCCCAATCGCATGTGCCGCGTTTGCTTTTAGTGCGTGTAACGGCTGTATAATACTGTCTTGTTCTTGAATTTGTAACGTCTGACCTAACGGCGATAAATGATAGCCATCAAAAGCACAACACAACAGATAACACCTGCGCTCTGCACGTGTTATAGCAACATAAAGCAAACGAATACTTTCGGCATACGCTTCATCACTCATGGCTTTTTTAGCTTCTTTGGAGCCATCAAGACTCAAACACAGGTTCCCTTTTTTATCATGGTACTCGAGATAACTTACCGATTTACCGCCAAATTTAAGTGGGTCTTTATGGCGACAGGCAAAAGGAATGAAAACATAAGGATATTCCATACCTTTAGAGCCATGTTGTGTAATTAAGCGAATTAAATCACCATCGCTCTCTAACCGTAATTCGGCTTCAACATCATTTGTTTCAAGCTGACATTGTTGTTCAAACCAATGTAATAGTTCTTGTCCCTGACTTAACCGTACACTTGCCGCTTGTAATATCTCAAATAAGTGCAATACATTGGTTAAACAACGATCTTTATTGGTTTGTGGCACATCAAATAGGTTATGCATTAAGTTAATGGCCATAGTAATAAAGCCTTGTCGTTGCCATTGGATACGATAATCAACAAAATTAAATTTTAACGTTTGATAAGCTATTTCATCCTGCTGTAATTGATGCAGTTTGGGCGCATTAAAACCTAATAAACCACATGATAGTGCCGCGACAAATAATCGTTCATTTTCAGGAAATAATACGCCTTTAAGTAAACACAGTAATTGCTTAGCTTGTTGTGAATGGAATAAATTAGCTCTATCAGATAAGAAAACACTGTCTAGCCCTGCTTGTTGTAAAGCCTGTTTTATATCCCGTGCTTCAGCGCCGTCACGTACTAATATAGCGATGTCTTTGGGTTTTGCTAATGATTTACCGGTGGTCTCATTAATAGCCAGTAAAGTGACTATTTCATTGGCACACCAGTTAGCTAGTACAGGACGTGATCCTTGACTTACTTTTTCATTGCCACTTTCAGTACTACTTTCATTACTACTTTCATTATCACTAAAGTGAATAAATTGTAGCGCCTTACTGCTGTCGTTATCATGACTCTCATGGGGAGTCATGATAACGACAGCGTTTTTATCTTGTTTATTTTGTGTCGTCTGTGTCGCTATTTGGGACTTTTTACCTGCTAATACCGGTAAATAAGGAATACCAAAACCAAACACACTTTCACTTAACTGTTCTTTATTCTGGTTTTGGTTTTGGTTATGGTCTTGCTCAATTTCTACTGAAACCTCAGTGCCCGATAATGATGAAGATTGAGTACGATTATGGGTAAAAAATTGATTATAACCCTCAATCATTTCAGGTGTTGAACGCCAATTAGTATCCATCAACCAATGGTGATCACAGCCATTACGCGCATTGAGGTAAGCGAATATATCACCACCACGAAAACCATAAATAGCCTGTTTAGGATCACCAATAAGAAATAAACCCGCGTTGGCTTTTAGGGCACTTTCACCATAATAAATGGCTTGTAAAATACCAAATTGTTTAGGGTCTGTATCTTGAAACTCATCAATAAGGGCCACGGGATATTGTGCCAGTAATTGTTGTGCCAATAAATTAGCACTTTCATCACGCGTATTCTTATCATCGCTATCATTAACATCATCGAGGCTGTCATCACAGCTGTTATCAGGTAAGCGAGATACCGTAAGACAATCGGCTAAGGTGTTAATAAGATCGTCAAAGTCTAATAAGTTAAGCGCTTGCTTTTGTTCTATCACTTTTTGTCGAATGGTATAAATACCCGACTTAACAATCGCGAATGCTTTTGCTTTATTGATATTATTAGCCAGTTTTTTAACCTGCTCTTTTACTGCTTTTACGGGTGCAAACGCGTCTAATAACTCAGCTTTAAAAGAGGATCTTGCATAACGTTTACCATCAAAAAAACCATCGGGCATTTTAACCTTACCCTGACCTACATCCATTAAGGTAATGTCTTTATTGATGATATTTTCAAGCCATGCCATTAATTGCAGTAATTCACTACGCCTTGTTTCTTGATCAGCGCCCTTTTTAACAACGATTAAGGCCGTTTCAAATAAGTCACTGTTGGCCGTTAACGTACTGCTGGCAAGACGTACTAAGGCAATAAATTCAGCTTCAATACTGACTACATCAACCACTGATAGATCACTGGTGTGACCAATAGCTTTACTGAAGCTAGAAACAAAGCTATCCGGCGTTGCCCAAAAGCTCGCAAGTAACATAAAGTGACTATCGTCAGATTTGGCTAAACTACGGTACCAATCTTGGCAAACTTGTAAGGTTATATCAGATGAATTAGCCGCCATATTGGCATTAAAAGGTAAGCCGCTTGTAAAAGCATATTGATTTAATACCCGCTGACAAAAGCCATGTATCGTAAAAATAGCGGCTTCATCTAAAAATAATAATGCTCGTTTTAGTAAAAACTCACGTTTAGGTTTTTCAATGCGTTGATCAAGTGTTTTAAAGTAGGCATCCGTTTCACACAGCGTATCCCAATCACTTAACGCTAAACGAATGAAAACATCGATACGACCACGCAGTTCTTGGGTCGCATCCTTGGTGAACGTCATCAATAATATTTGTTCAACCGTTAATTCACGCTCAAGCAATAATCGTAAATATATACGGGTAATATTATAGGTTTTTCCTGTACCTGCACTGGCTTCAATAAGGTGTTTACCGGTAAGCTGAATGGTAGAGGCATCAAGATTGTTAAGGGTTAAGGCTTTACTGGTCATTATTTAGCTCCCTTACTTGGCTTAGCCATACTTTTACTGGCTTTTTTAGCGGCAGCCTTAACGATCACTTGATATAAATCTTGATATATTAATACGATGTCAGCTTCGTGATGTTCGTATTGCGGGCAGTCTGGCCAAAAGTAACTTAAGTAATCATCGTCACTTAAACCACGCGTGCTCATATCGCCTAACCACATTTCTTCAAAACGATCTTGCGTCATTTCAGTGAGTTGCCCCCGCTTTTTAGTAAACACTTTGTCAGCAAGTTCTCCATTTAATAATAAAGCGTGTTGTTGGCCTTTAAAAAATATTTTAATTAGGTTAATGAGTTTTGTTTTAGCATCCGGAATAGTGGTTACGCTAAATTGCTCTACTTTTTGGGCTTTAGTATTAAAGTATAAACCTATGCTTTCGGTGACTTGTTGTAACTTTTGGTATTCATCATCGGTGATATTTATGTTACTGGCTGCATTACTAATAGCTTGATCTTGCCAAACTTGTACAACAAGTTGCTGTAAGTACATTGTAAACTTGTCTTTTGCTTTAGCGCTTGAACTACGATAATGAACGAGTAAATTATGCTTAACAGATAACTGCGCGGTTAATGAGACGGTTAATTTTTCACCATGAGCACCTTCAACATCAAGCACTACGTTACAGTGAATAATCTCAGGATTCTCACCGTTAATTTTATTTATTTCATCACTAAATTGTTGAACATCGTGTTGATACTCCTTAAATAATGTAGATGTTGTCGGTAGGTCAGGAAAGTTACCGGATAAATGTGCACGTATTATGGCTTGCTCAGAGGCGTTATTTGATCCTGTAACGACTGTTGTATCTAATTCGTCACCTAGATTGTCATTGAGTGCAGCATTAAGTAAGTCTTGTCGTAATAAGTAACTTTGTAAGTGATTAACGCTAAAAGGTTCAACATCTTCCAATATGGCATTGTTATTATCAAAGTATAAATTAAGTTGTTGCTGAGCAAACATTTTGGTCGGGTGTTGATAAAAGCGTATTAATTGCTGACAAGATACATTCACGTCGTTACTTTGTCTGTTGATTAATGCCTCGCGATCAATAGAAAGTGGTGACTGCGAGTCTAACGACGTTGCAAATAACGAGGTGCTAGCGAGTGAAACATTAGCTTGATTTTGAGTTTGAGTTTGAGTTTTAGTTTGACCTAAGGCTAACCAGTTAGCATCAAAACTGGGCCATTTACCGCGATAGTTATTAGGACTAAACGATTGCATAGGTAGTTGATAAAGAGCTGATACATTAACATCATTACTTTCTACTGGCGCATCATCCATAACCGTTTCAGAAAATGTCCAACCATAACCTTGTGCTAAATACTCCATGAGTTCTTTTACCACTAACGAAGGTTGCTTCTCGCTATTATTTTTAATATTTCGACCTTGATAACTCAGGTATAACGAGTTTCTGGCTGAGATAATGGCTTCAAGAAAAAGATACCGGTCATCACCCCGACGCGATCTATCACCGAGTTTAGCTTTAGCAAGTGACATAAGATCAAACCCTAAGGGTTGACGTTGTCGAGGGAATTCACCGTCATTTAACCCCAATACAGCTATCACTTTAAAAGGAATACTGCGCATAGGCAACATAGAGCAAAAAGTTACTTGCCCTACCATAAACTGTTTACTCGCATCGCCTTGGCTAAAATGCTGTGTTAAATAGTCAACCACGATAAGCAATGAAATATCTTCTTCAAACTTAGCATCGTGACAATGTTCAACTAATCCGGCAATGGCTTGCTCAATCACCATTAAGCTATTTTCATTACTAACATTGTCGGCATCAACACGGCTGAATAAGCTACTTACTTGCGCTAATAAAAAAGTTTGCCATTGCATAGCGGTACGTGAGCGTTGTAAATTTTCACTGAAATATTGTAGCTGTTCAATAAAAAGCATTAATTGTCCGAGTAAAATGCCGTCACTGCCCTCTACGTTACTGAGTAATAATTGCTGTTGGTACACTTGCTCGCTGTCAGCATAAACAAAACCACACAGTAAACGTGACAAGCCTTGTTGCCAAGTGAAAGAAGCGTTTGCTTTGTCTCCCAGTAAGGATTGTTTATGCGTTAAATCTAACCCCCAATGTACGGTGGCTTGTTGAAGCCAAGCCGAAATTTTAGTGATGTCTTCACCGTTAATTAAAAAATGACTCGCCATGGCTGGTAAACGTAAAAAGCCTAATAACTGTGATACACCAAACCGACTGTCTGGTAAGGTTAATAATTCGGTAAACGCCGCGACTAAAGGGTCGCTGTCTTTTGCACTACGATCTGCAATAGAACAAGGTAGAGGCGGCACTTCACCCGCTATGTCTTGCCAGCCTCGGGTAAATACTGCATTAACATACGGGGCGTATTGTTCTATTTGCGGACACATAACTAAAATGTCTTTGGGGGTTAGCGTTTTATCTTGGTTAAATTGATGCAATAAGTAATCATGTAGCGCTTGTACTTCTCGTATGGCGCTATGGCAACTGGTAATAACAATTGAGTCATCTTGGACGTTACTATTTGCGTTAACGTTTGTGTTCTCGTTTATGTTCGCTTGCCT
>Ga0308012_10001595_pt1 | contig 11956 bp, 10 predicted proteins | sample Neamet179_FD_203133 | JGI IMG/M metagenome (GOLD analysis project Ga0308012, IMG submission 203133) | Marine microbial communities from water near the shore, Antarctic Ocean - #179 | ecosystem: Environmental > Aquatic > Marine > Unclassified | place: Southern Ocean | collected 2014-07-25 | reverse complement strand
ATCGTATTGAAAAGCTAGAAAAAGTAAAAAACATTAATTTAAGTATTGATAGTTTGCACCAAGAGAAGTTTGCAAAAATTACACGGAGAGATGTTTTCCCAGAAGTATATAAAACATTTGAATTGCTCGAAAAAAGTAGCTTAAATTTAAAACTGAATGTAGTAGTACAATCTGGTTTTAATACAGACGAAATTGTCGATTTTGTAAGATTAACAAAAGATAAAAATGTGGCGGTTCGTTTTATTGAAGAAATGCCTTTTAACGGAAAAGGACAGCGTGAAATGGAGGAAAGTTGGACCTTTAATAAAATTTTAAACGAGATTAAAACTGAATTTGATGTAAAAGAACTAGTGTCAGAAAAATCATCTACTTCCAGAAATTATTCCATAGAGAACCATTTAGGATCTGTTGGAATTATACCTGCATTTACAAGAACTATTTGTAACAATTGTAATCGAATTAGAATTACATCTACGGGTACTTTTAAGAATTGTCTGTTTGATGACGGTGTTTTTAATTTAAGAGATTTTATGCGAAAAGGTGCATCTAATGAAGATTTAAAAGCGCTTTTCTTATCTTTAGTGAAAGAGAAACCAGAAAATGGTTTTATTGCAGAAGCAAATCGTAAAAACGGAGCTGCTTCCGAGAGTATGAGTACAATTGGAGGGTAAAGAAGTTTAATAGCACAGCCCAGTTATTTAATTATATATTCTAAAAAAAATGATATCCGCACAAGAAGCCTTAAAAACCGTTTTAAATTCAGCCCAAGATTTTGGGGTTGAAGAAATTCCGTTTTTAAATTCCGTTGGTAGCATTTTAAAGGAAGAAATTTTTGCAGATAGAGATTTCCCGCCGTTCAATAGAGTTTCTATGGATGGTATTGTCATTGATTATACGTCATTTAAAAACGGACAAAGAGCCTTCAAAATAGAAGGAATTCAGGCTGCAGGAAGCGAGCAAATAACACTTCTAAATATTAAAAATTGTATTGAAGTGATGACAGGTGCTGTTTTACCGAACAATGCAAACACGGTAATTAGATATGAAGACGTAACGATTAATAATGGAATTGCTACTATCACCGTAGACACTATAAATAAAGGTCAGAATGTTCATACAAAAGGAAAAGATGGTAAGTCTGGAGCGCTATTAATTCAAAAAAACACCATAATATCAGCAGCAGAAATTGGTGTTTTAGCTACTGTAGGTAAATCGGTTGTAAAGGTTGCAAAACAGCCAAAAGTAATGATTGTTTCTACAGGCGATGAGTTGGTTGGCGTAGCTGAAACTCCTTTAACGCACCAAATTAGAAGAAGTAACGTGTTTACCCTAGTTTCTTTATTAAAAAGGCTACATATTCCTTCCGAAACTGCTCATATTATAGATGATAAACCAATTTTAAAGTCGAAAATAGCAACCTATTTAAAAGAATATGATGTGTTGCTTTTTAGTGGTGCAGTAAGCAAGGGTAAATATGATTTTCTACCAGAAGTTTTTGAAGAATTAGGGTTAGAAAAACGGTTTCATAAAGTAGCACAAAGACCCGGAAAACCTTTTTGGTTTGGATACTCAGCAGCTGTAGGTGAGAGCAATAAGGGTGGGAATATAAATAGAGATAAAAAGACAATTGTCTTTGGTTTTCCAGGTAACCCAATTTCGACATTTGTAAATTGTTTAGCGTATTTTTATCCTTGGTATTATAAATCAGTGGGGTTGGAAGTTAAAGAAGAAACTGCTATTTTAGCAGAGGGTATCAACTTTAAGCCAAATTTAGCGTATTTTTTACAAGTGAAACTAGCGAGTGAAAACGGTAAATTAATGGCGTATCCAATTACTGGCAATGGTTCTGGAGATCTAGCTAGTTTAGTAAAGGCAGATGCTTTTATTCAGTTACCAAGTGATAAAATTGAGTTTAAAAAAGGAGAAGTTTATCCGATACTAAAATATAGAGAATGAGTGAATTCAGTCATTTAAATCATAAAGGAAACCCTAAAATGGTAAATGTTTCTGATAAGAAAATTACCAAAAGAACCGCCATTGCAAAAGCAACGATGTTTTTGGGGGCAGCAATAATTTCTCATTTTACAAATGAGGAGTTAATCACCAAAAAAGGACCTGTTTTTCAAACAGCAATTATTGCTGGAATTCAAGGTGTAAAAAAGACTTCAGAATTAATACCTATGTGTCATCCATTATTGATTAATGGTGTTGATATTGATATTAAAATTATAGATTCTGAACATATAAAGGTGCTTTGTGAAGTAACTATTGAAGGAAAAACCGGCGTAGAAATGGAAGCACTAACAGGCGCAAACATTACGTGCTTAACTATTTATGATATGTGTAAAAGCATCAGTCAAGAAATGGTGATTAAAGAAGTAAAGTTGTTGGAAAAAACAGGAGGAAAATCTGATATTAAAAATGTCTAAACATACAAAACACACAAACTTATTAAGACGAAATAATGATAATTTTGCAGCCAACGAAATTTCAATTTTAGGTACAAATTGTAACACTATTTCTAATTTGGTGTCTAAAATTTCTCAGAAGTTACCGAACTATAAAATTGCTTATTTTGACGCATCACACGCAAAAGATGTGGAAAAAAATAGGTTGTCAGAATTTGTGTTTCATCATGAAGGAAATGTTCAAATAACAACTTCTGGAAACGTAAATAAGTTTCAGCAACGGTTAGATTTTGCACAATACGATTATGTATTTATCAATGGGAATCATTATCAAGGAACAAAACAAATTCTAATTTTAGATGCAGCAAAAGAAGCTTCGGTTTTAAAAAGATTAGAACAATTAGATCGCATTCAGTTTATAATTAAACTAACAGAAGATACCGAGTATTTTTCTTTTTTAGAAGAGAAATATCCACATATAAAAAATATAATTTGTTACACCATTGACGAAGTGGATGTAATTACAAATCATATTCATAATTTGATACAAGAAAAAATTGCAGTTGTAAAAGGGTTGGTTTTAGTTGGTGGTAAAAGTATTAGAATGGGCCAGGATAAGTCTAATTTGAATTATTTTGGTAAACCTCAAAAAGAATTTGCGAAAGAATTATTAGAAAACAGCAATTTAGAAACCTATTATTCTGTTGAAAAAACCTCAGAAAATACGCAAGAAATTTCAGATAAATTTTTAAATTTAGGTCCTTTTGGAGGGATTTGCTCCGCATTTCAAAAAGACCCAAATGCCGCTTGGTTTGTATTGGCTGCAGATGTTCCTTTTGTAAATGCAGAAATTATTCAATTGTTATTAAAACATAGAAACCCGAGTAAAGTTGCCACTGCCGTTAAAGGGTTAGGTAAGGAATTTGTAGAACCTTTAATTACTATTTACGAACCAAAAGCATACCCTATTTTATTGCAATATTTAGCACAAGGTTATTCTTGTCCGCGTAAAATGCTTATTAATTCTAATGTTGAAATTGTAGAAATAGCAGATGATTTTATACGAAATATAAATACTCCAGAAGAGTTTGAGGTTGCTAAAAAAGAGATTCAAGAATTAAAATGAAACCAACAAAAAACCAACTTTTCAAACGTCAAATAACCTTACAGGAAATAGGTGAAGTAGGGCAACAAAAACTACAAGACGCTTCTGTTTTAGTAGTGGGTTGTGGTGGTTTGGGAAGTCCTATTGCAGTTTATTTAGCGGCAAGTGGTATTGGAAAAATACATTTGATAGATTTTGATACTGTTGCTGTTTCCAATTTACACAGGCAAGTTTTTTACACCTTAGAAGATATAGATAAACCGAAAGTGGAAGTTTTAACAACATTTATAAAAAAGAGAGCACCCTATACCGAAGTGCGTTTTACCAATAAAGCAATTACAAAACAAAACGTTTTTGACTTCATTGAAAACGTTGATGTTGTTGTGGATGGGACCGATTCTTTACCAACAAAATATTTATTAAACGACGCTTGTGTTATTGCAAACACACCTTTGGTTTATGGCTCTTTGTATAAGTTTGATGGCTATATTGCCACCTTTAATGTATTACAAAAAGACGGAAGCTATTCAGCAAATTTAAGAGACGCTTTTCCAAAAATAGCTACTGATATTCCTAATTGCGAGGAGGCAGGAACGCTAAATGCCATTGTAGGTATGATTGCTACACAGCAAGTAAATGAAGTTTTAAAGTTGATTACAGGTACTGGAAGGCTGTTAATAAATCAATTATTAATATACAATTCCCTGCAAAACACACAATTAAAAATAAAGTTAAAACCGATATTTTTAAAAGAAAAAATTACTAAAATTTTCAAAGTACAAACATATACGGATTTGATTTGTATGGCTCAAAATCAGGATTTTCAAATTTCTGCAACAGCGTTAAAAGAGAAAATTAAAGATGCCAACCTAGAAATTATTGCTGTTTTAAATGATTTAAAACTTCCTTTTAATGTGCAACAAACCATTCATATAAACGATTTTGACGCAGACAAAATAATTATAGATAAAAGTAAAACATATGTAATGGTTTGTCAAAAAGGGCTAAATAGTTACAAGGCAACCGTAAAATTAAGAAACAAATATCCAGATTTAGAGGCATTCAGTTTAACAGGCGGAATTTCTAATTACAAATAATTTATATTGATGACAAACCCCTTACAATTTTATACAAATACAAAAGCTGAATTAGAAAAAGAAGCTACAGTTTTAAAAACAAAATCTGCTCGTTTAAGCACTTTTAGATTCGCTGTTTTTTTAGGAATTAGTTCTTTAATTTATAGTTTTTTAGGAGTCTATCCACTTGTTTTTATTATTGCTTTCATAGGCGCTTCATTTTTTGCGTTTTTGATATCGAAACAAAACACTCTTAAAAGAAAAAGAAGTGTTGTTGCTGAGAAAATTAAAATAAATACAATAGAGATTCGTGTTTTGAATCGTGATTTTCATCATTTAGAAACAGGAACACTATTTATAAACCCCGCACATTTTTATAGCAATGATATCGATTTATTTGGCAAAGGGTCCTTCTTTCAATATCTGAATAGAACTAAAACAAATGATGGAAAAGCTTTTTTAGCAAACACCTTAACGGAAAATAAAACAACAAGTATTTTAGAAAAACAAAAGGCATTAAAAGAACTTTCTAATAAGGTAATTTGGAGGCAACATTTTACTGCTTTAGCAAGTTTAATTTCGGTAAAAAACATTTCGAATGCTGTCATATATTGGATTTCTAGTTATGTTGCTGTATTGCCCAAATATGTAAGGAAGATTCAGATTTTTTTCTCTATTATTTCTTTCGTTTTAATTGTGCTTTTTTCTTTTGGGTTTATTTCATTTACGTATGTAACAATATGGTTTTTTATCGGTCTTTTTATAACAGGAAAATTCTTAAAAAAGACTGAAAAATTATATACTGAAGTAGATAATGTGAGAGAAATTTTCCAACAATATCATCCGTTATTAAATCAAATCGAGAACACCTTATTTACTTCAAAAATTCTAAAAGAAAAGCAGCAAATTATTACTTCTGAAGACAAAAAAGCAGGAGTTATTTTTCAAGAATTCGCCAGAATTTTAGATACGTTTGATCAACGAAATAATATTGTGATTTCAGTTATAGGGAATGGTCTTTTTCTTTCTGAAATTTACAATGCTTCTAAGGTAGAAAAATGGATTTCTAGGTATCAACATATAGTTGAAAAATGGTTTCATGTGGTTGCTTTTTTTGATGCTGAAAACTCATTAGCTAACTTTCATTTTAATCATCCAAAATTTATTTTCCCAGAAATCACCTCAGAAAAAAAAGTGATAAGTGGTATTGATTTAGGACACCCTTTATTGAGAAATGAGAATAGAATAGACAATAATTTTAAAATAAATAAAGAGGAGTTTTTTATTGTTACTGGAGCAAATATGGCTGGTAAAAGCACATTTTTAAGAACTGTTTCTTTGTCTATTGTTATGGCAAATTGTGGTTTACCTGTTTGTGCTACATCGTTTAAATACGCACCAATAAAGTTAATTACAAGTATGCGAACTGCAGATTCTTTAACGGAAGATGAGTCCTATTTTTATTCAGAATTAAAACGATTAAAGTTTATTATTGATGAAATTAAAGAGACTGATTATTTTATTATTTTAGATGAAATTTTAAAAGGAACAAATAGTGAAGATAAAGCTATTGGTTCTAAAAAGTTTGTAGAGAAGCTTTCGAACTCTAAATCTACAGGCATTATTGCGACACATGATATTAGTTTGTGTGCCTTGGAAAATGAGTTTATAGATATTAAAAACTACTATTTTGATGCAGAAATTGTAAACAACGAATTGTATTTTGATTATACTTTAAAAAACGGAGTTTGTAAAAATATGAACGCTTCTTTTTTATTAGAAAAAATGGAGATTGTTTAGGATGTAATTGTAGTTGTTAATGCTGCCACTTTAAAGTTTCTATTAAATGTAAAATATCTTCTTTTATGTAATTTACAGCAGGCAGAATAGAATCGTAATTTGGTTTTGCATAAAAATATAAAGATCCTTTTATAAAATTATTTGTACTATCTGTAACATGAAATTGAATTTGTGAAGCTGCATTTCCTGTAATTTCATAGATACTTCCAAAAACTCTTTTCTCTTTATTTATAAAATCTTGTGGTATAATTCGATCTGCTTTTGCGGTATGTTTAAAAACTAATTTTTCAGCTTCAGTAAGTAATTCTCTAATATTGTTTTTTAGAGGTCTATACGTAATATCTATAGAAGCTTTTAGTTTTGGGTATTTAATGGAGAGCCAATTATTTTTTTTATTAATAATTGTAGCCATTTTTGACACTTTAAAACTATAGGGTCTACTTAGTGATAGATCTTCATAGGTCTTTTCTGGGTATGTTAAGCTTAAGTATGCCTTTGGCTTTGGTGAAATATCCTTCTTACAACCAAAGAAAATTATTAAAAATAATAATATAAAAACCCTACGCATTTCTCGTTGCTTTTACCTGTTTTATTCTTTTTTTGTCAAGCGCTTCTATTGTAAACGTATAATTTTTGAATTTTATTTCTGCACCTTTTTTAGGAAATTTTCCAGAAATCTCTAAAATGAAACCGGCAAGGGTTTCGCTTTCTCCTTTTTCTTCCTCAAAAATTTCTTCATCTTCATCATCTAAAATTTTGCAGAAATCTTTAATTGATGTCTTCCCTTCAAAAATATAATTGTTTGCATCTATCTTAGAATATGACACATCTTCATCATCAAATTCATCATTTATATCACCTACAATTTCCTCAATAACATCTTCTAATGTTACTACTCCGCTTGTTCCACCATATTCATCTACAACGATAGCTAAATGATTTTTTTTAGCTCTAAAATCTGCTAATAAATCATCTAGTTTTTTGTTTTCTGGCACAAAAAAAGGTTCACGCAATAAAGTTTGCCAGTCAAAAGTTTTTTTATTTAAATGTGCTAATAAATCTTTTGCGTATAGAACACCAATGATATTGTCTATATTTTCGCTATAAACTGGATTTCTTGAATATCCATTCGTTAAAATTTTACTTAAAACTTCTTCATAAGTTTCAGTATCAGAAAGTGCAAAAACATCTATTCTTGGTTTCATTATTTGCACAGTTTCTGTGTTACCAAAATTTACAATGCCATTTAAAATTTTTTGCTCGTCTTTACTAGTAGCATCTTGAGATGTTAATTCTAAGGCCTGCGATAATGTCTCTACAGAAAATTTACTTACTTTACTGCCAAACTTTTGCTCAACCCATTTTGTAATTGCAATTAACGGCATACTAAACGGCGTTAATAAAATATTTACAGTATGTATAAATTTTGATATTTTTTTAGCAAAAAGAAGCGCGTTTCTAGAAGCATAGACTTTAGGTAGTACTTCTCCAAACAAGAGAATTAAAAAGGTTACTAATATTACTTCTAAGAGAAAACGAATAGGAACTGCAAAGAAATATAGGTCTAATGAAATATTAAAATCACCAAATAAGGTTTCTGCCAAAGAAGCAAATAGCAAAACAATTAAAATATTTATAAAGTTGTTGGTAATTAAAATGGTAGCTAATAATTTTCTTGGCCTTTCCAACAAAGTAACAACCTCATTTTTCTCTTTTCCGTTTTTAGAAAGTTCATTTATATCTGTTTGATTTAATGAGAAAAAAGCTATTTCAGAGCCAGAAATTAAGGCAGAACTAATTAATAGTAGAATTAATATAATTCCGTTTAAAGCGAGGATAATGTCAAAAGAAGCAAATAGTACAGACAAATGTTCGGGATCTGGGTCCAAGGTTTATAGTTTTATAATTATTAAAAAGGTAAATCGTCATTTTCTTCTGGTGCAATCGTTTTTGAATCTACAGCAGCAATCGGAGTGTTTTGTTGAGGTGCAGGAGGGTTACTGTCAGTATTCTTTTTAGTACTTAACATGGTCATTTCTGTAACAATAACTTCTGTGGCATAGCGCTTTACGCCATCTTGTTCCCATTGTTTATTTTTCAGTTTCCCCTCAACATATACTTTATCTCCTTTAGATAAATATTTTTCACATATTTCTGCTAATTTATTACGAACAACAATATTATGCCAATCTGTATTGGTTACTTTTTCTCCAGTTTGTTTGCTTGTGTAACTCTCTGAAGTTGCAATAGGAAAACGACCAACACTATTTTTATCATCAAAATAATGCATTTTCACATCATCACCTAAGTTTCCAATCAGTATTACTTTGTTTATTGATCCTGCCATAACTCATTTTATTTCTATTCAAATGTACTAAAAATTTCAATCACTTTTTAGATTCAAAGAGGGTTAAGAAATTAGCAATTAATACAGGAACTGGAAAATCTTGAATGTTTTCCCAAGAAATATTTGCATTTTTAAGTGTTTTGGTTTCTACAATCCAGAATTGAGTGTATAAATGTTGATGTGATAATTTATGTACAATTTCTTTTTTATTAAAAAGTGAAATAGTGGTTTCCGCTGGAAATAAATCGTTAAACTCTTTTGAGGCAATAATCTCTTTTTCTCTGATGGTTTCTGTATTTTCAATTAATGGAAATTGATACAAGCCTTGCCAAATCCCTTTTCCTTTTCTTTCTGTTAGAATTGTTTTATGATCGTCTGTTTTTATTACTAAGAAATTAAAATACCGCTTTCTAACTTTTATTTTTTTCTCTTTTACAGGCAATTCCTTTGTCAATTTCTTCTCAAAGGCAACGCAGCTGTTACAAAAAGGGCAAGTTTCACATAAAGGATTCTGTGGTTTGCAATGCAGAGCTCCAAAATCCATAAGGGCCTGATTGTAAGTTCCTGGTTGTGATGCGTCTATAAGTGTTTGTGCGAGCAATTTAAACTCTTTAATTCCTGAAGTTGAGTTCGTGGGTGTATTTATACCAAAGTACCTAGAAAGAACCCTATAAACGTTTCCATCTACAACTGCCGTTGGTTCATTAAAACAAATAGATGAAATTGCAGATGCCGTGTAATCTCCAACGCCTTTTAATTTTATAATTTCTTCATAAGTAGAAGGAAATATGCCATTTAGCTCTTTTGAAATCTGTTTTGCCGAAAAGTGCAGATTTCTTGCACGTGAGTAATACCCCAAACCTTGCCACATTTTTAACACGGTACTTTCGTCTGCTTTTGCAAGATCAAAAACCGTTGGGAAAGTGCTTGTGAATTTGATGTAATAAGACAAACCTTGTGCAACTCTTGTCTGTTGTAACATGATTTCACTTAACCAAATAAAGTACGGATTCTTGCTTTTACGCCAAGGTAGATCTCTGTTGTTTTGTAAATACCAGTTTATTAGTGTGTTAGAAAATTTCATGGATTAATAATAGAATTACAATATTACATTATAAAATTCACATAAATTTAAGTCATTATCTTTTTGCAGTTGATTAATTATCATATATTTGCATCCGCATTTTTAGAGGTAAATTAATAAAAATATAGTAAAAATAGACACATGACGAAAGCAGATATCGTATCTAAAATTTCAGATAAATCAGGAATCGAAAAAACAGATGTTTTGGCAACTGTTGAAGCATTTATGACAGAAGTTAAAGGTGCATTAGAAAATGGAGATAACGTATATCTAAGAGGTTTTGGTAGTTTTATTATCAAAACAAGAGCAGAGAAAACGGGTAGAAATATTTCTAAGAACACAACTATCAAAATTCCTTCTCATAATATTCCAGCATTTAAACCAGCAAAAACTTTTACTGAAGGAGTAAAAAGTAAGGTTGCTGTTAAATAACACAATACTAATCTAAGCCTTAAATAGGTTTAAAAAAAATCGAAACATTATGCCAAGCGGTAAGAAAAGAAAAAGAGCGAAGATCTCTACACACAAAAGAAAGAAAAGAGCAAGAGCGAATAGACACAAGAAGAAAAAGTAAGCTTTAGCTTACTTTTTCGTATATTGTTCGCGAAAAAAAATTAAGTAAATAAAAATAGTTCATTGACATTCGGAGGTTTGCTTGCTGTGTAAAGCAGTAAATCTTCTCACGGTATTACAAATACCTGACAATATTAAACCATCTGCACAATAAAGTGCAGTGTTAAAACCAAGTTCAGTATGAAAACAGAATTAATAATTCGTTCAAATTCATCTGATATTGATTTTGCCTTATTAAGAGATGGAAAACTTATTGAATTAAATAATGAAACAACTGGTAATAAATTTTCTGTTGGCGATATTTTTTTAGCCAAAATAGGAAAGGTATTAACAGGTTTAAATGCAGCCTTTGTAAATGTAGGTTACCCTAAAGATGGGTTTTTACATTATCATGACTTAGGAGCGCAGGTAAACTCATTAAATACATTCATTAAGAAAGTAAGCACAGGTAAGTATAAAGAATTCACTTTAAAAAACTTCCGATTTGAGGAAGAAATTAATAAAGACGGTAGTATAAATAAAGCAATAAAAACAGGTCAAAACCTGTTAGTACAAATTGTTAAAGAACCAATTTCTACAAAAGGACCAAGATTAAGTTCTGAGCTTTCTATAGCGGGTAGATTTTTGGTATTAGTTCCTTTTTCTAATAGAGTTTCAGTTTCTCAAAAAATTGAAGATCCAAAAGAAAAAGAACGTTTAAAAAGATTAGCAAAGAGTATAAGACCAAAAGGTTTTGGCGTTATTTTAAGAACTGTTGCCGAAGGTAAAAAGGTAGCAGAGCTAGATAAAGATTTGCAAAACTCATTAGAGCGTTGGAAAAAGATGTGTAAGAGTATACCTAACACAAATACCCCAACAAAAATTTTGAGCGAATTAAACAGAGCATCTTCTATTTTAAGAGATGTTATGAATGAAAGTTTTACAAGTATTGTTACCAACGATGAAACGCTTCAATTAGAAATTAAAGAGTATTTGCAAGAAATTTATCCCGAAAAGGAGAAAATAGTAAAATTGCATTCATCAGAAATTCCAATTTTTGAAAAATATGGAATAGAAAGACAAATAAAAACGTCTTTTGGTAAAACAGTTTCTATGAGCAAAGGTGCGTATCTAGTAATAGAGCACACAGAGGCTTTACACGTTATAGACGTGAATAGTGGAAACCGTTCTAACAAGGCAGGATCTCAAGAAGATACCGCATTAGAAGTAAATATAATATCAGCAACAGAAGTAGCACGTCAATTACAATTGCGTGATATGGGAGGAATAATTGTTGTAGATTTTATTGATATGCACAAGCCTGAAAACAGAAATAAACTGTATCAGCATTTGAAAGAGCAAATGGCTTTTGATAGAACAAAGCATAAAATATTACCTCCAAGTAAATTTGGATTGGTACAAATTACAAGACAAAGGGTAAGACCAGAGTTAAGTATAAAAACTACCGAAGCCAACCCAAACAAAAATGGAGATGTAGAAGCACCAATTGTCTTATTAGACAAGATAGAGGCAGATTTAGAAAAATTTATTTCTAATCCAAAGAATAAAAAGATACAATTACAC
>Ga0308012_10001592_pt1 | contig 11972 bp, 8 predicted proteins | sample Neamet179_FD_203133 | JGI IMG/M metagenome (GOLD analysis project Ga0308012, IMG submission 203133) | Marine microbial communities from water near the shore, Antarctic Ocean - #179 | ecosystem: Environmental > Aquatic > Marine > Unclassified | place: Southern Ocean | collected 2014-07-25 | reverse complement strand
AATATGGTTACAAAGTAAAGGCGATGAAGTTAAGCTTGAGCTGTAGAGTCATAACGGCTTACTCCTTATTTATTAGTTACAGTGATTAATTAATCACCGTAACTTCAAAGTACTCTATCTCAACTCTTTTACAGTTAAACAATCTTTCTTAATAAGCTTTGTTTAGAGCTATCCAGAGTTATACCCATTACCATTCAAGATGAAGTTTTCAGAGTGTTTGAGCGATTTCAATTCAAGGCACGGTGATGAAAGAAGGGGTATTCAGGAGAATAGCTCCTGCATTCTCTAGTAAGCTACATCCGTGTAACGTCCTTGTGAATCACAGTCACGGCGAAGTGATATTGCTCAAGCCCTTCTACGATGGGTTTAAAATGACTTTAATCGGCGTTAAATAATCAAAGTATAGAGCGGCTATACGTAAATTATTATCCTTGCCTAAAGTGATTTTAATTCCCACTGAAATCCTGCATTTTGGATGGTAACGGGTATATACCTATTTTATTAAATTACCGCCCAATTGTACGGGTTAAAATAATTTATCTCTGTATTGCTCTCAGTCCTAAAACCAGCTATTACTCAATCGAACACCTTTTCCTGATTTATTTTTCCTTCGCACAACAAGATCAAAAATTTAATGCCATTGGTAAGATTAGACGACCTTGTCATATAAATAAAATAGTGATTTTTAGATAAAAAAAAACCACGTAATAATATTACGTGGTTAAAATAAGCTTTTGGAAGGGAACTACAAAGCTCTTTAAATCTTTATCAATTAGATATTATTGTATTGCACAACAAACTTTCTAAGACTTACACCGTTACACTTCACTAAATTAACGTTGAAATCAACAGAGTTTTTAACTGATCTAATACCTGACTTAACTGCTTGAGCACAAACTTGTGATGCAGGTGTCTCATTTGCTGGTACAACTAAGAAATTTTTATTTGAAACGTTTATCATTTCTTTCGTTTCAGCGTTGTAACCTTGAGAGAATGATTTGATATTTTTGCCATTACACGTAGTGTAAGGAGCAAGTTTATTATTTGATGATTTTAATGCTGCTTTATAACCATTTTCTGCAGCAGCTACACATAAGTTACTTGCTAGTGAGTTGTCTGTTGTTTCAAATTTTACATTTGTCGCTGCTGTTGCTGTTGCTGTTGTTAAAACTAAAGTTAATGCTACTAATAAATTTTTCATGTAAACCTCTATATCACGTTAGAAAAGAATTGAGGTGTTTGCCACCTCAGGAATTAGAGTAATTATACTACTAAATTGTAATATGTAAACACTTTTGTGTAATTTAATTACATTAAATTGTGTTTTTGTGTTTTTATTGTCGTTTTAATACCCTATTTACATATGCGCAACCTTTTTTGTGGAATTAAATTACATTATTGGTTTTTTGTATAATTCCGTTCAGTATTTTTGTGCCTGAATTCAAGGTGATAGTAATTAATGAAAATAAAATTTAAAGGCCATTAGGGTTACACGTAAAGTAACTGTTAAGTTATAGGCATTACGTTATTAAATAACCCCCATACGTTATGATGAATACAAGGGGTTATGTTGTATTTAAGTTGGGCATATCTAGTTATGTATTAGCTAATAAAAGGTGATAAAGTAATAGATAACGCAGCATCACAGGTGCTTAGTTTTCGGCTTAGTTATCAATAACTATTTAAGATTAAATAGTTATTTAAACTTACAAACACAAAGAGAACATATAAATGAATACAGAACATATTCCGGGATATTTAGCTGGTGCTGAGAGTGACCCTTTAATGACGGTAATGATATTCATCATTATTGCATTAGTATTAGTTGCAGGTGTTTTATACTTTAAGCTGCATGCTGTTCCTGAGCATATTGCTCATGGAAAAAACCATACCCAAGTGCAGCTTATTGCAGTATTAACCCTTCTCGCTTTATTCACTCATAACAATATATTTTGGGTTGCTGCATTGGTATTGGCGGTAGTTGAACTTCCTGATTTTTTAGCGCCACTAAAGTCTATTGCTAAATCTTTAGAGACACTTGCAGAAAATAAAGAGTTGCAAACTTCAACGAAGAAAGATGAAGCGATAAGCCCTGATGAAGCACAGACTCAAGAATCCACAGCTAAAGCATCAATGATTGAAAAGATTACAGCCGTGAAGGAGAATAACTAAATGTTTGAAATAATTCTTTGTTCACTGATTACCATTTTACCTGATTATTTATTTAGAAAATATCGTCAAGGTAAAACATGGGGAAAAGAAATTACCTTTTTTACTGTTTGGTATGAACTGCGTTGGGGGATATCAGCCTGTGCAATTTTAGCTATTTCATTAGTCACGTTAATTTTCTACTATCACCCGTCAACCACTAATGCAACTCCAATGTTTAGAACCATTTCTATCATGCCAGAGAAAGGAGGTCGTGTTGAAAATGTTTATGCCGAAAATCATCAAAAAGTTAAAGTAGGTGATGCTATTTTCAGTATGTTTGATGAAGTACAATTAGCGGCTATAGAACAAGCTAAGTCATCTATATTACAAGTCGAAGCAGAGTTCTCTAAAGGGGAGGCGCAACTTGCAGTAGCAAAAAGTAATATAGTAAAAGCAGAAAGTAGCTATATGCGCGCTAAAAATGAATATGATCGTAAGAAAAAGCTCTCACTGAAAGGTAAAAATATTATCAGTGAAAGTGAAGTACAAAAAATGGCAGACACGGTTGCCATCCAAAAAGCTAACTTATCTGCCGCGATTGCAAATCAAAATGCAGCAAAAGCTTATTTAGATGATATTTTACCGGCTAAAAAATATAGCGCGGTTAAAGCGTTAGAAAAAGCGACTGTTGACGAAAATAAACGTACTGTTTATGCGCGTGTTGATGGCGAGTTACAACAATTTGCTTTACAACCCGGTGACTTTGTAAACCCTATGATCCGAGCCGCAGGCATGATTGTGCCAAGCTCTGGTTATGCATCTGGAAAAGAAGCTGTGCAAGCAGGTTTCAATCAATTAGCGGGTAATGTTATCAAAGTAGGCACTTTTGCTGAAATTACTTGTTTATCTAAGCCTTTTGTTATTATTCCTATGAAAGTCGCGAGTGTTCAAAGTGTTATTGCCTCAGGCCAAGTAAGAACAACAGAGGCTCTTGTAGATATTCAAGAACGAGCCAGACCAGGAACGTTAACGGTAAAGTTAGAACCTCTTTATGAAGGTGGTCTTGATGGCGTTATACCAGGTACTCGATGTGTGGCTAATGCATATAGCTACCATCATGACTTAATTAACAGCGGGACATTAAGTACTAGTCAGTCACTATATTTACATATGGTAGATGCGGTCGGTGTTATTCATGCAATAATTTTACGTATGCAAGCTATATTGTTACCCGTTAAAGTACTTGTTTTTTCGGGGCATTAAGCTCATAAATTAGTGTGATTAATACTTGTAATACAGCTGTCATAAAGTTGTAATATAGTTAACTTAGCAAATCCTCTTTTATAGAGGATTTTTTATGCCTTAATAACTATGTCAAAAGGTGTGGGCAGCTTCGATTTTTCATTAATAAAAAAATAGATTAAATAAGAGTTTAAAATGACAATTAAAGTAGGAATTAACGGTTTTGGCCGTATGGGTCGATTAATTTTACGCGCTTCATGGCATTGGCCAGAAATAGAGTTTATTCAAATAAACGATCCTGCTGGCGATGCACCAACGTTAGCGCACATACTCAATTTTGATTCTATCCATGGGCGTTGGCACTTCGATGCTGATGCCGTCGACAATATAATGAACATTGAAGGCAAAGCACTTACCGTAAGTCAAAATAAAGATATTGCTTCAACAGATTGGTCTAGTTGCGATATTGTTATTGAAGCGTCTGGTGTCATGCGTGACAAAAATAAGTTACAAGCTTACTTTACACAAGGCGTGAAGAAAGTATTAGTTACAGCGCCAATGACCATTGCAAATGACGGTTCAGATAGTGATACGGTTAATATTGTTATGGGCGTTAATCAACATCTATACGACGTTAATGATCATACTATTGTTACCGCAGCCTCATGTACAACTAACTGTCTGGCTCCTGTCGTTAAAGTGTTACAAGAATCAGTAGGTATAAAACATGGCAGCATGACTACTATTCACGATATCACTAACACTCAAACAATTTTAGATGCGCCACATAAAGATTTACGCCGTGCACGTGCTTGCGGACAATCATTAATTCCTACAACAACAGGCTCTGCAAAAGCGATTACTGATATATTTCCTGAATTAAAGGGAAAGTTAAATGGTCATGCAGTTCGAGTGCCATTAGCGAATGCTTCTTTAACAGATTGTGTCTTTGAAATGAAACGCGACGTTACTGTTGAAGAAATAAATAACTTAATGTCAGAGGCTGCTAACGGAGAGTTGAAGGATATTTTGGGTTATGAAACCAAACCGCTCGTTTCAGTTGATTATAAAACAGATCCAAGATCGTGTGTAGTTGATGCCTTATCAACCATGGTAGTTAACGGTAGCCAACTAAAAATGTATTTATGGTATGACAATGAATGGGGCTACGCTAACCGTACTGCAGAGCTAATGAAGTTAATGGCAATAAGCTTAACTGATTTAAACAAGTAATCGTTTGCTTCTCCTCAGCGCGTTACCTAAAGCAGTAAAAAAATATATAGCAATTACCGCTAACTATTGGGCATTCACTTTGACTGATGGCGCACTGCGTATGTTGGTCTTATTGTATTTCTATCAGTTAGGCTATAGCCCTTTTGCTTTAGCTACATTATTTATTCTTTATGAAGTGTTTGGGGTTATCACTAACCTTATTGGTGGTTGGCTAGGTGCTCGTATTGGTTTAAATAAAACCATGCTAATTGGTATTATTATTCAGGTTTTTGCATTGTTGATGCTAACGCTACCAAGTGAATACTTAAGTGTTGTCTATGTCATGTTTGCTCAAGCCCTATCGGGAATAGCTAAAGACCTTAACAAAATGAGCGCTAAATCGAGTATAAAAATACTTGTCGCTAACGTTAACCGAGAAGAAGTACAGAGTAAGTTGTTTACTTGGGTGGCTTTACTTACGGGCTCAAAAAATACGTTAAAAGGCGTGGGCTTTTTTCTAGGTGGACTATTACTAACTACATTTGATTTTCAAATTGCGGTGTTAGTGTTGGCAATTGGTTTAATCCTCGTTGCTTTGTGTACTTACTCGATGTTGCGGGGGGAGCTAGGTAAAGCGACATATAAAGCAAAGTTTAGTCAGTTATTTTCAAATAATGCCTCTTTAAATTACCTATCTGCCGCTCGTTTATGTTTATTTGCGGGTCGTGATGTTTGGTTTGTTATCGCGTTACCTGTTTATTTGGCGAGTCAATTGCAATGGCAACACGAAAGCGTGGGCACCTTTCTAGCTTGCTGGATTATTGTTTATGGCATTATTCAAGCTAATGCCCCTAAAGTTATAACGTTATTCCCAGGGAATTCAGCCAAACCCTCAGCTCAGCAAGCAACACTATGGTCAGTAATACTGGCGTTTATAACATTACTATTATGCTTTGCTCTTTATCTCTTTCCACAAAGTAATACAGTGGTAGTTATTGGCTTATTTATATTTGGTGCTGCATTTGCAATGAACTCCTCTCTGCATAGTTATCTTGTTGTTGCACTAGCTAGAGAGGATGGCATTTCCATGGATGTTGGGTTTTATTATATGGCTAATGCCACGGGGAGATTAATTGGAACTGTGCTATCAGGTTTGATTTATCAGCAATCCGGTTTAGTCGCTTGCATGTCATTTTCCTTCCTCTTAATTATACTTGCCAGTTGTTTTGTTAAAAAAGTAGCTTAATCTTGTAAAAATTACGGTTTAACTCTTGTGGTAAATAGCTTTATACTGCCTTGTAGCAATCCGTATGTGAAATGAATTATTTTATTACGTGAGGGCGTGAGTTGCATTTACCGGCAAGTGCCGAGTTGCGTATTAAGGAATTCCTTTTTGTTGTGCTTTTCTAAAAAAACATCCAAAGCGATATTGTTTTTTGTCAGCATTATCTGCTGTCTTATTTCTATGGCTGTATCAGCCCAAGAAAAACGTAATGTTCAGTTATTTAATCAAGTTACTGATCAAGTTAAAGAGCTTAAAAAATCCGATTTAGGGTTGTCTCTTAAGCAGTTAGTTACCTTTGAAGGGCGACTTGATGAGCTTACTATTGAACAAAACCTTCTTTACTTTAAGCTTCTTTGTGAAATAAAAATTGAGCAAAACAAATATGGAGCGGCCAAAAAACATGCAAACCAAGGACTCATCATAGCAAAAAGACTTGCTAGCCCAAGTATTTTTATTAGTGAATTATTATATTTAAAGGGCTTTTCGCTTGAAAGTTTAGGTGATTTTCGCCAAGCGGCTAAAGAGTATAAAAAAGGTCTAGAAGTTGCGGAATCATTACACAACAAAGTACAGATTTCTTCCGGACTTATAAACTTAGGGACTATCGCTTATCTTACGGATGATTTAAAACGCTCTTTAATTTTACTTAATGATGCCTACAATATTGCAGGACAAACTGATGATGAAGCCCTTAAAGGTAGAGCGAATACAGTGCTTGGTAATGTTTATTCTCATTTACAGCAAGATGATCAGTCAATGGCGTATTATCAGAAATCTTATTTACATTTTAAAAATGCGGGGATGCTATTAGCAGCTCATAACAGTTTAAATAATATTGCCACAACTCACATTCGGAATAAAAACTACCAAAAAGCTGTTATCGTTTTTAAACAAATTATTTCAGAGTCAAATAACGATACGCCAAGTGATAGTCTGTTTACTATTTATTCTGGCATGGCACGGGCACAGCTTAAAAAAGAAGATAGTAATCCTGAAGGTGCTTACCAATACTTGTTAGGGGCTGAACAGTATTTGCAGTTCACTGAAAAACTCGATTACCAGTTACAATTTTATATTGATGAAGCTAATATTTTATATGCATTGGAAAACTATGACCAAGTTTTGATAAGTTTAGACCGTGTTGAAAGAATATTTGATAACCGACTCGAAATGCCAATGGTAAAAAAAGAAGACTATCTAAGGATGATAGATCTTAAGTCTAGCGTTTTTTATAAACAAGGAAAGTTTAAGCAAGCCTATGAGACAAAATCTAGCGAGATATTTTTAACAGATCAATTCTATGAAAATGAAGATAGTCGCTCAATTACCCAAGTTCGCCTTAAGCTAGAAGCTGAACAAGCAGATAAAAAAAATAAAGTATTATACAACGAACAAAAACTTTATGAAGCGAGTTTAGTTGAAGCAAATTTAGATAAGAAGAAACAACGAACCTATTTAATTATCAGTGCATTGGTAGCCTTAGCCTTTGCTTGGATTTTAGTTAAGCTGGCCCAAAGTCAACAAAAACTTAAAATTGCTTCAAGTATCGATAAACTGACTGGAGCCGAAAATAGACGAAGCTTAATGTTTAAATCGAAAGAAGCCTTTGGTCTTGCGAAAATGAAGAAAACCCCTTTAAGTATCTTAATGATAGATGTTGATCATTTTAAAAAAATCAATGACAGCTTAGGGCATAGTACGGGAGATCAAGTATTAGCGAAAATATCTAAACTCAGTGGAAATCTGATGAGAAAAAGTGATATATTCGGCCGCTTTGGTGGTGAGGAATTTATGGTTTGCTTGCCCAAAACCAACATGAAATCAGCAATGGTTATCGGTGAACGTATTCGTTCGTGTATAAATGAACATTTATGGCAAATAGGTAACCTTGAAAAAATAAGTGTCAGCGTTGGGGTTTCGAGCTTAATAGATGATGACGATTTAATGAGTTTAGTTAAAAGAGCAGATGTTCAACTTAATCAAGCTAAAGCCTCAGGTAGAAATAAGGTATGTGGCGAATGAAGCTTTTAAGTCGAATTATTTTTAAAATATTGAGCTTCCCTTTGTTTTTTGTATTGATATTTTGTTCAACTTGCCTAGCAAATGAACCTGCTAAGATACTTTTTTCTGAAAATGAAAATGTGAACATAAATAATCGAGTTCAGACCCCAATTATAAACATGCTACCTATAAACCCTGACTTACTTTCCCTAATGAATCAGTTAAAGCAAATAACAATCAATCGTCATCAAATTGAAATTTCACTCGCACAATTAACTTTATCGAAAAAACCACTTAATCCAGCAGAGCAGTATTTGATTTTGGTAGTGCAAGTTCTTGTAAAAGGAAAATTTAATAGTATTACCTCTTATGATAGTTCCGATAATATAAACGAAGACAACGTTATTGAGCTTTTAGAGCAGGCAGATAAATTGTCAGAAAAAATTTCTGAGCAACAACTCGCACAACCTAATTTTATACAACTGCACTTAATCTTAGCCGAACATTATGAAGATAAAGGTAAATATGGCTTGGCTTACCTCGAGAAAAAACAATATCTAAAGAAGTATAATATTTATCGAAAAAATAAGCGTTTAGCGATGATTGCGTCTTTGGAAAAGTCATTTGAAGTTAATGGTAAAAAAGCCAGTAATGCTCTGTTAAAAATCCAAAATGAGTTAAAAATACGCCGCGTAGCTGAGGTGAAAGATGAAAAGGTTACTCAGCAATATAATTTTACGATAGTCATCAGTATAGCTATTATCTTTTTACTACTTTTTTTTAGACAGTTGAGAGTGCGTAGTAAGCTTATTCGCTTAACTCGAACAGATGCTTTAACAGGAATAGCAAACCGTAGTGCTTTATTTGAATCAGGCAACCAGGTAGTAAAAGAATTTACTGAAAAACCAAATGACTTGTCGGTATTGTTATTAGATTTGGATCACTTTAAAAAAATTAATGACAATTTTGGTAATAATGCAGGAGATAAGGTGTTGATGATAGTCTCAAAATTGGTTAAAGAGACTATGCGTTCTCGTGATGTCTTTTCGCGCTTAGGCGGAGAGGAGTTTGTCGCACTATTACCTTATGCAGATACCCATAAAGCTAAAGCTATTGCGATGCGTATTAATGATAAAATAGCGAAGTATGACTTTTCACTAGTTATGCTTCAACGTCAGGTTACTATAAGTATTGGCGTTGCAACGATGGAGGATACTAACATGAGTTTTGGTGACTTATTACATCGTGCAGACTTAGCTATGTATAAAGCGAAAGAACAGGGACGAAATGCGGTTGTTTGTTATCAAAATATTGCCGCATCGCAAGAAAGGCGAGCTATTTAAATTTATCTATTTTTTCTAACGTCATAATCATATAAGCTATAGCCGTATCAAGAGGTTCTTTTGAGTTTCTCTAACTCAATAATGACCTTGAAAATAACAATAATTCGTCCCGTAATATCAGGAAAATCAATTCATGTCAGATGCACTCGAATACAGCCTCGATGGAGTAGAACAAGTCCCTTTAAGGCGTTTTACTGAAGAAGCTTATTTAAACTATTCCATGTACGTAATTATGGACAGAGCTCTGCCACATATTGGTGACGGTTTAAAGCCAGTACAAAGACGTATAGTTTATGCAATGTCAGAGCTTGGTTTATCTGCAGCTGCTAAATATAAAAAATCAGCACGTACTGTTGGTGACGTTTTAGGTAAATTTCATCCCCATGGTGATAGTGCTTGTTATGAAGCGATGGTGTTGATGGCACAACCCTTTTCTTATCGTTACCCTTTGGTAGATGGTCAAGGAAATTGGGGGGCACCAGATGATCCTAAATCCTTTGCTGCAATGCGTTATACCGAATCAAGATTATCTAAATTTAGTGAAGTATTACTGGCTGAATTAGGACAAGGCACTGTTGATTGGCAGCCTAACTTTGATGGCACTATGAAAGAGCCAATGACATTACCTGCTCGTTTACCTCATATACTACTTAATGGTATTACTGGTATTGCGGTAGGTATGGCGACAGATATTCCCCCTCACAATGTGCGTGAAGTAGCCGATGCCTGTGTTCATTTAATTGAAAATCCTAAAGCCGAAGTAAGTGACTTGCTCGAGTTTGTTAAAGGTCCCGATTATCCTACAGATGCTGAAATTATTACGCCAAAAGCGGATATTGAAAAAATTTACCAAACAGGGCGTGGAAGTATCAGAATGCGCGCTGTTTATGATGTAGAGCAGGGCGATATTGTTGTTACTGCACTTCCTCATCAAGCATCGGGCGGAAAAATATTAGAACAAATTGCAGGTCAAATGACCGCGAAAAAACTGCCTATGGTGGTTGATCTTCGTGATGAGTCTGATCATGAAAACCCTGTACGCCTTGTCATTATACCTCGCTCGAACCGTGTTGATGTTGAACAATTAATGCAGCACTTATTTGCCAGTACTGATTTAGAGAAAAGTTATCGTGTTAATATCAACATGATAGGTTTGGATAACTTACCAGCAGTTAAAAACTTGCTTGTTATCTTGTCAGAATGGCTTGAATACCGTCGTGAAACTGTGCGTAGACGCTTGCAATATCGATTAGATAAAGTATTAGCTCGTTTGCATATTCTTGATGGTTTATTGATTGCCTATTTAAATATTGATGAAGTCATTGAAATTATCCGTGGTTTTGATGATCCCAAAGCTGAGTTGATGTCACGATTTTCGTTATCAGAAACTCAAGCTCATTCTATTTTAGAAATTAAACTACGCCAATTAGCCAAGCTTGAAGAAATCAAGATCCGCGCAGAGCAAGATGAACTTGCTATTGAACGAGATTATTTAGAAAAAATTCTTAATTCAAAAACGCGTATGAGTACGTTAATGAAAAAAGAAATTCTCGCCGCTGCTTTAGAATATGGTGATGATAGGCGCTCTCAATTAGTTGAACGTAGTGAATCAAAAGCCTTAACAGAAAAAGATTTAGTCCCAAGTGAAGCAATTACGGTTGTCATATCAGATAAAGGCTGGGCGCGTTGTGCTAAAGGTCATGATATTGACCCAACTAGTTTGAGTTATAAAGCAGGTGATAGCTATTTATGTGCATCAAAAGGGCGAAGTAATCGTCCTGTGGTATTTATTGGCTCTGATGGTCGAGCTTTCACTACAGACGCTCATACACTACCAACGGCTCGCTCTCAAGGTGAGCCATTAACAGGTCGCTTTAATTTATCTACAGGTAAAACGTTTGTGCATAGCATCATGTCAGATGATGATAGCGCTAAGTATTTATTAGTCAGCGATGCCGGTTATGGTTTTGTTACTAGCTTTGAGGATATGGTCAGTCGTAATAAAAATGGTAAAGCCTTAATTAGCCTACCAGAAGCCGCTAAAGTGATGGTTCCGCAGTATATTGAAAATATAGAAAATGATTACTGCCTTACTATTACCAGTGAGGGCCGTATGTTAGTTTTCCCCGTTAAAAACTTACCTATATTGAGCAAAGGGAAAGGCAATAAAATTATCAATATCCCTACTGCTCGAGCGAAAACACGCGAAGAGTTTGTTAGTTTACTTTGTATAATACCTGATGGTGCTGCAATTACCTTACATGCTGGTAAGCGCAAACTTACCCTTAAGGCTGTAGATATAGAACATTACAAAGGGGAACGTGGTCGTCGTGGTAATAAATTACCTCGAGGTTTACAACGTGTTTCAGCAATAGAAGTAGAGTCAGCTAATGCGAATGTTATCAATGAAGAAGGCACTGACGAATTAGCTCCTACGAGTGATTAATATTAATGACTAAACGGATACTATTAATGAGTAATCGTATTTTTTGTCAATAAAAAAAGCCAATATCACTTTATGATATTGGCTTTTTTATTGACTATTTTATGAGAGGATAAAGCCTTAGACCTTAACTGTTAATCTAAGTAACTTAGCTGAAGTTACTTATAATTATATACCCATTACCATTCAAGATGCAGGTTTCAGAGTGCTTGAGCGATTTCAATTCAAGGCACTGTGATGAAAGAAGGGTTATTTCCTTATAAATCACAGTAACGACGAAGTGATATTGCCTAAG
>Ga0308012_10001590_pt1 | contig 11980 bp, 3 predicted proteins | sample Neamet179_FD_203133 | JGI IMG/M metagenome (GOLD analysis project Ga0308012, IMG submission 203133) | Marine microbial communities from water near the shore, Antarctic Ocean - #179 | ecosystem: Environmental > Aquatic > Marine > Unclassified | place: Southern Ocean | collected 2014-07-25 | reverse complement strand
TTTGAGGCGGGCCTCGAAGCGCGCCCGGCAGAAGAAGAAGAAAGCGGCTTTGAAGGCAGCTGCTGCAGCTACCGCTGCTGCTAGCTCCCTGCCGGTCTTTCTTCCTCCGGCGGCACAGACAGGTGCTACATCCTCTTCTGTCATCTCGGCTCGCGGTGCAGCGAAGAGGACTTCTTCTGCTTCACTCGCCCCAGCAGTTTCCTCGGCCACAGCACCTTCTACCAGGCACAGCGCTGGTGCTGCGGTCGCTACTTCAGCTCCAGAGAACAAGGCTGCCAAGAGACACAAGGTGTCAGCTCGCGCGCCCTCTCCTGCTCAGTCTCCATCCCCTGCTGCTCCGAACAGAGTGGCATATGGGCCTAGTATTCGCGGAGGCAGCACCAATGGCGCTGACGTCTCGGGGGGTCTGCGTGTACTTCCTGCTCAGCCTGGGCTGTTGCCCAAGGCATCGAAGAAGGCGTCCAAGAAAACCTCAAAGAGTAAGAAGAACGTCCTCATCCTCAACAGCGGCTCCCTAGGGCCCATTCCGGCTATGGATCTTCTTGCCCGTGCGCAGCAGCTGGTAGGCATCACATGCCCCCACTCGGAGGCTGTCTCTTCGATCAAGGACAAAGACGCCCATGCCTTGGAGAAGGAAATTTTCCTTTACTACACCTTTATAAAGGAGTCGGCTGTTGGTCAATGTGCACTCGCGGCTGTTAGAGAACTTCTTGAGTCTTCTTTCAGGAGACTCCAAGATCTCGAAAAGGGATCGAAGTTCGATGAGGATAGCGCCATCTACGATAACGCGGATAGCGTCATCTACGAGAACGCATGTCTCGAGATTGGTGCTGCTCTATACTCGCCTCTGATCGCCATGCTCTCTGGGGACCGCCTCTACACGCTCATGCTTCCAGGACTTCTCCCGGATTCAAAGTTGGTGCTCGGTTTACCTTCTCTTTCTAAAGAGGTTATAACTGATGCTATTGCTCATCGAAAAGCACTTGAACTTATGATGGCGGAGGCAGTTTCCGTGTGTCTTCCTAAAGACCCTCGTTTTTCTCCCTCAACACTTCGGATTGGAGGATTGTCTTCGAAGGTTATCAAGGACGCATATTCTTTGCTCCTTCAGTATGACCCTGGTCATACTCCAACAGATCGGGAAATTTCTGGTTTCGAGATCTCTGGAGGTTATTGCTTCTCTCGGCTGCAGGATTTTGTGACTTGGGCTTTTGATCTATTCGTGGAATTTACTCCGAATAAGCCAACCCTTCAGCCTATACTCAAGCTCCCACCGATCAACTCATACGAGTTCTTTGCTGCGGATTCGGAAGCGCCACCCCGTTTTTCTTCCAGTCTATCGGATAGAATTACTTCGACCGTTGCCAGTATGGCGCTTGATGAAGATGAGATACATGATTATCTCATGCTTTTCACCGGTCGTGGGATCATCGCTTCTGGGGAGGATTCACACTGCGGTTGGGAGTTTTCGTTGATACTCACACGTACTTTGCTCGGGACTCTCAATATCGTGGAGGCACAATTTATGCCTTCAGATATTAGTGGTCTAGAAGTTCTTCCTTTCAAGAAGATCTACAAATGTGATCAGTGTAACCATTCCCTTCGTTTCGGGAAATGTGTTTCATTCGGAACAGGCACTAGTGCACTTATATACTGTGCTAAGTGTGTCTCATCAGGTGTACCGCCTAACGGACATAGTGGCAATCCTATTTCCTGCGCAGCGACTCTTCCCGCTGGGATGTCGCGTGCTTTTAGGGAAGCACTTACTGAGGACATCGGTGGTTCTAACCAGGTCTATACCTGCCTTACCACGTTTCTGCTCAAGGCCGTTAGTCTGTATGGGCCAGGTGCCTACCTTGGTTATGTATCCAGTTACGCAGTTCATGATCCCCGAATTATCTACTCCGCCCAAGCGTGTGATCCTGTTGTTAAGGACATGCGCAGTATTGGTCAAGAGATGCTTCGTTTCACTGATGCTGCTGCGAAAATTCAGGGTTTGATGTTAGAAGGACCTGGGAATTCCTTCTTACGTGCATCTGACTTTCCGCGCCGGTTCTCCCACTATTACGGGCTCACTGTTTGCTGGTATGACGAGGATGCCGAATCAGACGGTGGTCAGTCTTCTTCTTACTCTTCATTCGGTACCGTCGTGAGTGCAATGCATGTTCGAGATGGACTTCGCCTCGATGTGATTTTCTGGGGTGATGGTTCTCGTATACCGCTCAAGGTACCAGCATCATACTACGGCCCTAAGGCCTCGGAGATCCCTCGCCATCGCCGTTTGCTTAATTTGTCACGTTCGCGTTATTACGATCACGGAACTGCCATGTCTCATGCTGGGGGTCTAGACCACTTCAAGACATACGCCAATGCGACCGTGGCCGATCAGTAGTTTGATATTATTAAACTTCACCCTTTCTTCAAACACATCCAGTCAAAGACTGCAGTATAGAACTCTCCATAGCTAAAATGGCTTTCACGGTATCCTCTCATTGCTGACGGCCCTTTCCAGAGTCCCCACTCCATCACTGCACTCTCAGGTGCTCCATTTGTGAGACAAACGTTTGCCATAGTACGCCTCCCAGTGTGACTTGTGATTATAGCATCGATCCCATTATCACAGTCAACTTTATCCATCCATTCTGAGAAATCATGATGAGTGTTGGTATGTTTGTTAGGGGTCAGAAACCAGAATCGACCCTGCTCCAGTACCTTTTGGATAATGATCATCATCCTCGTACGTGGATGGCCTGCAGGTCCCCAAGGAACACAGGAGCTCCCCTTTCGCGAGAGGGGTAGCGTTCTACTACCCTGTCTATCACCGGTCCAGTACTTAACAAAACGTATTGTGTAGCACAGGCCTTCCGCTGAGAACCAGACGTCTTTAGAGCTGGAGAAAGTAACCAGTCCTTCTATTGTAGAAGTTCTTATAATATCTTTGTTGCTCCCGCTCACGCATTTGAAAGCACCCAAGGTGCTCGCTCTGATTCCAAAGAGGATCATTAGGAAAAGAACTGCCATCACCGGTGCCGTCATAGAGGTGAGGTCTTGCAGATTTTCCTCCGCTCTCTCTAGGTTCCGCTCAGCAATGTATTCCGGAACAGCCACCAAATGGTTCAGCTCGTTATCTTCCGGATCAATTTCTACATCAGTGGTTCCGAGTAAGGCTCTACCTTTTCTCTTCTCATCTGCCGTGTAGTTTTCATATGCTTTACGAATTCCAATAATCGTTTGATTTCGTGCCCATACTCTTGAATTATCCGCTGCCATTCCGAACGGAAGGTATGGATACCCTAGACCTCGGCAGTGATTAACAAGAGCTGTGAAAGGCTTCAACGTTGCATAGCCATTAGGCTTAGTCACCTGACACCACCCCGCAAATTTTCGGAGGTTTTCAACATTGTCAGAGTACCATTCGTCTTTGGCAACTCCTAGTTGCTGAAGTGCCCTTTCCCAAATGGCTTGAGTAGACGTTCGTTTAACACGAGTTGCTACAACTCCTTTCTCAAACATTCGGATTCCTTCCGTGTGTTTGGAGGCCTGCAGACGGATTGCATGTATTTCGGCAGATATGCCTGGTGTTTTGCCAGAGGCTCCATCACCACCACACTCATTAAACCGTTTCTGCCATTCCAGCTTGACAGTTTTAACACACTGTTCGTTTGCACATGTCAATTCAATTTGATCGCTCTGCGAGCGTGCACGAGAAATGTCTTCTTGTGATATTGCCACTCGGCCACAGCCAGTCACTATACACAAGTATAGTTTCTCAGCTTGTCCTCGTGACGATGGTCCAACATTCACTTTTACACGTTCGAGTGTTGTGCTATCAACATAACAATTCTTTGCAACAAGTTTACTCTTCGAGCGCCCTTTCTTGATAGGCCTATCGGAGATCTTCTGCGCATGCTTCATAGGTTTCATTTTGTGTTTCTTTCTGTCTGCTTTCCACTGTTTCAGTGTATTTGCATTTACCATTCCTTTTGACTTTGGTGCTGTCTCCTATTAAAACAACATGCATATGTATTTAATATATTACAAACACCCATTGCCACAGGCTAGACGGTACAACAGTCACAGTCACATCAGGTTTCCTCGGTAGCTGTTGCTCACACGCTACGCATTCAGCAGCAACTATTGTGGGGAGGAGAGGAGGCGTTGTAAGCCATTATTGGCTTCAACCACCGCCAGACCACGTAGCAGTGCCATCAGTTCACTCAGACCCACAGTGTCGTCTGCGACACGTCTCTCAGGCGAGAGCTCACATAGTCCACGTGCGCTCATTTCTGCATTTACTGCCACCATCTCTTTCTTGGAGATGCCATCAGCCAACTGCCCTAATTCACGCTTTTGGTGTACCACAAAAAGCCGCACACCGGACATTGCCAGCATACGAGACATCTGGCGCACCAGTGGTGCCACTGATTCTGATTTTGCTGAATTTCTTCGAGTCACACAGACCCATGCATTGGAGTCCATATGTACTACAATGTCTTCAGCACCCATTTTCGCTACTGCAATATGGATTCCTGTAAGGCAATTGGCCCCCTCTAGGAAAGTACTATGCATAACGAGCATATGTTTGCACCATGGCCAGAAATGCCATTGGAGTGCTTCGCCTCCTATGTCACCTGCCGGATCCCAGAACCAGGACCCACCACCCCGGTCATCTGTGCATACCACTTTCTCCGGATCCATCTCCGCTTGCAAACCTGGTTTAGTTTGCTGGCCCGCCGCATCTGCCATTACACGCACTACACGTCTACCGCCAGAACCGGGGACGGGCGAGGCCGCCATGAAAGTCACGCCACGACGCATCTCTAGTGCCGTTTCAAGCTCTAACCAAATGTCATCGACCTCGTCAGTATAGATGCATCTTTCACATCTATCACGAAAAGCGTTCTTACTCGCCCCAAGTCGTACTCCGACTTGACTGCGTGACCAGATCGCATACGCGGCTCTATGTAATCTGACAGGCCAGTTCATCAATGCGCGTAACGAAGGCTCTGTACGGATCATGAAGAAAGTAAGGCCAATCAGCCGTTGGCTCCGATCAGTTGAAATATCAGCACGTTCAACAGTAATACGTCGCGGCATAAGCCCACGTTTGTTAGAGCGTGAAACCATCCTAACGTTTCGTGACTCACGCATCTCCTTGAGTTTAATCTTAAACCCCACTACACGTGCAAAGGTATCACGCTCGATACAATGCTGCAGATCGATCTCTTTACCGAGTACCGTCATGCATCCTCCGCCCATATTCCATCTCAGAATTCCTTCAGCCCATGCTTTGGGATCCAGTACTCCACAGGTCCCATCCATAGTGCCACACTCGGTCTTCTTTATGGAGACTTTGAGGCCTATATCATGAGCTACGTCGAGAGCGGTACGAACCATGAAGTCGAAGAGGAACTCAAAAACGCAGAAAGACCCATCGTCATAGAAACCATGCCACACTTCAATTTCACACTGTTCCGCAACCTCACTTGTTGAGAGATCCGGAAAAGATGCTGCAATTATAGCTCGACGTTCCACAATGAATACTTCAACTAAGGCCCACTGCCGACACCAATCAGCATCGTCAGCACCCAGAATTCCCATTTTCTCACGCAGTACAATTTCAGCATTCTTAGAGTCCACACGACTGCGGAACTCAAAACGTATGAAGATTACCACTACATCATTCAGTTCGTTTCCAATCTCAGGCCCCTTTCGATTTCCAAAAGGTAGCGCTCGATCATGTGTATACCCGCGTGCGGACATCAACTTGATTGCAAACCACGTACATCTCTTGGAATGAATGATTTGGCGGTAGAAACCGGACCAATCCATCTTTCCGATTTTTACGCGTAGCCCCGAGGCCACAAGGACGGCAACCGCTAAACAGAAAGTCCGCGACGATGGGAGATGTAGCTTATGTCTCATTTCGAAAGCACTCGCGTCTTCCCCCATATCAATATTCGCATTAAGTGAATAGTCGTCCGCATCCTCTCCATTCATACTCATAAAGTACTTTAGATCTGCCGCTCCCGTCATGTCAGTTAGGGACCGTAGCTTATTGCTCGACTCGCTAACTCCACATGCGAAATTTTGGCCACTAAAGGGCGGTAGTCCATAGAACTTCGGCATTCGCACAGGTACGCCATCGGTATCATCAATGATAGTGGAGGACGTTATACCCGCACAGCCTTCCTCATCTGCGATGCCTTCACAGAATTCTGTATGGAACTTCTGCGACGCCGCCTGCGGGCGGAAAGCAATTTGACGCTTTACCCCAGGTTTCAGCCTGTAGGTGAAGCCAAACTGCACCTGCCATCGCATATAATCATCAGTGGAACCAACACGATCAAGCCAGTGTAACATCCGAACCTTATTCAAGTCCATCACGACTGGTTCTTCTTCGTCAACCCACGAGACACAAATGTTCATCATCTCCTCCGCAGGTGCATCCCGCTCCCACGCTTCAATCCACTCGCGATAGTCCCAGGTAAACTGGCCACCTCCACAAATAGCTTCTGGGTGTATGAAAAAGAGTTTCCCCACATCTGTATGGGAGCCTGCATTACCAGCTAGATCAGCAGACCTTCGCTGAACCATGTCATTCACAGCTGTAGTTCCCGCTTTTACCCATTCTTCGAAAATTCGAGTAGAGGTCCACTCTACTGATTTCGCACCGCCATACTCTTTCAAAAGCACATCAGCTATGTAGGGTCCATTCACTTCAGCAGTGAAGGTCGCGGTAACAAAAGTATCTTCAGGGTGTCCAGCACGCGGCTGAATACTTTTCGTTGGTGGTTTCCAAACAGGTAAAGTCCATTTGTCATAAGGTCTGTCCAGGGGCCTATTCGTTATGGGAATAAGTCTTGCAATTACTTCAGCCTTTGTAGCCGGGATTTGGTCATTTGCAGCACAACTGCCATTCGCAAAAACATCAGCTGCAGTAACGCAGTGGGGCGGTTCTGTGCTACCGTTAGCCGCTGCAAGAATGGGTAAATCCACATCCGCACAAACAGGCATCTCAGGTCTAGAGTCAGCGTCATTTTGTGACCGCACGACTCCAAAAGCATTCTCAGAATCTCGCTCGTACTCATCAAGTAGTGCCGTGGCACGTTTGTCTAAAGTTGCAGTAGCCAATTGAGCATGTCTGTCATTTTTCCACGCGAAATGCGGGTTAAATTGTTTGGCAAAACGTTTCCCCATGGCTACCGATGGTACGAAACCCGCATCACCATTGGCTCTCGCAGCTACAACAGACTCACTAAGCCAACTATCCACCATGGCATTTCGGTTCTCACCCACTTTAAGTGCGGCATGGTTTATCGTGCCAACCACAGCTCTTGTCATCTCGGCAGGAGGGTTATTTCCGCCTATCGGAGAATTTCTTCCCTTCAACGAAACTCCTTCTGAAGATTCAGAAGTACTAGTAGACACAGAATCACTCAACGAGACCACACTCGAGTCATCCGAGTCGGCGTTCCGAGATATCACATCTGAACACTTACTTTCCTTCAACATAACCCCTATCGAGGATTCAGAAGTACTAGTCGACATAGACTTACCCGAGGAAACCACGCTCGAGTCATCCGAGCTGGATTTATCACTCTTTTCAATCACCTTTAGGATGGCGACAGTGTGTTTTGGCAGGTCTGCACTCACAGCTGAACCAATGGTTCCCGATAGAGTCGCACCTCCCATTATCATACTGTCAGAAGAACTAGACCCACTTGACGAAGTAGTATCAGTTCCGCTCTCAGACGAATATTCCATACATATGCCCTGAGACGTAAGTGGGACATCCTCCACATCTTTTGGAGTGTTGGCATGCTTACTACTCGAGAATAATACTTTTACAGTACTACTTGCCTTCGGCCTATGGCGCTTCCAACTTTTTGTTGTTCCCGTAGGTTTCGTGCTGCATAGAGGCAAGACACAAGTACCGAGCACAGATTTATTAGCACAGCTCCCTGTGAACTATGCGAAGAACACTGCCTAGGTATCTGCGCTCACTTCTTTTTCTTCTTCCCCAGGCCCTTCGCGTTGCTACCCTTCTTGGGTACTTTGGCATCATAGCTTCCAGGGAAAGGGTACCACGTTTTCATGTCATCAGCAGTTATGTCATCAGCAGCCTTGGCCCCCGCCGCTTTCACAGACTTTGGCGCGGCGCTCACAGCAGCATAGACTTTTCCTTTCTGGCTCAGAAATAGGGTCTTCTCAGCTCCCATTTTTCCTTCGATGAGTCCACTTGACTTACCACTTGCTGAATGGAAGTTACAGATGTGAACTTTCTTACAGCCTGGGCCACCATTGCAGTGAACACCTGCTTTTCCTTGAAGCACAACTTGGTCCAAGTTAGGGTGGCACAGATCCTCAAGAGGGGTCCCCAGAGCATCCGCTACCGCAATTGCTTCGGAAGAGGTCATCTGCGAAACATAAGTGCCGCTGGCTTGCCCCTTGGACGCAGCCCGCTTCGTTTTCGCTGGGGGCCCATCAATTGCGTCATCCAGATTTCCATCTGTGTTATCGCGCGGGAGCTTGCTTGTCTCGCGGTTCTTACGTTTTGCAGAATGCTCAACATTCTCATAGAAACACGCGTTTCCGTGACCGCCTTCAAAACGTACCCCAATCATGCCATATTTCGCACGTGGGCCTAGCTCGTCTACCTGTGCTGTACTATAGTACAGTTTCTTGGTAATTGACGGACTAACACCTGGAGTAGACGTTGTCGCATACGGATCACTTTGTACACTCTCGTGGTCTTCCCAACGACGTTTAGAGTCTTTGTACTTTTCATAGAGAACCGCAGCTCCAATACCATCCTCCGATATCTCGAGAGCGTTGGTCTCAGAATGTGAACCAAAACCTACCGCCCAGAAACTCCGCCAGTCAGGCATCGTAGATTGGCGGGCTGTGTCGGTCAGGAAATATTCAACACTCTCACAAAACGTCAGCAGATTGAACAAGAAGAATTTCTCAAAGAAAGATTGTAGCGCCACAGGTAGTGACACTCCAGCCGACGTCATGTTGGACGTCCAACGTTTCATGCACCACGTAATTGCGATATCAGTCTCTTTCTTTTCTTGAGCCGGCATGATGATATACATCAGCTTCTGAACAAGACTCATCACTTTTTCAAAATCTGCATAGCACCCTGCTACCGGACGCCGCGGAGTACCATCTTTCTCCCATCCAAGTAGCGAGAAAATTCGATCCACGGTGGGACACGACACTCCCGACTTGAATTCTGAATTGGTCCCCTTGGACGTCACCTTCGAGTAAGCGACCTTAAACGTCGCCATTTGAAGGATAACTGCCACTTGCTCATGACTAGTTATATCCAGGGATCGTGCATACAGCGTAACCCTGCGTTGTGCATGTGTTACCACTGTGGCGACCATTCCGGCACCCGGGATCGTCGACCTCTCGGCGGAAGACAAGGAACCCGGCTTGAGTATGTAGTAGAGCATATCCTCATGTTCACACACCTTCTCATATAACCCAGCAGTCTTCCAGTCTACATTTCCACCACTATTGGGGATAGAATCAAGCATGTTTCTGAAATTCAGATTTGACAGGTCGAATTGCACACGCTTCAAGTACACCATCTCACTACTGATATCAGCTTGTGATGCGTGCAAGGAAGTCATGTCGGAGAAATCGCGTACCGGTGCAACGACGTTGAAAACAATTCGTCCACCTCCTTTGATACGCTCCGTACTAGTCGTTAGCTTCAGAACTTCATCCTTATTTCGCTTGAAAAACCGCTCAATGAAGCTGGAATCAGTTTCTCCAGTTAGGCGTTTGACAAACTCGAAAGAGCTGAAGTCGGCGGCCGGAAACGAATTTGCCAGTACTTCATACACAAGTTCCGCAAGCGCTGCAACACTCGTGTTTATGCAACAGGTCTCCGAGACCGATTTTAGGATTTGGTTCACGCTTTCCGCCAAGGTTTTCGTTACCGCCTGAATATCTGCTTCAGTCGGTCTACGATTAGGTCCTGCTCCAATAACCAGAAAAAGGTATCGTTGGAGCAGGTCTGGCTGTCCAGCAAAATCGATTTTCTCCATATTAGTGAAGTCTAAACCGTCATCAGCATCATCATCACTTCCATCATGGCCATCATCCACAGCGTCACTATCCAACACTTGCGCGATGATAGGCACAAAAATGATGCCGAGCACGTCCTCATCCAGTCTCTTGAGACCCAATTTGAGAGGCGCTACTAGCCCAGCGGGAACGAGTCGAGAAATAAGATCATCGATGATATCCATTGGATCGCGTTCGTCTCCACCCGCAGGCGGAACGACAGCTTCAAAGGCATCTGCGATTGCAATCTGGTAGACAAGATCCCACACCTCCGAGTCAAACTCATCATACCCTTGTTCAGTGAAAGCGTCCGAGACGATTGTGAAACTTGGGTGTGCTCGAAGTTTTATAAGGACTTGCGTTCTTTTCGAGGACGCACGCTTTTGGATGAACCGCGTGATTACACGACTCAGCTTAATAAGTGAAGGACACTTGCTTTCTGACCACCCGTCAATGTCAGCAATGTCTGCTTTGCACTGATTAAGCGCTTCCATAAGTCCCATGGAGCATACGTCCATAGGATTTGCATAGGTTTCAAAAACCGTCAAGACTTTGAACATGAACGAGTTGTCACAGGCGGACGAACCCATATCACGGTAATCCGCGAAGGTCTGCAGCGATTCATTTACCTCAGCGAAAAGACAGTGTCCTTTCACCCGAGACTCTTTGTCCTTCACCTTGCTTGGACTAGCCCCCAATCCTGCTAGGGCGCTTTTCGACAAGCGAGCAGCCTTCGAGGAAGCTGTTCTTCGAATATCCGCTTTCGCAGCTTTTTGCAAAGCTTTCTTCGCTTTACGATCTTTCGTAGCTTGCCGAACGTCGGCCTTCTCAGCCGCAGACATCTTCGGATTTTGCTTTCCCATCTTTGCAGCTGTGGCAGCCACACAAGATTATCAGCTCGAAACCCACAAGAGCCCAACGTTCACTACATGTCCCCCAAGCGCAAGCCGGAGGCCAAATTCAAAAGCAGTTTTGTTTTGCGAGCGAAATAAATTTCACTCAGCAAATAGATCTAGACCCACATAATAGATCCAAACCCACCCAAATGGCGCAAAACCCCGAAACGGACGCACCTCTAAGGTGTCGTCCAAGGACTTCCGTTGCAGAGAAGCACACGGAAGAACTCCGCTCGAGTTCCTGCAGAAGAGCAGCACCACTTTCAGATAAGAAGGTGATCTTTTCGGTACACAACCCGCATGTCAACTCACAGTTGCACACGAGAAGGTAGAGGAGCTTACGAGAGAAGGGCGGGTGGAACGAAGAGGTCAGCCACGCACCTTTGGTGGCGGACTGGTCTCCTCCGTTCGCGTAGGGCTGGTCACACAGGTGACACCGTCCCTTTACCGCTCAGTCTGCATACACAGCACCCTAATGTCAGGTCGGTTCAGCTCGCGCGAACACAAGTTCGAGCCAGCATACCAGCACGAGCGAAGCTCGAGCCAGTACCCATAGACAACATAGGGAGGGCCAGGGGAAAGACTTACCTCGTGGTAAATATTCCGCCCTTATCACCAGTACGACACTGCAGAAGCAGCACCCGTCCAGTTAGCCCAAAATTTTCACAGACCGCGTACAGGGCTGCATGCAGAGCACGCTGCCGCAGTTGGGACTGGGGGACGCTGCACAGCAGCCACTCCGAAGAGACGCTGCCGCCACAGGGATCACCCCAGACACGAAGTCTACCCACGCTATCAGTTCCACAGCCGCCACCGGGTACAAACCCAGCCGCGATGGCCACCGCTGCGCGTGCACTCCCCAAGGGAGCGCAGGCAAGGTTTGCTACGTACCTTCCTCTCCCTGCCCGTGCAACGCACGAACCAGAGAAAACAAGGCAGCAGGGAGCTCACAGTTCTTTTCAACCTCCTCTCGGAGTCACCCTCACTCGTATCCCTCTGGG
>Ga0308012_10001581_pt1 | contig 12011 bp, 5 predicted proteins | sample Neamet179_FD_203133 | JGI IMG/M metagenome (GOLD analysis project Ga0308012, IMG submission 203133) | Marine microbial communities from water near the shore, Antarctic Ocean - #179 | ecosystem: Environmental > Aquatic > Marine > Unclassified | place: Southern Ocean | collected 2014-07-25 | reverse complement strand
CATTTGTTGGATTAGTATAAGTACCCTGACCCTGACCGGCACCGGCCAAGAAGTCATCTCGCCAGTTGTAGGCTAAACGAACAGACAATCCATCTTTATCGTAGACACCGACCAAGTTTGCTGAATCACTTAAGCCGTTAAGAACGAACTGCCCCTCACTAAAGTTCGTATTATCATAACCAACATCAGCACTTGCAAAGGTTGCGTTAGCAATAAAGCCGTAGCCTGATTCGCCAAAGAAATGCTGCAAATTAACCTCAACACCATCAACCCTAGCTTTCTTTTGATTCACAGGCTGAGTCACAGTCCATATCAAATCAGGATCACCTGGCGCACCAGAGATCTCATCTCCGTTAACATAGGGGCTGTCTTGGTAATTATCCAAAATATACTGAGCGACTTCAGTATATTGAAGAGGATCAATACCACTGTCAGTAACAGCTTCATTCCAAAGGGTACCGCCAATGATATTAGGAATTGCTCCCAATGAACGCTCTGCTATACCCGTACCAATAAATTTATCAACGTCCTTATCAAAATATCCAACCGATAAGTAACTTCCCTCGCCATAATACCACTCAGCTGACAGATCTATGTTACGAGACAAAATTGGCTCTAAATCAGGATTACCCGCCGATGCATTAGCATTCTGATTGGCATAAAACTGAGTACTGTTAGCAGTTAGACCACCTTTAATATCGCCATAATTTGGGCGTGTTATCGTTTTACTGAAGGATGCGCGCAAGACAACGTCTTCCATAACCTCAATGTCAAAATCAAGGCTAGGTAATACAAAATCGTAGTTGCCCAAGAAAGAATCTGGCTCTCCGCCCCCAGCTTTGGATACCAAATAAGCTTCATTGCCTGCTTTAGCCCAAACTGTTCCGTCGTACTCTGAAGTGACTGCTTGAGAGGTGATATCAGTTTCCTCATAACGAAGACCCAGATGCAAATTGACAGGCATTCCCGACACTTCGGCAGCTAAGTTGTAACGAATATAAGCTGCAATTGATTCTTCAAGAGTATAGAGGTTACTAAAGCCATTAACGTCTTCACCATTGTACTTAGTAGACGCACAATACCCGGTACCACAGTCACCGATAGCTTCATAGTCAGCACCACTTACCACATAGGAAGCCTCACCTGCTGCCATCAAGTCTGCTAAAGACGCAGTCATGTATTCAGTCTGTATACCCTCATAATCATTACCTGAGAGCTGATCAAATTGACCTTCAACACTTGAACGAATAACTATATCTGCCAAGTCTCCAGGGTTAGTACTACCGCCCCAATTATTTAGCTGTACAAAGTTAGAAACCGCTTTGTTGTCGACGTCGGAGATCTGTACACCAAAATCAATGCTTGATTGGTCAGAGAAGTCCCAACTGCCACTGAACTTAGTTTGTTCAATATTCATCAACGCAGCATCATTGCTAAATACACTACCGGTAATAATCATATCATTTTTATACAGAGGTCGATCAGTTTCACCGCCAGAATTCAAATCCAGCAACATAACTGGCATATCATATCCAGTAATAAATGTTTGACCCACCTTGTTAAACGTTGCCATTGTTATCAATGAGCTAGTTCCATTAGGACTATTTGCCCCTGTCTCTGCAGACGAATCATGCCAGTCAAAATTGAGGACTAGCTCATCATTGACTTGCCAATCAAGATTCAAACCTATTGACTCATTAGTATTGGTGCGTCCATCTTCACCAGTACCCATGGCAAAGTCATTATTTTTAACAGTCTCTTGGTAAAAAGTTGGGCTAGCAATTGGACCATCTGTCCACGAACTAGATTGAGATACCGCAGCAGTATTTGAGAACCATGCCGACAGATCACTGTAAGACCGCTCAAGATCATACTCTGAGCGAATATAATCTAGAGTCATGCTCACGGAGTCTGATGGTGCGATTTGCAATACTACCTGACCATTAGTTCTTTCACTACGGTATTCTGCAATGTTATAAGCCATCGATTGAGGTAAAGAATAATTTGAGTCTGCTGTGGTTGGTCGATTAATCTGACTATCATTATTGGCTAATTTTTGATCAGCACCGTCGCCGCTTCTAGTGTAGTAGCCTCCAACGCTTGTCCCATTGACACCGTTATTACGCTCTTGTCGACTCGCTATAATCGCTATACCGATGGTGTCATCGGCAAAAGTATTCATGTAGATACCGGAAAATTCTGGAGTATATTCATCACCAGTGCGAGTGGAGGTATCGTTCACAGACTTAATGGAGATACTTCCAACAGGATCACCCTCGAGAGGCTTAGGCGTTGAGATATTAATGGTCGACCCAATACCACCTGAAGGTACATCTGCACGGCCCGTCTTGTAGACCTGAACACCAGCAACACCTTCAGAAGCTAAATCACCAAAATCAAAAGATCGGCTTGTACCGTTATGGGTTGGCATTTGCCGTCCGTTGAGGGTAACAAGGTTGTATTCAGGACCAAAGCCACGAACCGTCACCTGACTGCCTTCACCGCGATTTCTAGAAATAGACACACCGGTAATACGTTGCAGAGATTCTGCTAAGTTCGCATCAGGGAACTTACCAATATCTTCAGCTGAAATAGCATCCACAACACCCATAGAATCTCGTTTAATGTCCATCGAGGCTTTCAAACTTCCCCTAATACCACCAGTGACAATAATTTCTTCTATCACGCCTTCGTCCTGAGCGAACGCAGGAACTGTCGTGCCAATGAGCGCTAGTGCCACGCTAGATGAAAGTAACCTCTTTCTGAATACCATTTTAAATCCCCTGAAATTAAGTGCTAACTCTAAATTTTATTTTTAACTGCTCTCGTAAGGGTGGCGTTACTCATATTTAGACTAGCCACACTATGCCGAGAAACTTCCATCAGCATTTTATACGTCTCCAAGATTAAAACAGTCTGGAAGGTGGTGCTGTATGTTTGAGATTAAAGGCCCTTAATATGAGATAAAGCGGCGATATCTCTCACAAGCGTCGACCAATCCTCTTGGTTTCAACAGTAAAGGTCTAACAACCAGACTGATTTATTGATACACAGTTAGCAAAATATAGTCGGCGTTGGTGCGAAATGCCCATCGAAATCAGCTTAGACATGAGCCATTAGATTGCAGTAATAGGCAGCTCAGTTTTATATTTAACCTGCTTTAACGCAAAGCTAGATTGGATATTTGAAACACCCACAATCGTAGATAACTTTTGCACAATAAACTCCTCTAAAGTAGCAATATCACGCACTAATAAACGAATTAAATAATCGCTATTACCCGTCATTAAATAACATTCCATGACCTCAGAGTAGTTTTGCATCTGAGCCTCAAAACTCTCAAGAGCTTTTTCTACCTGCCGCTCTAAAGTCACCTGAATAAAAACATTAATTAGCAGGCCCACAGAGCTAGGCTTTACCAAAGCAACATAACGATCAATGATACCCTGCTCTTCCAAAGAACGGACTCGGCTTAAGCAGGGCGAGGGCGACAGCCCAACACGACTGGCCAGGTCGACATTAGACAACTTACCTGACTGTTGCAATTCACGGAGAATTCTTAAATCTGTGGCATCGATCTTATTATTCGGCATATTATGCTTACTTTTAGTAATTAATAATTCAAATATGTCAATTATGGTCTCATATTGGCTTAACAACGGCAACACATGCCAAGCAATGCCCTTTACAATTTGCGTTTTCTGATTGTGACTATAACCTTATGAAACTTTCAAACTACGGCATTAAATTGACCGATAGTGACCCTGCCGAAACCAAAGACTGGATCGACTCTATCTCTGCCGTTACCTCAGTCCAAGGTGTTGAGCGAGCTCAATTTCTAATTCGACAGATTGAAGAGGTGATCAGAAATAGTGGATTTACGGCAAGCGGGCAACCATTTTCTGCTTATCGTAACTCGATCCCATTAGAGCGGCAGGGGTCATACCCAGGTAATTTAGAATTAGAAGAGCGAATTACTGCCATTACCCGCTGGAATGCACTGGCAATGGTTATGCGCGCCAACAAAGCATATGGAGGGCTTGGTGGCCATATTGCTAGTTACGCCTCTGCCGCCGAGATTTTTGAAACTGGATTTAATCATTTCTTTCGGGCTCAAACCGATGATTTTGGTGGCGATTTAGTTTACTTTCAGCCGCATTCCGCACCTGGGGTTTATGCTAGAGCATTTTTAGAAGGCCGCCTAGACGAAGAGCAGCTTTCAAACTATCGACAAGAAGTCGCAGGCAAAGGGCTCTGCTCTTATCCTCATCCCTACTTAATGCCGGACTTTTGGCAATTTCCTACGGGATCAATGGGAATTGGTCCTATTAGTGCAGTCTACCAAGCTCGCTATATGCGTTACCTTGAAGGTCGTGGCTTAGCCAAAACAGAAGGGCGTCATGTGTGGGGTGTGTTTGGTGATGGCGAAATGGATGAGCCTGAGTCCATTAGCGGATTAACTCTTGCTGCACGTGAAGGGCTCGATAATCTTACCTTTATCGTTAATTGTAATCTGCAACGCCTCGATGGCCCCGTGCGTGGCAACGGACAGATTATTCAAGAGTTGGAAAGCCTATTTATCGGTGCCGGCTGGAACGTTATTAAAGTCCTTTGGGGTTCTGAGTGGGACAGCCTTTTTGCCCATGATACTAATCAGGTTTTACTTAGGCGCTTTGCCGAAACGGTCGACGGTGAGTACCAAGATCTAGGCTCTAAAGATGGTGATTACAATCGCGCTAAATTCTTTGACGCTGACCCAGCAACACAAGATCTTGTTGCCCACATGACAGATGCAGAAATCAACAAATTGAAACGTGGCGGTCACGACTTACGTAAATTACATGCAGCCTTTGCCGCAGCTAAAGCACACAAAGGGTCCCCTACCGTTATATTGGCTAAGACTAAAAAGGGCTTTGGCATGGGTGGTGCGGGAGAAAGCCGTATGTCCTCTCATCAAGCAAAGACCATTGATATGACATCGCTAACGGCTTTTCGAGATCGGTTTTCGTTACCTCTCACCGACAATGATCTTGAGTCTCTTAACTTTTATAAGCCAGCCGATGATAGTGAAGAAATGGTTTATATGCGTAAAAAGCGCCAAGAACTGGGTGGACATATTCCGTCACGAAAAATCACTGAAACACCCATTAGAGAATTAGGCAATGAGGCGCAATTGATCCCAAAGATTGACCAATACGCAAAGTTTGCGTTGCGTGCTGATAAAAAGTCTATGTCCACCACTATGGCTGCTGTTCGCATGCTTGGGGCACTATTAAAAGATAAGACTCTGGGACCAAAAATTGTCCCTATAGTGGCCGACGAAGCAAGAACCTTCGGCATGGACAATCTGTTCCGGCAAATAGGCATTTATTCGCCTCTTGGTCAGCTTTATACACCAGAAGATTCCGACTCGATGATGTTTTATAAGGAAGCCAAGAACGGTCAGTTATTGGAGGAAGGTATTAATGAAGCCGGCGCTATTTCATCTTGGGCGGCAGCAGCAACCTCATACTCTGTGCATGACACGCCGACCTTACCTTTTTATATTTACTATTCGATGTTCGGATTTCAACGAGTCGGCGACCTCATCTGGGCCGCTGCCGATCAACGCGCCCGAGGATTTCTATTGGGCGCCACTGCAGGGCGCACAACACTCTCAGGTGAGGGTTTGCAACATCAAGATGGCAGTAGTCATATAGTCGCCTCGACTGTCCCGAATTGCCGCGCTTATGATCCTGCCTACGCCTATGAGCTAGCGATTATTATGGATCATGGTATGCGCCAGATGATGGAACGAAATGTTGATGAGTTTTATTACATCACGGTGATGAACGAGAATTATGCTCAACCTAGTATGCCCGAAGGGGTGCAGGAGGACATCCTGCGTGGTCTCTACCAAATAGACACGCGGGGCGACAAGGATAACAAAGTAAGGGTTCGCCTGATCGGCTCTGGCACCATTCTCAATGAAGTCATCGCTGCTGCGGATAATTTGCTCAATGATTTTAATATTGCTAGTGATATCTTTAGTGCCACGAGCTTTACTGAGCTAGAGCGCGAAGCGCGAACCGTAGAACGAGCCAACCGGCTAAAGCCAAGCAAGGTGCCTAAGATCAGTCATGTACAAGCTTGTTTATCGGGAGATCTGCCTATTATTGCAGCGACAGATTATGTGAGAGCACTGCCTCAATTAATCGCTCCCTATGTAGAGGGGCGTCTAGTTGCCTTGGGGACTGACGGCTTTGGCCGCAGTGACAAACGGGCCGTACTACGCCAGTTTTTTGAGGTGGACAATAAAAGTATCGCGATCGCAGCCATTGAAGCGCTTGCCAAAGCTCAAATAATCGATTATTCAGTGCTACAAGACGCGTTAAAATCCTATGACATCGACGGGGATGCACCAGCGCCCTGGACTATTTAATTTTTATTTTCGTTGAGCTCCAAGCTGATAGGTATAACGAATATAAGTGATCGGTCCCTGTACCTAGTCAGGAATTTTTCCTATACTGCGCGGCTCGACTGTATCCCCTCAAGGATACCTCCATAGATAGGATTGCTTCATGGCCAAGGTAATAACAGAAACAGTGACCGCTGTGCATCATTGGAACGACACTCTGTTTAGTTTCAAGACAACGCGGGATGCGGCATTTAGGTTCAAGAATGGTCATTTTGTGATGATCGGTCTTGTGCACGAAGGCAAGCCTTTAATGCGTGCTTACAGTATTGTTAGCGCCAACTATGAAGATGAATTAGAGTTCTTTAGCATCAAAGTAGAAAACGGGCCTCTTACGTCGAAACTGCAACACCTAACTGTCGGCGATGAATTATTGATCGGCAGTAAACCTACCGGCACCCTGATTACTGACCAAATACTGCCCGGAAAAACCCTTTACTTAATAGGCACCGGGACCGGCCTTGCGCCATTTCTAAGTATTATTAAAGACCCAGAGGTTTACGGCCAATTTGACTCTATTGTGCTTGTACATGGGGTACGTTATGTCTCAGAACTCGCCTACACCGACTACATTCAGAACGAACTAGCCGGGCATGAATATTTGGGTGACCTAGTGAAGCAAAAACTAAAGTACTATCCTTTGGTGACACGAGAGCCTTTTAAAAACAATGGGCGCATAACCGACATGATGACCTGTGGAAAATTGTTTCTCGATCTAGATTTGCCTCTTCCTAACAAAAAAGATGACCGGTTTATGTTGTGCGGGAGTCCCAGCATGCTGAAAGATATGGGTGCTATTTTAGAAGCGCGCGGTTTCTCTGAAACGCGCAGTGGTCAGATGGGTGAGTACGTTATTGAGCGCGCATTTGTCGACAAATAGGCGATATCTTTAGTTTTCCAAGACAAAAAAAGGCCACTATTAAGTGGCCTTTTTTATTACGTTTTTATCTTTATGGATTAACCGTAAATGCCCCGCGCATACTGTACGAATGCCCCGGGAAAGAACAAAAGAACGTGTAAGCAGCACCGCTGGTCAAGCCTGCTGTAGAGAATGTTACGCTGGTACTCTCACCGCCACCAATCACTTTGGATACAGCAAGCACTCTTGCATCTCCAGCCGGTACATAATTGCTGACCAACCCTGCACTCATGCCTTCAGTAGCAATCGCCTGTACATCAGCATCAGCAGATAATACCCAATTGTGACCCATAAATTTCGCAGGTTGCTTACCGCTATGTTTAAGATTAACCGTTATAGATTCACAACTTTTCTCGACAGCCATTTCCGCAGCGCTGAATTTAAGATAGTCCCCCACCTCAACATCAAAACTACAGGCGGCTTGAGACAAACTAGTGACTGAGGCTAGACCAACAAATATAAAAACTGACATGATGTGCTTCATAAAAACTCCATTGTAAAATTTAATTATCTTAGTAATCTTAGCTTACGAATTAAAAAAGTATTTGGATGTTACCTGTTTTATAAAAAATTAGCCGCCCTTATTTCTCTACCGTGACAGGCAGCTCCTTAAAGCCCATATTGAAAAAAGTGAAGCTAAACTTGTCCGCGTACTGCTGAATAACTTTCGATGCTGGAGTTCCCGCCCCATGTCCCGCATTAGTTTCAATTCGAATTAATGTCGGATTATGTCCTGACTGTTTTGCTTGTAGTTCTGCTGCAAATTTAAATGAATGGGCAGGAACAACTCTATCATCATGGTCTCCTGTGGTGACCATTGTGGCTGGATAGGCTACTCCTTGCTTAACATTATGTACTGGAGAGTAACCTTTCAGATATTCAAACATTTCTAGGTTTTGCTCTGATGTTCCATAATCGTAGGCCCAGCCAGCACCAGCGGTAAATGTGTGGTATCTCAACATATCCATAACACCGACCCCGGGGAGTGCAACCCCCATCAAATCCGGCCTTTGGGTCATCACCGCACCAACTAAGAGGCCGCCATTAGAGCGTCCGTTAATCGCCAAGTAGTCACGAGAGGTATAGTTAGTGTCAACAAGATATTCAGCAGCCGCGATAAAATCATCAAACACATTTTGCTTATTTAATTGTGTGCCAGCATCATGCCATTGCTTGCCATACTCACCACCTCCACGCAAATTAGGCACCGCGTATACACCCCCTTGCTCCAACCAAAACGCATTGGCAATACTAAATGAAGGCATCAGACTTATGTTAAATCCTCCGTATCCATAAAGGATGGTTGGATTTTTGCCATCCAAAACCAATCCTTTTTTATGAGTAATCATCATTGGGATCTCGACACCATCCTCTGAAGTATAAAAATGCTGTGATGAAATGTAATCATCGCTGGAAAATTTAGCGCCCGATGCTTTAAATACTGCAGAGGTATTTTCCTGTGTATCGAGCTCGAAAATGGTTGGCGGCGTGTTGTAGTTAGTAAAAGAATAATACAACTTAGTATCTTTTCTCTTACCACTAATGGTGCTCGCGCTTCCCATGCCGGGCAATGTAATCTCTCTCAGCTGGTTACCTTGATAGTCATATTGATAAACTTTTGAAACTGCATCGACCATATATTCTATGAAGAAATAGCCACCGCCAGTTGATGCCGAAAGCACATGCTCAGTCTCAGCAATAAAATCTTTCCATTTTTCAGGTTTTGGGTTAGCTACATCAACCGTCACCATACGTTGGTTCGGCGCGTCTCGGTCGGTCACTATGTATAGTTTAGTTCCGACATTATTAATGACATAGGTTTCTGACGAAGTGTCATCTAAGATTGTCACCAATGGTGCATTAGGTATTCTCAAATCTTTCACATAAAGATCGTTTCCCGAGGTTGAAACGGCCCCAGATATTACTAAATATCGGCCATCTTCGGTAACATCTCCACCTACATAGCGGCGCTTCTGTTCAGGAGTACCACCAAAAATAACGGGATCTTTTTGTTGGGCAGTCCCTAACTTATGGTAGTAAAGCTTATGCTGGTCTGTTTTGGCGGAAAGTTCGCTACCCTCAGGCTTGTCATAACTCGAATAAAAGAATCCATCTTGCCCATTCCAGGCAATTCCAGAAAACTTCACATCAACAACAGGATCTTCTAAGGACTGTTTAGTCTCTGCATCAATGATAATAATTTTGCGCCAGTCACTACCTGCTTCTGAAATAGAGTAGGCTGCCAGCGAACCATCTTGAGAAAAACTTAATGTTGATAAAGAGGTGGTTCCCTCTTCATTAAAAGTGTTGGGATCTAGAAATACTTCTGGCTCGCCATTCCCTGCAAAGCGATAGACAACATATTGATTTTGCAAACCTGAGTTTTTGTAAAAGTATGTGTAAGCTCCTTCTTTGAAAGGAGCGCCGACTTTCTCATAATCCCAGAGCGTTTCTATACGCTTTTTAATATTCTCTCGATAAGGAATTTTATTTAAATACCCAAAGGTGACTGCATTTTGGGCCATCACCCAAGCCCCAGTCTCTGAGCTCATGTCATCTTCCAACCAGCGGTATGGATCAGCAATAGGCATATCAAAATAGCGGTCAACTACCTCACCTTTACGAGTATCTGGATACTCACTCAAATCTATCTGATGCATGTTATTTGTTTGGTGATCCCCATTTTCCATGCAAGCACTCAATAAAAAGCTGAGCCAAAGAATTCCTAATAATGATATTTTTTTGCGTAGTCTCATGTTTAGTCCCGTATACCTTAAACAATTCAGAGGCCATAGCCCCCCCTATATACCTGCCAGTATAAATGATGAAAGCTAACGACTTCGAATATTTATTGCGCCTATAAAAGGTATAGATTACCTAGGGAACTACAACCTTTCTATTGGTATTTACATGTTTCCAAAAAAATGAAATTGTTCTTGTAATATTGTTGATGGAAGTCAAGAATGCGGTACGCAAATTCGGTTTGAAATATTAAATTAAACCAGCACAAATAATTTCTCAGGAGAGCTAAAATGAAAAAATGGTCTATTCTACTTGTCGCTATCTTTCTGGCGGCCTGCCAAGGCGAAGAAACGACAAACGGCAATAAAAAATCAGTCACCAGTATTGAAGGCATAAAATTCATTGAGGAGGTAATTGGCGAGAATGATAAGACCATTATCCCTTATCAAAAATTCGTATTAGATAACGGGTTAACCCTAATCTTACATTCAGACGACTCCGATCCGTTGGTTCACGTTGATATTACTTATCATGTGGGTTCAGGACGAGAAGAATTGGGTAAGTCAGGATTTGCTCATTTTTTCGAACATATGATGTTTCAGGGCTCAGAAAACGTCGCCGACGAACAGCACTTTAAGTTGGTCACCGAAGCCGGTGGCACAATGAATGGAACCACTAATAGTGATCGCACTAATTACTTTCAAACAGTCCCCTCCAATCAATTAGAAAAAATGCTTTGGCTTGAAGCCGACCGAATGGGTTTTTTAGTCGATGCCGTTACTCAAGAAAAATTTGAAGTGCAACGTGAAACTGTTAAAAATGAACGCGGTCAGCGTGTCGACAACCAACCTTATGGTCGACTTAACGAACGAGTTTCTGAAGCCCTTTACCCTGCTGGCCACCCCTATTCTTGGCCTGTAATCGGCTACATGGATGATCTAAATCGGGTTAATGTAAATGATTTAAAGGCTTTCTTTCTGCGCTGGTATGGCCCCAATAATGCCACTCTAACCATCGGTGGCGACATTAATGTTTCTGAGACACTAGCGCTAGTTAAAAAGTACTTTGGTTCGATCCCTAAAGGCCCTGAAGCGGCTATGCCTAAAACGCCGGCATTTGAGATTATTGAAGACCGTTATATCTCGATGGAAGATAACGTTCACTTGCCTCTCCTTTACATGGCTTACCCCACAGTTTCACTGCGCCATAAGGACGAAGCTCCCTTGGATGTATTGTCCAGCATCCTAGGCGGTGGAAAAACATCTCTACTTTACAAAAACCTAGTGAAAACTCAATTTGCGGTACAGGCTCAAGTTGGCCATCCCTGCGCTGAATTGAGCTGCACCTTTAGTTTATTGGCACTGCCTCATCCTGCTTCTGGTAAATCTCTCTCTGATATCGAAAAAATTATTCGTGACACCTTGGTTGAATTCGAACAGCGGGGTGTTGAAGAAGATGATTTACTGAAGGTTAAAGCTGGGATGGAAGCCTCATTTGTCTTTGGCCTGCAAAGCGTGTCGGGTAAAGTCAGTCAACTGGCAGCCAATCAGACTTTCTCCAATAACCCCAACTATATTGCACAAGATATAGCCCGCTACAATAATGTCACCAAAGAAGATGTTATGCGGGTCTTTAAAAAATATATTAAGGATCAGCATGGCGTGATCATGAGTGTGGTCCCTAACGGACAACTAAATTCAATATCAGCAGAAAACAACTTTGTCCCTGGACCAAGAAGTGCGGGCGGTGAATCCTCCACTTCTGCAGATGAACTGTCTGTGAGCAAAGGTATAGACAGTTTTGACCGGAGTCTAATCCCAATCGCTGGTGCCACCAAAGCCGTCGATATTCCCGAGATGTGGCAGCACAATTTTGATAATGGCATATCCATCTTAG